>Ga0114979_10002468_pt1 | contig 12488 bp, 17 predicted proteins | sample S_140625_EF_Meta_FD_87315 | JGI IMG/M metagenome (GOLD analysis project Ga0114979, IMG submission 87315) | Freshwater microbial communities from Lake Simoncouche, Canada to study carbon cycling - S_140625_EF_MetaG | ecosystem: Environmental > Aquatic > Freshwater > Lake | place: Lake... | reverse complement strand
CTCAGGATTATCTCCTGATGGAAAGCTAGTTGAATTTATAGAGCTTGATAAAAAGGATCATCCATATTATGTTGCGACCCAAGCCCATCCTGAATTTAAATCAAGACCGACTAAAGCACATCCTTTATTCGAAGGATTAGTCAAAGCCGTGCTTAATTCACGATAAATTTGGTTTTAACCAAAGAGGCCCTAATATAGTTTGTTGGTAGGAAAAATTTAAGGAGACCATTAATTGTTAGTAGGCGTACCTAAGGAAATTAAGAATCACGAATATCGTGTTGCAATTACTCCATCTGGAGTTGTAGAACTTATCAAAAATGGTCATCAAGTAATTATTGAGAAGAATGCCGGTGTCGGATCTGCAATATCTGATAGCGAATATGAAAAGTCTGGTGCAAAAATTTTAGGCACAGCAGATGAAATCTGGGCACAAGCCGATTTAATTTTGAAAGTTAAAGAACCTATTGCTGTGGAATATCCCAAAATGCGTAAAGGTCAAATCCTATTTACCTATTTGCACTTAGCGGCTTCAAAGGAATGTACCGATGCATTGATCAAATCTGGCACAACTGCGATTGCCTACGAAACTGTTGAAACAGAAAATAGAGCATTGCCATTACTAGCTCCGATGTCAGAAGTTGCAGGAAGACTTGCTCCACAAGTTGGTGCTCACTCTTTATTGAAATTTCAAGGTGGTCGAGGTTTGCTTTTAGGTGGCGTTCCAGGAGTGCGAAAAGGAAACGTAGTAATTATTGGTGGGGGAGTTTCAGGACTGCACGCTGCAACTATTGCTTTGGGTTTTGAAGCAAACGTAACAATTCTTGATTTAAATGTTGAAAGATTAAAAGAATTAGATTTAATTTTCGACGGTAAGGTTCAAACTTTAGTCTCAAGTGCATACGAAATTGAAAGATGTGTTTTAGAAGCAGATCTAGTAATTGGCGCTGTATTAGTTCCTGGAGCAAAAGCTCCAAAGCTTGTATCAAATGATCTTGTTAAGAGAATGAAGCCAGGATCAGTGTTAGTTGATATTGCCATTGATCAAGGCGGATGCTTTGAAGATTCCAAAGCAACTACACACGATGATCCAACATATAAAATTCACAACTCAATATTTTATTGCGTTGCCAATATGCCAGGATCTGTACCAAATACCTCAACTTATGCATTAACAAATGTGACTATGCCTTATGCCAAAGCTATTGCTAACAAAGGTTGGAAGAAAGCTATTGCTGATGATAAGTCTTTGAGACTGGGATTAAATGTTCATGAAGGTTTAATCACATACAAAGCAGTAGCCGATGCGTTTAATTTGGAATACACTCCAGCGGAGAAATTAATCTCTGCATAATGAAATTAGATCAGGCGTTAAAGCTTTATCTGAATCATTTATCGGTAGAAAGAAACCTTGCTAAGAACTCTCTTGAGTCCTATGCACGTGATCTTCGATCTTACGTCGAGTACTTTCAACAGAATTCCAATTCCAAATCTATTCAAGAAAATGACATTCAAGAATTCCTAAACACAAGAAGATCTGATCATTCTGAAGCCTCTATCACCAGATTAATAGCTTCAATCAGAGGATTTCACAAATTCTTGCTACAAGAAGAAATACTGGATGACAATCCCGCTCAGTACTTAAGTGTTGGTTCTAAATCATTGAGACTTCCTAAGACAATTTCAAGTGATCAAATGAATAGAATTATTGATTCCATCAATGGTCAAGATCCAAATACCACAAGAGACAAACTTATCTTTGAATTCTTATATGGCACCGGAGCTAGAATTTCTGAATTAGTTAACACCGATTTAGATGATATTGATATTGATTCAAACATAATTAAGATTCGTTTCGGCAAAGGTTCAAAACAAAGAATCGTGCCGTTAGGTAAATCGCTAAAGATGGCAATAAATGACTACTTAACCAGGAATAGAAATTCCTTAGTTAATGCAAAAAAACCAAATAATGCTTTGATCTTGAACTCAAAAGGTGGTCGTTTAACTCGTCAGAGTATTTGGGAAGTTGTTAACAGAGTTTCTATGCAAAATAAGGTTGAGGATTTGACGCCTCATTCATTAAGACATGCTTTCGCAACCCATTTATTAGAAGGGGGCGCAGATGTACGCGTGGTACAGGAGTTACTCGGACACAGTTCGGTAAACACCACACAGATTTACACTCACATAACAGTTGAAAGATTGAGAGAGGTTTTTTCCGAAACACATCCTCGGGCACGCAATTAATCAATTGGAGTTGACGCTTGAGGTAATAGAGTTCTCGCGTAGGCTTAAACCAATAAGCCCAGCCGGGTCGGCTGTGCAGAAAGCAAGGTTTCCAAGTGGCAAGTACCTCAGTCAAAGATGACGGTTCTCGAATTCCTAAAGGTCAAAAAGTAGCCACTGACTTTCCTATTCCTCAACCTTTAGCAAAGCATGGTCCTGCACGAATCATTTCAATGGTTAACCAAAAAGGTGGGGTTGGAAAAACAACGAGCACCATAAATTTGGGTTCAGCTTTAGCAGGTTATGGAAGAAAAGTTTTATTAGTTGACTTTGATCCACAAGGAGCTTTATCTGTTGGATTAGGTATTCCTGTTTACCAATTGGAAAAAACTTTAAGACATGTTCTAGTGGGAGAACAAATTCCTGCTCGTGACGTATTAGTTAAAACTCAAGTAGCAAATCTTGATTTATTGCCATCGAATATTGAATTATCCGCTGCTGAGTTGGAATTGGTAAGTGAAGTTGGCCGAGAACATGTATTGAAAAGCGCTCTTCGCCCATTAATGGATGAATACGACTACATCATTATTGATTGTCAACCTTCTCTTGGTTTGTTAACCGTTAATGCCTTAGCAGCCTCAGAAGGTTGCGTTGTCCCATTAGAAACTGAATACTTTGCCTTAAGAGGATTAGCTTTACTAACTCAAACAATTGAAAAAATTAAGGGCAGAATTAATCCTGATTTAAAGATCATTGGTATTTTGCCAACAATGTATGACCCAAGAACGGTGCACGGTCGAGAAGTATTAGAAAGAGTTGAAGAAGCTTTCGGCGATAAGGTTTTTGAAACTGTTATAGCACGAACTGTTAAATTTCCTGAAACTACTGCAGCTGGTTCCCCAATTACAGAATATGCACCTAATTCATCCGCCTCAAAAGCGTATAAACGCTTAGCTCGAGAAGTGATCGCCAAACTTTCATGACGATGACTACAACAGAACCGATAATTCGCGAGAACTCGGTTGATAAGTTTAATGTTAAATTAAATCAATTTGAAGGCCCTTTTGACCTTTTACTATCTTTAATTGCCAAACATGAACTAGAAGTAACAGCACTTGCTCTTCATATTGTTACTGATGACTTTCTGCAATACATCAAAAACCAGGGTAGTGAATGGGATCTGGATGAAGCTACAGAATTCTTAGTAATTGCTGCGACACTTCTAGATCTAAAAACCGCTCGATTGCTGCCTTCAGGAGAAGTTGAAGACGAAGAAGATATTGCAAGACTAGAAGCAAGAGACTTATTATTCGCACGCTTAATGCAATACAAAGCATTTAAAGATGTTTCACTTTGGTTAAACGATCAATTAGGTATTGAATCAAAAAGATATGCCAGATCTGTCTCGCTAGAACCCCAATTTGCCAACTTATTACCAGAAGTTCTTCTGGGATTGGGGCCAAACGAATTAGCTAGGTTAGCTGCCAAAGCAATGGAAGTTAAAACAATTCCTTCGATCTCACTGTCACATTTACATGCGCCAGCAGTTAGTGTGCGAGAACAAGCAGGAATCATTGTTGAGAGATTAAGAAGAGTTGGCGCAACTACATTTAGATCTTTAATAAGCGGAGTGGAAGTACCAGTTGTTGTTGCTAGATTTTTAGCGGTATTAGAACTATTCAGAGAATCCCAAATTACTTTAGAACAAGAAAGTCCGTTAGCCGATCTTTATATAAGATGGGTTGGCTCTGAACAAGGTGAAATTGAATTAACAGATGAATTTGATTCTGATGCCAAGTTAAGTCTTGTTACAAACACAGATTTTGAGGAGGTGCAGGATGGAGAATGAAACTCAAGTAAGTGAAACAGTTATTGATGAAGTTCCATCAATTGGTGCACCTTCATTGAAAGCTGGCGTTGAAGCAATTTTACTAGTTGTTGACGAACCTGTAAGTGCAATTACATTGGCTCAGATAACTAATTCTCCTGAAATTGAAGTTCTAAAAACACTTAAAAGTATTCAAAAAGAATTTGATTCTCGAGAGGGTGGAATAACACTTCGAGAAATCGCAGGCGGATGGCGTTTCTATACCAATGAACATAGTGGGGAAGTAGTTGAAAGATTTCTAAAAGACGGTCAAACTGCAAGATTAACGCAAGCTTCATTAGAGACTTTGGCAGTAATTGCTTACAAACAACCAGTATCCCGTGGACGAGTTGCTGCAATTAGAGGTGTGAACGTTGATGGTGTTGTAAGAACACTTCTAAACAGAGGTTTAATTGAAGAAGCTGGATCAGATAATGAATCGCAAGCTGTTTTGTACAAAACTACTCCTTATTTCTTAGAACGAGTGGGCATTGCAAATCTGGATGAATTACCACCAGTTGCAGATTACTTACCTAATATGGCAGCACTTGATTCAATAATTGACGAATCGATTATTTAATCATGCAGAATCAAGAAGGTATTCGCCTCCAAAAAGTTTTAGCAGCAGCTGGTGTTGGCAGCAGAAGATCTTGTGAAGAACTTATAGAACAAGGCCGTGTTGCGGTAAATGGAATAAAAGTAAATGAACAAGGCAGAAGAGTTAATCCGGCTATTGATCTCATAACAGTTGATGGAGATCCAATTGCTGCAGCTGCAGGTTTCATAGTTATTGCACTCAATAAGCCAAGTGGTGTTGTTACCACCATGAAAAGAGAAGATGATCGAGCCACAGTTGCAGATTATGTTGCCAATAGAAGTGATCGACTATTTCATGTGGGAAGACTTGATGCGGACACAGAAGGTCTAATTTTGTTAACAAACGATGGAAACTTAGCTCATGGTTTAACACATCCATCCTCTGAAGTTAACAAAATTTATTTAGCTCGAATCAAAGGTGCGGTTACAAAAACAGAGATATCTGCTTTAACAACCGGAATTGAACTTTCTGATGGATTTGCAAAAGCTGACACCGTCTCGATAGTTGGTGCAACTCCCGGAGAAACTGCGATTGAAATATCTATTCACGAAGGTAGAAATCGTGTTATTCGAAGAATGTGTGAACACATCGGACATGAAGTAATTCAATTAGTAAGAGTGCAATTTGGACCAATCAAATTGGGAGATATGAAATTAGGTAAGACCAGAGTTCTTAATCACACTGAAGTTGGAAGTCTGTATCGCGCCGCACAGTTAGTTAAAGATGAGGCAGCAATATGAGACTAATTGGAATACGTGGAGCTACCATGCTTCAAAATAATGACGCCACAGAAATGAAATCTGCTGTTATTGAATTACTTAAAGAATGTTTAGCAAAAAACAGTATCAAGAATGAAGATTTAGTAAGCATTATTTTCACAACAACGGAAGATTTAAATTGTGCGTTTCCTGCTGCTTCTGCTCGTGAAATTGGGTTGGGAGATGTTCCTCTTCTTTGTTCCAAGGAAATAGATGTTCCAGGCGCACCAAAATTAGTGGTAAGAATACTTATCCATACTTATTCAGACCTAGATAGAAAAAATGTTACCCACATTTATTTGCGCGGAGCAGAAATTCTTAGACAAGATTTGGCGCAGTAATGAATGCGAGTAATTTAACTCGCCCAAATATGGTTATTGCCGTAGATGGTCCAAGTGGTTCTGGTAAGTCAAGTATAAGTAAGGCAGCAGCACTTAGATTAGGTTTCAATTTCCTTGACACAGGTGCGATGTATAGATCAATAACTTGGTTTTGCATCTCTGAGAATTTAACCAAAGAAGATTTGATTATGGAAAAAATCAATCGTCAAGATTTCATATTAGATATTTCAATTGATCCACTCAAAGACCAAGTAAAAGTAAACGATCTCGATGTCTCAAATTATATTCGCGAGGAGGAAATCACATCCCAAGTTAGTATTTTTGCGGCTATGCCACAAATTCGTAAATTCCTAGTCACTAAACAAAGAGAACTTGTTAATGAAAGTAAAAATGGAATTATTGTTGAAGGTCGAGATATCGGAAGTGTTGTATTGCCTGATGCCGATTTCAAGATATTTATAACTGCCAATGATGATGTGCGAGCTAAAAGACGATCCATACAGTTGGATTCCAATGAAAATGAAGTTTTAGCAGCACAACGTAAACGAGATTTTTTAGACTCCAGCAGGAAAGTATCGCCACTTGTAATCCCAGATGGCGCGGTAATTCTTGATAACTCAGATTTGGATTTTGATCAATCAGTTAATAGGTTTATAGAGATCGTGAGCTCTAACTAATGTCAACAGAAGAAGAAATAACTAAATCATTAATGATCGAAAGTCAGATTTGGCTTACTGATGATGTGGATGAAGATGAGGTCGTACTTGAACTAGAGAAACAATACGGTTTAGACGAGGATTTTCTAGATGAAGTTGTTGAGCAACCCCGCAAGAATCGTCCTCGTGTTGTGGTGATTGGAAGACCAAATGTTGGTAAATCCACTTTGGTTAATCGTTTGATTGGCAGACGAGAAGCTGTTGTCCAAGATGTTCCGGGTGTCACCAGAGATCGTATTCAATATGACGCTGAATGGAACGGTAAAGAATTTATTCTTGTTGACACTGGGGGATGGTCAAGTGATAAAACAGGTTTAATTCCAAAAATAAGTGAACAGGTTCAAATAGCTATCGATCAGGCAGATTTAATTCTCTTTATAGTGGATGCAAATGTAGGCCTTACCGAAGATGATGAATCAGTTGTTAAATTAATCAGGCGCAATAAAGTTCCTGTTATTTTAGTTGCCAATAAAGTCGATGGAATTGAAGCTGAAGCCCAAATTGGTAATCTTTGGTCTTTAGGTTTAGGAGAACCATTTCCTGTTAGCGCACTTCATGGACGAGGATCTGGCGATCTACTCGAACTAGTAATTAACACAATGCCGCCGGAGTCAAGAATTGTTGATCAACTAAAAGGTCCTACCAAAGTTGCTTTAATTGGTAGACCAAACGTTGGTAAAAGCAGTCTTCTAAATAAATTGACAAAATCAAATCGATCTGTTGTTTCAGAAATTGCAGGAACAACGGTTGATCCAGTTGATGAAATAGTAATGATCAATGATGAAGCGTGGAATTTTATCGATACGGCAGGAATTAGAAGAAGAGTTAGAGAATCCTCAGGTTATGAATATTACGCAAGTCTTCGAACTCAAGCAGCGCTGGAAAGAGCAGAAATAGCTTTATTGATTCTAGAGTCAAGTGAAACAATTACGGATCAAGATCGAAAACTAATCAATTTAGTTACTGAAGCAGGACGAGCTTTAGTTTTAGTCTTTAATAAATGGGATTTGTTAGATGAAGACAGACGCTTATTGCTTGAAAGAGAAATAGAGATGGATCTTCATAACGTTAAGTGGGCTCCTCGCGTAAATCTCTCAGCATTAACTGGTTGGCACGTGGATCGTTTGTCTACTGCGTTGCACGCAGCATATGAGGGTTGGTCAACCAGAATTGCCACCTCGAAATTGAATCAATTTATTAAGGAATTTGTTGCCGCTAATCCTCATCCAGTTCGAGGTGGTAAGCAATCAAAAATCCTTTTTGCAACTCAAATTGGACAAAAACCACCAGCGTTTGCACTTTTTACAACAGGACTTATTGATGAAAGCTACACAAGATTTATTGAACGTCGCTTAAGGGAAGAGTACGGTTTTATTGGTTCGCCGATTCACATAAAAGTTAAGATTAGAGAACGAAGAAAAAGATAATGTTCAATGTCCCAAATTCAATAAGTTTTCTGCGATTACTACTTATTCCTGTCTTTTTGTGGACATCATTTAATGATCAGTTAATATCAAGTTGTTTGATCATATTTATCGCATCTTTTACTGACTGGTTGGACGGTTTTGCGGCTAGAAAACTAAATCAATTCACTAGACTTGGTCAGTTATTAGATCCAATCTCTGATCGACTTTACATAATTGCATTATTAGTAGTGGTTTATTATTTGGAATTAGCAAATATTTTTGTTATTGGGTTTATCGTTCTTAGAGAACTTATACTTTCTGGTCTAATGCTTTACTTGAAAATGCGAGGACTAACTGGATTGCCAGTTCACTATTTGGGAAAAATGGGAGCATTTTGTCTTTTAATTGGACTTCCAGGATTGATATTTGCTGAAGCTTTTCCGGATCAATCCTACGTGTGGTTCACCATAGGTTGGTCATTTTTAACGTGGGGATTGTTTCTATACGCTTTTTCAGGATATAAGTATTTTGTCCATGCACGACTAGTATTGTCTAAATATGTCTAAAGATTCATTTTTCAAAGAGGATAATTCCTCATCTATGGGTCTATTAGCATTGTTAAACAGTGAAATTGAAACTGATGAATACACAAATCCTGATCATCTACCTGTTGGGAAAAAAGATCCAAAGTGGTGGATAGCAGTCGTTTTGTCTTTTTCTGGACTGTTTTTTGGAATAGCTGTAGCAAACACTCAGCGCCAACAGCCCATATTGGAAAAGAATAGAGAAGATTTAAGAACCACTATCACTAAAAATATCGATATTTTAAATAAGACATCAGAGAACTTAGGTTTAATTAACAATGAAATTGCTCAAATCCAATCGAACACTCCAGGACTTGATTTTCATGGCATTAATCAAAGTAATGAATCAAACCTTCAAGTTTTCTCAGGCTTAAGTTCGGTTAAGGGCGAGGGAATTGAAATCGTTATAAATGATGCAGCGAAAACTGATTCATTGGAAAGTACTGACATTGAATTAGCTAGGGTTTATGATTCTGATCTTCAACTTTTAGTCAATGCGTTGTGGGCAAGTGGAGCAGAATCAATTGCGATTAATGAAGGAAGACTTACTTCTACTAGTGCTATTAGATCAGCAGGGGATGCAATTTTGGTTAACTACAGACCTTTACTTCCGCCTTTTGTGATTTCTGCAATAGGGGACAAGGACTTAAAAACTCGACTTTTAAAACATCCAGACTACAAAGATCTTGAATTTGTTGTTAAAACTTACGGACTAGGTTTCAGTGTCTCGGAAAATAAGGACATTACGATGATCGCAACCGGAGTTGCACTTCCAAGCTTGCAAGGCATTACAGTTGGTAATAGATCATGATTCCTGTCGTTGGCTTATTAATCGGTGTGCTTGTTGGAGTAATTCTGGATCCAACAGTGCCACTTTGGATGCAACCCTATTTACCAATTGCTGTTATTGCTGCACTTGATGCAGTATTTGGTGCTATTCGTGCAAACTTAGAAGATGTTTTCGACGATAAAATCTTTATTTCATCATTTGCAAGTAATGTTTTAATTGCCGCTGTAATCGTATTCTTGGGCGATCAATTAGGAGTTGGAACCCAATTATCCACCGGAGTAGTTGTTGTATTAGCAATGCGAATATTTGCCAACGCTGCTGCTATTAGAAGAAATCTTTTCAATCGTAAATGAAGAAGAAATTAAAGCTTAAAACTCCAGATACACTTCAGACACCAAAAGGCAGAAGATATGTTGCTGTAATCCTTACTTTTTTGTTAGGTATTTTCATAACAATCGCCATAAAGCAAAATGATCAACCTGAACTTCTAACCTCAGCACGCGAGAGTGAACTTGTACTGATTTTGGATGATTTAACTAAGCAAAAAGATCTCTTGGAAGATGAATTGATTAAACAAAATCAAGTTCTAGAGTCATTGAAAAATGGTTCAAATGAAGATGCCAGAAAAGCTGCTCAAGATCGAATAGACCAACTTATTTTACTTTCTGGAACAGCGCCCGTATCCGGTCGAGGCATTCAGGTTCTAATCACCGGTGATCTTTATTCAGTAAATTCTTTCACTATTCTTGATACGGTGCAGGAATTACGTGATGCTGGAGCTGTAGCAATTGAAATTAACGGTGTACGAGTCATAAATAGTACTTACTTTAATGACACTAACAGTGGCATAAGCATTAATTTGTCACCAATAAGAAGTCCCTACAAAATAGTTGCGTTAGGGGATCCTGAAACATTATCAACCGCTCTTAAAATTCCTGGTGGTATGTCAGAATCCATAACAACTTCTGGTGGACAGGTAATTATTAACGAGTACCCGTCGCTAGAGATACAGGCAAGTGTTCCTCTCACAACTCCGCAATATGCTGTTCCAGTAAACGAAAAATAGATAGGACTTAAATTGAACACACCACAAGATTTGAAATACACCAAAGAACACGAATGGGTAAAAGAAGAATCTGCAGGAGTGATTGTTTTTGGCATCACTGATTTTGCTCAATCCGCCCTTGGAGACATTGTTTTTGCAAGCTTGCCAAAAGTTGGAACTAAATTGAGTGCTGGTCAAACCTGCGGCGAGGTTGAATCAACTAAGTCTGTAAGTGACATCTATACACCTGTTACTGGAGTTGTTAAAGAAGTTAATGAGAAACTTGCTAACAATCCTGAGATTCTAAATTCTGATCCATACGGTGCTGGATGGATGATCAAACTCTCAGATGTCGACACCAATGAATTAAGTGCCCTGTTAGATGCAGCTGGTTATCAAAAAATCACTGAAAACGCTTAACTAAAAACCTCCACCTCAGGTTGACCCTTTACTTGGGTTGTCTTAGGGTTAGCAGTAGAGGCGAGGTTACTTATGAATATGGAAAATACGGGAGCAATCCCTGCGGTTTCATCCGATACAAGTCCATTACCTGCCATTGAAGATGGTCATTTAGAAGGTTTAGAAAAAGGTAGTGCTGCTCTTTTAGTTAGAAGTGGTCCACAAAAAAATCAAAGATTTATTTTAACTGGTCCAAAAATTACTTTGGGCAGATCAGATGACGCCAATATTGTGCTTGATGATGTCACAGTTTCTCGTTCACATGCTCTGATTGTTAAAGATAACTCAGCTTGGACAATAAAAGATTCTGGCAGCCTAAATGGAATTTATGTAAATTTCATACGAATTGAAGATGCAAAACTTTCTGCTGGCGATGATGTGCAGATTGGCAAATACAGATTTACTTTTCTACTTCCAGAGCAGCAACTATAAATGTCAATTGTTTCAAAAAGATCAGATCTTCTCACAATTGGGGAAGTGCTAAATCAAGTAAGGTCAGAGTTTGATGATATTTCTATATCTAAAATTCGATTTTTAGAAGCTGAAGGCTTAATCGTTCCATCAAGAACTAAAAGTGGCTATCGAAAATTCTCAAGTTCAGATGTGGACAAATTACGCTACATTTTGCGCATGCAACGCGACCACTATCTTCCTTTAAAAGTTATTAAGGAGCATATTGAAGCAATTGATCGAGGACTCAAACCAGAATTAGATCAAATCGATAAGCCAAAGGTTCCGTCTTCGCTTGTTGATCTAAATCATGTAGGTATAAAGAAATCTAATATTCGCGTAACTCGTGAGGAATTAATTGCAAATACCTCTATTTCCGACCAGGATCTTAAGGAATCGGAAGATTATGGATTGATTAAGGTTTTGGCGGATAAACGTCATTATGACGATAACGCGGTTAGAACAGCAAGAGTTATCGCAGCCTTATCGGGGTTTGGTTTAGAACCAAGACATTTGAAATTCCTAAAATCAGGAAGTGATCGGGAATCATCATTAATTAAGCAAATTGCTTCTCCAATGTCTCGCTCGAAAAGACCTGACGCTGGCGAGCAAGCACTAGAAATGATGCGTGAAATCTCAAACCTCACAAATCAGCTGCACTTCATCTTGGTTTCTTCAACGTTAGATGAGGAAATATTGTGAGTGAGATCAAACCGGGATTTGTACAGGTAAACGTGGTTGGAGTGCGAGTTGAAATGCCCACTAACCAGCCAATTATCTTGTTGCAAGATCAAGCAGGAGATAGATATTTGCCGATTTGGGTTGGAGCAGTTGAAGCTACGGCTATTGCATTTGCACAACAAGGCATTAAGCCACCTCGACCGTTGACACATGATCTATTCACAGATGTCTTGAATACATTGCAAGCAAATTTGCAGCAAGTGCGCATCACCTCTTTGAAAGATGGCGTTTTCTATGCCGAGATTGAGTTTGGGGGAGGGCAAGTTTTGTCATCTAGACCCTCAGATGCAATTGCATTGGCCCTTCGAAACGATTCTTTGATCTATGTCGCTGAAGAAGTATTGGCCGCAGCCGGAATTGATATTCCTGCCGAAGAAGAAGATGAGCTTGATAAGTTCCGAGAGTTCTTGGAACAAGTTAAGCCTGAAGATTTCAATCTGTGAGGAATTCTCAACCTCAATCTATACTTGATAGTTATGGCGTGTCATGTCTCTAATGCGAGGCAACTCT
>Ga0114979_10002467_pt1 | contig 12491 bp, 11 predicted proteins | sample S_140625_EF_Meta_FD_87315 | JGI IMG/M metagenome (GOLD analysis project Ga0114979, IMG submission 87315) | Freshwater microbial communities from Lake Simoncouche, Canada to study carbon cycling - S_140625_EF_MetaG | ecosystem: Environmental > Aquatic > Freshwater > Lake | place: Lake... | reverse complement strand
ACGGCGCCATCGCTTTGAATTCGTGGGACGTAGCAGCGAGAAAGAGAAGGGCGATTTCCTATCTTGGGGTGCCTTATATATCGCACCAAAGACCGGGGGAGAATCTTTTGGAATTATTCTCGCTGAAGCAGTTGCGGGGGGAGCGGCAGTTGTTGCAAGTGATATCCCCGCCTTTGAATCGCTGCTAGGTAATGGAGAATACGGAGCGCTCTTTAAATCGGAGGATCCGCAAGATCTGGCAAAGGTAGTTATTGATCTGCTGCGCGACGATGAAAAACGCCGTGCATTGGCGCTAAGAGGTAAGGAATATGCGCAGCGCTTTGATTGGGATGTTGTCGCCGAAGAGATCTTCTCGATTTATGAAATGGCTTTAGTCGGCAGTTACGGCGTTACCCTTTCATCTGAAAATCGCGCCTGGAACCGCTTTCTAGGTCGGGAAGGAAATTAAATGGAGCAATATTTTCTCGGTGCTTTTCTTGCAATATTTGCGCTTTGGTATCTCTCATATTCTGCAACGCGTTTGGATCGCCTCCATCATCGAGTAGAAACTAGTTGGGCAAATCTCGATGGCCTACTGCAACGTCGCGCCGCCGTTGCCCTAGAAATTGCTAAGAGTGAACTTGCAGATCCCGCATCTTCGCTTCTTTTAACCGCCGCGGCTCACCAAGCGCGCGATGCTCAAATGCAGACGCGTTCGCAAGCCGAGAGTGGGCTTTCGGGGACGCTCGGACTACTTCTAAACGATGGCCATCTAGTGGACGGGTTTATCGAAAAAGATTTATTGCGTGAGTTATCTGAGCTAACCGACAAGATTCGAGTCGCAATAGCGCTGCACGTTGATGCGGTTACTCGCACTCAGATGGTTCGCCAAAAGCCAGTATTTAAAATCTTTCGCTTAGCCGGAACCGCACCACTTCCGGTTACATACGAATTTGAAACTGATGTCCTTTAAAGCGCTACTAAAAGGTATAGCGGGATTAGCCACGATCGTGATCGTGGCGTTAGCGCTAGCAAGTTTTCTTCCCTCTGAGATATTTTCAACTGGCGAAGGAAAGACCGCGAAGTCAGAAGTTAGAAACTCATTAAGCGGTCGCGTTGGAAGCGATGGACCGATCTTGGCGGTGAAAATTGATGACACTGCACAGGCTCATCCGCAGGCAGGTTTGGAAGATGCGGACATTGTTTACATAGAACAAGTCGAGGGTGGACTCACCCGACTGGCGGCGATCTTTAGCTCCGTTATCCCTCCAGTAGTCGGGCCAGTACGTAGCGCCCGAATTTCCGACTTAGAAATTCTTGAGCAATTTGGAAAGGTTGCCTTTGCCTACAGCGGTGCACAATCAAAATTGTTACCAGTCATCGCCGCCGCCAATGTAATTAATTTAGGGGCGCAGCGGCAATCTCCCAAGATATATTCCACCGATCCATTACGCAGATCACCGACTTCGATGATGCTGCAAGCGCAAGATCTAATGGCTAACGTTGCCGCCGCAGAATTGCCGGTAGCAATCTCCAAACCAATTGGTTGGAGTTTTGGAGAGAAACCAGAAATAGGTCGAGCAATATCATCTGTCAAAGTTTCTTGGCCGGCAAATTCTTACGATGCTATTTGGTCGTCAACTGAAAACCGTTGGCTACTCTCTCAAAGGGGAGTATCAAATCTTTCGGCTTCTGGAATACATCTTGGTCCGACTACATTTCTTATTCAGTTAGTAGCGATTACCGACTCTATTTATAAAGATAAAGTTGGCGGAGTTACTCCATATTCTCAAACAGTTGGTGTCGGCAGGGGATATGTAATGCGTGATGGTTTAGCGATTGAAGCAAAGTGGAGCAGACCAAGTGGAGATCAAGGCACTACTTGGACGACAGTTGCAGGAGATGAAATCAAATTTTCCCCTGGGCAGATATGGATCGCGTTAACCGATAAAGCACCGGTTTTCACGCCTGTTGCCGTGGCTCTAAATCAGGATGCGACACCGCCCGCTCCGAAGTAGTATTACGACAAGATTTTCTTAGGTAGAACTATTTTAAAGGAGTAAGTCATGTCAGAGGCAGTGGGCACAGCGCGCGTAAAGCGCGGAATGGCAGAAATGCTCAAGGGTGGCGTCATTATGGATGTCGTCAATGCTGAGCAAGCCAAGATTGCCCAAGATGCTGGCGCATGTGCTGTGATGGCGCTCGAGCGAGTCCCTGCGGATATTCGCGCACAAGGCGGAGTCGCACGTATGTCAGATCCGGACATGATCGAAAAAATTAAAGCAGCGGTAACCATTCCGGTCATGGCGAAAGCACGTATCGGCCATTTTGTGGAAGCCCGAATTTTGGAATCACTTGGTGTGGATTACATCGATGAATCAGAAGTTCTAACTCCGGCAGATTATGAAAACCATATCGAAAAGTGGGATTTCAAAGTCCCATTCGTTTGTGGTGCAACTAATTTGGGTGAAGCGCTACGTCGCATCAATGAAGGTGCTGGAATGATCCGCTCAAAAGGTGAAGCAGGAACTGGCGATGTGTCCAACGCGATGATGCATATGCGCAGGATTGGTGGAGAGATTCGTCGTCTTTCTTCAATGCGCGAAGATGAGCTCTACGTTGCTGCGAAAGAGTTGCAAGCACCTTTTGCTCTTGTGAAAGAAGTGGCTGAAACTGGAAAACTTCCCGTTGTACTTTTCACCGCAGGTGGAATCGCTACGCCAGCAGATGCTGCGCTAATGATGCAGATGGGCGCTGATGGTGTCTTTATCGGTTCTGGAATCTTCAAATCAGGAGATCCCGCAACACGTGCCGCAGCTTGCGTTAAGGCAACAACCTTCTTTGAAGATGCGAAAGTATTGGCCGATGTTTCCCGTGGACTTGGCGATGCGATGGTCGGAATTAACGTTGCCGATCTACCTGCGCCGCATCGTTTAGCCGAGCGCGGCTGGTAACGATTTACCTGCAATGAAGATTGGCGTTCTCGCGCTACAAGGCGATTTTCGGGAACATATCCAAGCGGTAAAGATGGCAGGGCATGCTGGCCTCACTGTGCGACGCCCAGAAGAGTTAGTCGAGATTGATGCGCTAATTATTCCAGGCGGTGAATCTACGACCATCGCACTTCTCGCCGAGAGTTTTGGGCTAATTGAACCAATAAGAGAACGAATCACGACTGGGATGCCAGTTTATGGATCTTGCGCCGGAATGATTTTATTGGCGGATCGAATTCTCGATGGGGCGCAAGGCCAAGCTACGCTCGGTGGAATTAATATGACAGTACGTCGAAATGCATTTGGACGCCAGGTTGATTCTTTTGAAAGTGATCTCGCATTTGATAACTCTCCTCTGAGAGCGGTCTTCATCCGCGCTCCTTGGGTTGAGGAAGTTAGTAAAGAGGTAGAGGTGTTAGCCGAAATTCAGGGAAGCGATGGTGCTCGCCATCCCGTGGCAGTGCGGCAAGGCGCACTTTTTGCGACATCCTTTCATCCAGAATTGACCGGTGATTTACGCGTACATCGCTACTTCTTTGATCAAGTCTGTGCCGGCGCGATAAAGTAAGTCATATATTTTCTTTAATTCCATCAAGAGTTGATTGAGGTGTTTTAAATGTCCGGCCATTCCAAATGGGCAACGACCAAACATAAGAAGGCTGTCATTGATAGTCGTCGTGCCAAGAATTTCGCGAAGTTGATCAAGGCGATTGAAGTCGCATCTCGCAATGGTGGACCTGATGTTGATGGCAATCCAACACTTTTTGATGCAATTGCTAAAGCGAAGAAGAATTCCATGCCGGCCGACAATATCGATCGCGCGGTAAAACGTGGCGCTGGTCTGGAATCTGGTGGAGCGGATTGGCAAACAATTATGTATGAGGGTTACGGACCAAATGGCGTGGCAATCATGATCGAATGTTTATCAGATAATCGAAATCGCGCCGCTTCCGAAGTTCGTGTTGCGGTGACTCGCAATGGTGGATCAATGGCTGACCCGGGATCGGTGGCATACCTCTTTAATCGCAAAGGCGTGATCATTGTAAATAAGGTTGATGGAGTTAATGAAGAGAAGATTTTAGAGGCGGTTCTTGAAGCCGGTGCAGAAGAGGTAAACGATCTAGGCGAATCGTTTGAAGTTGTATGTGAAGCCAGCGATTTGGTTACTGCTCGTACTGCGCTACAAACCGCTGGAATTGATTACGAATCAGCTGATTCATCTTTCTTGCCATCTATGACAATTCCTTTAGATGCCGAGGGCGCAACCAAGGTATTTGAATTAATTGACGCCATTGAAGAGTTAGATGACGTGCAGAATGTATTCAGCAATTTTGATGTCTCCGATGAAGTTATGGCGAGCCTTTCCTAACCCCGTGCACTTGCCGTCGTAGGCTATGAAGTTATGAGCCAACGAGTGATGCGCGTCTTGGGAGTTGACCCAGGCCTTACTCGTTGTGGCGTAGGCGTAATAGAAGGTGCTCCTGGTTTGCCACTTCGCCTGATAAATGTTGGCGTTATTTTGACTCCGAGTACCGCCGCGCTAGAACTTCGTTTACTTCAATTAGAGCGAGAGCTAACTGAGTGGGTTGATGTAAATCGTCCTGATGTAGTTGCAGTAGAACGCGTATTCTCGCAACACAATGTGCGCACCGTAATGGGAACCGGACAAGCGGCAGGTATCGCGCTACTTGTTGCAGCCCGCGCTGGAATTCCAGTTGTGATGCATACTCCAAGTGAAGTTAAGGCAGCGGTCACCGGCTCAGGCCGAGCAAATAAAGTTCAGGTTGCCGAAATGGTTAAGCGACTTTTATCTCTGAAAGAAATTCCAAAACCTGTAGACAGCACAGATGCGCTTGCTCTTGCGATCTGTCACATCTGGCGCGGATCAGGGGATTCTAAATTGGCTGCGGCGCTAGCCGTGGAAAAATCTCGTTTAGCCAAATTGGTGCGCAAATGATTTCGTTGCTCAACGGCACAGTGCGATCAATCACCTCTGACCGTGCAGTTGTGGAAGTTGGGGGAGTTGGTCTTGCAGTAACCATCACGCCTGCAACTAGTGTGCTCTTGAATATTGGTGCACCTGCGCAGTTTTACACTTCTCTAGTTGTGCGTGAGGATTCACTTACTCTCTTCGGTTTTCTAGATGATGAGGCACGCTCCCTCTTTGAACTGGTGCAGACAGTGAGCGGAATTGGACCTAAAGTTGCAATGGCGATCGTCGCGGCGCTAACGCCTAGCCAACTTAGTCGAGCAGTTTCGCAAGAAGATATTTCAGCAATTGAAAAAGTTCCGGGCATAGGACGCAAAGGCGCGCAACGCTTGATTTTAGAGTTAAAAGGAAAACTCTCTGACTTTGGGACGAGCCATAAGAGTTCGCACCATCAACCAGTTTGGCGTGAGCAATTAGCCAGCGCGCTAATATCTCTTGGTTTTACTGCGAAAGAATCGGATAACGCGATCACAAATGTTGTCAATCAAATCTCTGAAGAAGGTCGCGATGCTAATTCGGTTGAACTGGCAGAACTGCTTAAACGGGCGCTACAAAAGGGCGGCCGGTAATTATGAGCGATGATCGCCTGATTTCTTCGGAGATTGCCAATGATGATTCTGCTGCCGAACACGCATTGCGTCCGAAAACCTTAAAAGAGTTCATCGGCCAACAACGAGTATGTGATCAAATAGATGTGCTTTTAACTGCAGCAAGACAGCGTAATTCTGCAGCAGATCACATTCTCTTATCAGGTCCACCGGGACTCGGCAAAACAACTTTGGCACTTATTTTGGCTAGTGAGATGCAGACACCGATTCGTATTACTAGCGGTCCAGCGATTACTCATGCGGGTGATTTAGCGGCGATATTATCTTCGCTGGTTGAAGGTGAAATTCTCTTCTTAGATGAGATTCATCGGTTACCGCGTCCCGCGGAGGAGTTGCTCTATTTAGCGATGGAGGATTTTCGAGTTGATGTGATAGTCGGCAAAGGCCCAGGTGCAACAGCGATTCCGTTGCAATTGCCGCGATTTACTTTAGTAGGTGCAACAACGCGCGCCGGATTATTACCAAGTCCACTACGCGATCGCTTTGGATTTACCGCTCATTTAGATTTTTATGAAGAGAACGAATTGGAAGAAGTATTACGTCGAAGCGCTGCGCTCTTACAATTAGAGATTGATGCCAAGGCAGTATCAGAAATTGCCAGCAGATCGAGAGGAACTCCGCGAATTGCTAATCGATTATTGCGCCGCGTTAGAGATTATGCGCAAGTTCGTTCAGGTGCTAAAGGTTCGAGCCATCTGACTCATAGCGATGCCATGGCCGCTCTGGAAATGTACGAAGTAGATGAGAAAGGGCTAGATCGTTTAGATCGCTCCGTTCTAATTGCGCTGATCGAAAGATTTAATGGGGGACCGGTTGGCCTTTCAACGTTGGCGATAGCGGTAGGTGAAGAGACAGAGACAGTTGAATCCGTTGCCGAGCCATTCTTAGTTCGAAATGGGTTTATGGCGCGCACGCCTCGAGGGCGAATCGCAACAGCGCAAGGTTGGGCGCATGTGGGACGTACGCCACCTGCGGCAGCTGCGACGCTTTTCGACACGCCCGCCGTTGACGCCTAGACTCTGCTCCTATGTCCACACCTAATAAAACCGTGAAGAGCCCTGCCCGCTCCGGCCGCTCCCTTGTGATCCTGACCGTGATTTTGCTCGGCCTGATTGTCACCACCTTTATTCAGGGCGCATCTTCAGTCCGCCTTGGCCTTGATCTGCGCGGTGGAACCAGCGTGACGCTCCAACCGCGCGCCTCGAATGATGCAAATAAAATTACAACTGAAGCAGTTGATCAAGCAGTGACAATTATTCGCCAACGCGTCAACTCTCTTGGTGTTGCCGAAAGTGAAGTTACCGCGCAAGGAAGTGGAACTAACCGTCAGATCGTGATTTCAGTCCCGGGTGATAGTGGCCGGCGCGTCGTCGACCTAGTTGGACAGACAGCTGAACTTCGATTCAGGCAAGTATTAGCAGAAGCTGCGGGTGCGCCTATTCCTGCAGATACATCAACTGCCGCGACTCCAGCCGATGGCGTAACAGCAGAACTTAATGCTCGCTTTGCAACTCTCGATTGTACTAATGCCGCCAATCGCGAAGGTACTGGCTCAGATTCACCGGCTGACACAATCGTCTCGTGTTCTCGTGAAGGTGGAGCGAAATATATCCTCGGTCCTGCCGAAGTATTAGGTCGCCAAGTTTCAGCAGCGACAGCTGGTTTTAATCCACAACAAGGTGTCACTTGGTTTGTATCCCTAACTTTCAATGGCGAAGGAACAAAAGCCTTTGGAGCGTTAACCAATCGCGTTACCACCCTCGCTTCACCGCTGAATCAAGTGGCAATTGTTCTAGATGGTTTAGTCGTTTCTGCTCCTCGCATCAACGAAGCGATTCCATCAGGTAATGCGCAGATCACTGGATCGTTCTCGCAGTTAGAAGCACAGGATTTGGCTAATGTTCTTAAATACGGTGCTCTGCCGCTAGCCTTTGATCGTGGCGAGGTGCAACAAGTTTCACCAACGCTCGGAGCTGATCAATTGCACGCTGGTCTTCTGGCTGGATTCCTTGGCCTCGGATTAGTAGTGATTTACTCGCTGCTTTACTATCGCGGCCTCGGTTTCGTAACAGTTGGTTCACTCGGTGTCGCAGGCGCTTTGGTTTACTTGCTCTTTTTGGTCTTAGGAAAGAGCATTGGATTCACGCTCACTCTGGCCGGCATAGCTGGCGCTATCGTGGCGATCGGCGTTACCGCTGACTCGTTTATCGTCTTCTTTGAACGTATTCGCGATGAAGCACGCGAAGGCCGATCATTGCGTTCAGCGGTTGAAAGTGGTTGGATTAAAGCACGTCACACAATTCTGGTCGCTGATTCGGTTTCTCTAATCGCAGCCGTTCTGCTCTACTTCTTTGCCGTTGGCGGTGTGCGAGGCTTCGCATTTACATTAGGTTTAACAACGCTCGTCGACTTATTTGTTGTCTTCTTCTTCACAAAGCCAATCGTTACGCTTCTGGCTGGATCTAAATTCTTCGCTTCTGGCCATCCGTTATCTGGGTTATCGCCAAAGAGCATCGGAATGAAAATAACTAAACCTGCTACAACTTTGGAGGCATAAGCGATGTCAAAGCTAACTGGGCTTGGTGGTCGTCTTTATTCAGGTGAGACTTCATTCGACATTATCGGCAAACGCCGGCGCTGGTATTCAATATCAGCAATATTCATTCTGCTCTCACTAGCGGCTCTAATAATCCAAGGCTTGCATCTAGGTATCGAATTTAAGGGTGGCTCTTCTTACACCGTAAATAAATCTGGAATCAGCGTAGAACAAGCGCGCGCATCAGTCTCTGGTGCCGGCATACCTGGCGAGATAATTGTTCAGAAAATTGGAAACGATAAAGTACGAATTCAAACTGGAGCTTTGACCTCAGAACAATCTAAGGCGGTTGAGTCTTCTCTCACTCAAACTTTCAGCGTAACCCTTGAGTCAATCGACACACAGATTGTTGGACCATCGTGGGGTAAGGAAATTACCAAGAAAGCGCTCTATGGATTGTTCGCCTTTTTAATAGCAATCATGCTCTTTTTAGCAATGGCCTTTGAGCCAAAGATGGCTATTTCTGCAATCGTTGCAGTTGTTCACGACGTATTTATTACCGTTGGTATTTACGCCCTAGTTGGCTTTGATGTCACACCTGCAACGGTTATCGGATTCTTAACCATTCTCGGCTACTCGCTCTATGACACCGTTGTTGTATTCGATAAGGTACGAGAAAATACTAAGTCAGTCGCTGCTGTTGGAAAATATACTTATTCCCAGGCAGCAAATTTGGCTGTAAACCAGACGATCGTTAGATCAGCGAATACGTCGCTCATCGCACTTTTGCCGGTTGGTTCAATTCTCTTTGTCGGTGCTGGTCTTCTTGGAGCTGGAACGCTGAAAGATCTCTCATTGGCGCTCTTTATTGGTCTTGCAGTCGGAACTTATTCTTCAATATTTATCGCACCTCCATTCCTAGCCTCGCTTCGTGAGAAAGAGCCAACGATGCAGGCGCTTGCCAAGCGTGTGGCATCACGTGGGAATTCCTCCGTGCAGACTGAAGCTTTTCAGAGCACACGACCAGCGATCCAACCCAGCGTTAATCGCGGACCGCGTAATCAACCTAAACGTAAAGGTCGCAAGTAAATTCTTTTCAGAAGTTAGGCTGTCTAAATGAACCTTCTAGTAGCGCCACTTCTGGAGACGCTTAAAGAGAACCATCCTGCTAGTCGGCTAGCAGAGGTGGAGCGCGCCTTTGAAATTGCAAAGACTGCGCACCTGGGACAAACGCGTAAGTCTGGTGAAGAGTACATAACACATCCGGTAGCGGTATCGCAGATCCTTGCAGAACTCGGTTTAAATGACACGACGATAATCGCATCTTTACTGCACGACACGATTGAAGATACTCCTTATTCGCTCCAGCAGTTGCGCAGTGATTTTGGCGATGAGATTGCCGATTTAGTTGATGGTGTGACCAAATTAGATAAATTAACTTATGGACCAACGGCCGAGGCTGAAACTGTTCGTAAAATGGTTGTTGCTATGTCACGTGATATTCGCGTACTTGTTATCAAATTAGCTGATCGCTTACACAATGCTCGTACTTGGAAGTACGTCTCGACAGAGACTGCAGAACGCAAAGCTCGCGAAACTCTTGATATTTATGCACCACTTGCTCACCGCTTGGGAATGAATGCGATCAAGTGGGAGTTAGAAGATTTATCTTTCGAGGTACTAGAACCAAAGAAGTTTGAAGAGATTTCACGCTTAGTCGCGGAGCGATCTCCATCGCGCGATGCTTTGAGTAAGGAAGTTATAGATGCAGTACAGGGTGATCTAACTCGCGACGATATCAGCGCAACGGTTACTGGCCGAAAGAAGCACTTCTTCAGCGTCTATCAAAAGATGGTGGTTCGTGGACGCGATTTCAATGATATTTATGACCTAGTCGGTATTCGTGTGCTTGTTAAAGATGTTCGCGATTGCTATGCAGTTCTGGGTTCAATCCACGCGCGCTGGTCTCCAGTGCCGGGGCGATTTAAAGATTACATCGCAATGCCTAAATTCAATCTCTACCAATCTCTGCACACAACGGTAATTGGTCCAAATGGTAAGGCGATTGAGATCCAGATTAGAACTTTTGATATGCACTCACGCGCCGAATTTGGTATCGCCGCACACTGGAAATACAAGCAGGGGAGTGAATCAAACGCTTCTTCCCCAGAAATGTTGTGGCTGCGTCAGTTGCACGATTGGCAGAAAGAGACTGAAGACCCTTCAGAATTTCTTGAGGCGCTGCGTTTTGATTTAGGATCGCCAGAAGTATTTGTCTTCACACCGAAGGGGAGTGTTATCGCTCTACCTGGAGGATCTACGCCTGTGGATTTTGCATATTCGGTTCACACGGATGTCGGTAGTCGATGTGCCGGCGCAAAGGTAAATGGTCGCTTAGTTCCCTTAGACTCACGGTTGGTAAATGGTGATGTCGTAGAAATCGTAACCAATAAGAGTGAAAACGCTGGACCTTCACGGGATTGGCTTAATTTTGTAAAGTCACCAAGAGCGCGTTCCAAAATTAAAGCGCACTTCAGTAAGGAGCGTCGCGAAGAGGCGGTCGATGCCGGACGCGAATCGATTGCTCGTCAGATGCGCAAGGCGGGTTTACCACTGCAGAAGATCTTTGCCGGACATTCGCTACTCGAATTAGCGCACGATCTACGCTTCCCCGATATCTCCGCACTTTATAGCGCTGTCGGTGATGGACATGTCTCTGCCGCATCCATAATTGACAAATTGGTGCAGGCACTTGGCGTGGAAGATTCGCATCCGGAGCCAACAATGGAACAGATACCAACCGGTTCGCATTCGGTTCGTCGATCAAGTAGTTCTATCGAAGTTGAAGGTGTTGGCGATGTTTTAGTAAAGCTTGCCCGGTGTTGCACACCTGTTCCGGGCGATTCCATCATCGGATTTATTACTAAGGGCAGCGGGGTTTCAGTACACCGTGAGGATTGCATCAATGCGGCTGATTTGCAGCAGAATCAAGTGGAGAGAATTGCCAATGTTAAGTGGCTTGATGGGGCAGGCAGCGTTTTCTTGGTAAATATCCAGGTTGAGGCTTTAGATCGCGCTCGTTTATTGGCAGATGTCACGCGCACTCTCTCCGAGCAACATGTGAATATTTTAAGTGCCTCGGTAAATACCTCGAAAGATCGCACTGCGATCTCTAAATTTACCTTTGAGATGGCAGATGCAACTCACTTAGATTTGGTACTCGCTGCGGTGCGAGCGGTTGAAGGCGTTTACGACGTCTACCGAAATTAATTAAATTCGGCTAGCGCCTTCTCAGCATCGGCTAACCAAATTTTACGAGCAGCAGCAGATTCAAGAGCTTCCTGAGCCTTCTTGGAATTTCCGGCGCTCTCAGACTTAGCCGCTACCTTTTCGTAATTTGCAATCGAGTCAGTGAGTTGTTTTACAACATCAGCAGCGCGCGCCTTGGCGGCCGGATCGGTCTTACGCCAAATTTCGGCTTCAGCACTCTTGATAGCCTCTTCCACTTTGGCAACGCGTGCATCCATTGCGGCACGCTTATCGCGATGGGTTATGCCAATTTTCTCCCAAGAGCGTGAAAGTTCTCGGAATGAAGCTTTGGCTGACTTAGCATCCGTGAAAGGCACTAGCGCTTCAATCTGGACGATTAACTCTTCACGCTTAGCAAGATTTGCTGTCATAGATACTTCACGTTTTTCTAGGTCAGCGTTCTTGGCTGTGAAGAATTGATCCTGCGCTGCTTTAAATTTCGCCCATAACTTGGCATCTTCGCTTGGCTTACCGCGACCGGCAGCCTTCCATTGATCCATAAGGGTTTTAAATTTACGAGCAGTTGGTACCCATTCAGTTGAAGTCGCGAGAGCAGTAGCTTCGGCGACCAGCGCTTTCTTTGCGGCAGAAACCAGAGATGTTGTCTCCTCCAACGTTGCAAAGTGGGTACGGCGGCGCTTATCAAATTTATTACGTGAGGCAGAAAAGCGCTTCCAAAGATCTGCATCTGCTTTCTTATCTAAGCGGGGAGCCGATTTCCATTCATCAAGGAGAACCTTGAGACGATCACCAGTTACTTTCCAGCTCTCAGAAAGAGCAAGGCTTTCAGCCTCTGCAACAATCTTTTCTTTTTCAACAAGGATTTGTTCACGGCGAGCGGCTTTGGCTGCAGTCTCTGCCGCCTTTTTAGCCTCATAGGCTTCACGATGACCTTCAATGAGTGGCTCTATTTGTTCTACTGATGCTGAAAGCGCATCAAGGTCGCCCACACCATTTAATTCCTTAACTTGCTCGCGCAATTTTTTGACTGCTGCGTATGCATCTGATGGAACTAGTGCGCCACTTTTGATACGGGCTGCAAGGAGTGCAACTTCTGCTGCAAGGAGTTCAAATTT
>Ga0114979_10002463_pt1 | contig 12498 bp, 15 predicted proteins | sample S_140625_EF_Meta_FD_87315 | JGI IMG/M metagenome (GOLD analysis project Ga0114979, IMG submission 87315) | Freshwater microbial communities from Lake Simoncouche, Canada to study carbon cycling - S_140625_EF_MetaG | ecosystem: Environmental > Aquatic > Freshwater > Lake | place: Lake... | reverse complement strand
ATATTGCATCATCAAATTTTTGTTCCTTAAATAAGGTATCTAAATCTTTTCCAGTTTTTTTGAAATTTTGTATTAAACTTTTTTCATTTGATTCATTTTTATTCATAATAATACAAAATACATCCACACCATCATTATTCCCAGTTTTAACATCCATTGCAACACTACCCTTTCCTATTTGTTTACCATTAGTTACCTTTTCTATAAACCATTCTGAAAACTCATCTTCAACAAATAAACTTCTATTTGCTTCTTTATAAAACTGTAGACGTGGCTTCAAATATTCATCAATCATTTTTTTCATCATGGGAATATCTATACCTTCTGGAAGTGGGGCTATTTCTAATACATAAGGTTTACTTTCAACCATATTTTTTCTTACACTTATTTCTAAAGTAGTAGGGGCACCTACATCAATTTTTACAGCAACATTGGAATTTTTTACAGTAGCATCAGGATTTTTCAAAGTAGCATTAGGTTTTTTTACAGCAACATTAGGTTTTTTCACAGTTTTATTATATGCTATTAATCTATTAATAATTTTACCCTTTGGCCAGACTTTAGCTGTATGTACACCTTTATTTTTAGCATTTTTATGAAGTTGTTCTATTGTTTTATAAAGATATACATTTCTTCTATTGGCTGGATCTGTTTTATCAAATTTAGTTAAAGCATTTACGAGTTGATTTTTGCGCCATGTTTTTACTCTAAAAACACCTTTAGCATTAGAAATCGCACGAAGTTCTGCTACAGTTTTACCAGCATAACCGTCCATCCTACTTCCTATATTTACGAGTCTTTCTTTTTGCACCGCCAACACCACGTTTCTTCTTATTTACCATTGTAGAAGCCAAGAACAACGCAGCGGCGGGAGCCACACCCTTTGAAGCGGCCATAAGATGTCCAAAAAGACCGCCAAAACCACCACCAACCTGCTCTGTAGCAGCCTTGAGCTTGTATGAAGAAGCATTAGTAAGCTGTGTATTTAAGGAACGGACTTCTTCAGGAGATAAGCGGTCTCCAACAATATTCTGACTAGAGGCACTAGGCGCTTCAACAATACTCATATTTTTCTTAACCACTTCAAGACCCTCGGGAGTTCCTGCTGTACGAACAACAGTTTCAATATTATTTCTGTAATCTGGAAGAGAGTTTGTAAGCTTTCCCTTTTCATTAAACTTCATAGTATTTCCAGCCTTGTCAACAAGCATAATCTGAGGAAATCCGTTCTTAGGTTCGTTCTTAAACCTACTACCATCAATCATATCATCACGAATACGAACCATTTGAACCGAGCGGTCAGGTGATGCCTCAAGTTTGTCAAGGGTCGGCTCAAGATTGCGACAGTGACCGCACCAAGGGGCATAGAAGATTACAACACTTATGGGGCCAATAGAAATAGCCTTATCGGCATCGCCATACTTGTCAGGCGAATCTACATTCACAGGATTCATCAATCTTCCCATTGTTGATCGGGTCTTCTTTCCACCCATTCTATTTAGTAGCATACAAAAGTCCCGACCCTAAACAGAGATGTCAAAAGGCATGGAAAATATATGGAGGGCGGCAAGTTTTGTTGCAGTAGGATATTTAGTATTTTATGTATATATGTTATACAAAAAAGATAAGGAAACCTTTGTAGGCTGTAAGACAGTCTTAGACACAAGTAATGGTCCTCAGAAACCTTATGTAACAACTGAGACATCACGGGGGGATTTTGAACAGGACTTTGTATATAATAATGAAGGCAGTAGGGATTCAACACGTGAGGCTATATTAATGGCCAAACGGAAGTTTCCTTTTGATTGGTCACAGCTTCCTCCCGATTCTAATCTTTTTCAGGCGCAACAGGCCATGTTTATAAGTAATCCATCAAATGTGGCTGCGCCATATAATATAGATACCTTTGTGAATATTGAGTCAACGAAAGTTTTACCCCCGGATACAACCGCTGAACAAAAAGAATTTGATGACCTTGCTACTTATACGCCTAAGAATCCTAATACAGTAGATTTAAAGGATGTTAAGGGTCTAATCAAAAAGTTATACGGTGACAAGGGTCTTATAGCCAATGTAGCTAAAAAGGCAAACAATGTCTATGAGGTTTATGAGGTACGTGAAAAAAATCCTAAGATTGTTTATGAAGATGAGGTCAATATAAGCATGCAAAGTAATGAACTAAATCCTAAGGTTGAACCCAATACAATGTTAGTTGTTCCAAATTCAGTTGATGAGATGAATTCTGGTTTATCTGCCTACGGTACTGGTGAAAAGACAAATCTTGGAAGAAGAGAGTATAATGATTACAATCCTAATTTAGAAGGTATTTTTGGCCCTAAGATGCAATGGCAACAATATGGATAGCTATAGTAGATATGGGTGGTAATCCGAGTAAGATGGAAAATGCTGGGACTCCCCCGCCTAAAAATAATGCTCCTAAAAACAATGCTCCCAAAAATAATGGGGCTCCCAAAAACAATGCGCCTAAAAACAATGCTCCCAAAAATAATGCGCCTAAAAACAATGCGCCTAAAAACAATGCGCCCAAAAATAATGGCCAAAGAAATAATGGCGCAAGCTCACCCCATTTACCTGAAGAGGAAGAAGAACCCGATCTAGAAGCTAATGTTGGAAATGTTTCTGTAACAGGAACAGTTGGTTCTAACAATAGATCACGTAGTCCATCAAATGCAAATGCTGTAGAACCAGAAGTTAATGCCCTTGAAGTTAACACGCCACCAACAGGAGGTCGCCGCCGTTCACGCAAGCATCGCAAGGGCCGTAAGTCTCGCAGATCTAAGCGTTCTTATTAGGATGTGTGTATGGCCATGTAAAAGGCAGGTAAAACCAGTACCCATACCTCAAGTACCACAAGAAGTAGTAGTTATAAAAATAAGTAAGTCTCAAGGTATGAAATATCTGGTGGAAAGATTCATATTTTTAGTTGAAAGTATAAATACATCTTCGTGGTTTCAACCTCCAGACTCTGACCTACTTTTTGAGGCAATACGTACTGGAGAAGTTCTTAATACAATGAAACCGCGAACTAAGGAAGAACGACGCTTATATAGGGAATATAAGCGCAATGATAAATTTTTAGAAGACTTATTAAGGCCAAAACCGCGTATATATACTATGAGACCGCCTACACCACCGTCTCCCCAGAGGCCGACGTGGCATACAAAGGTTGAACGGTTTGATATGTATGGTGACCTGGTAAGTACACAATACTTATAGTCTTTACACATAGTCTATCTAGAATGGATTTCTTGGCAGAGTATGACGAAATGGAAACTATCCCACAAAATATGGCGGTGGCCTACAAGTTTCTGAATCTTTTTAAGGTTGTCTTAACTGATTCAGAAAAGGAAAAACGTGGCCTATACTGGTCCAGTGTATCTGACATAGACCTAAGCGATGATATACTACATGCCATTAAGGCCTATCTTAAGGCAAAAAAATCAGAGCTTAGAAAGTCAGACCCTAAGGCAAAACCGGGTAAGATGCTTTGGTTCTTTTATCAGAAGCTTCTAGAAGTAGATGCTTTTGATAGTACTGTTAGGCGTGATATTTTAGCCTATATGGAACTTTGTGCCTATATTATTTTCTAGTACGTCTATTACGCCTGGTACTTATTATTCTCTTTAGACGCGAGTGATTAGGAGGACCATTCCAACCATATAATCTTGCATTTCTTGTATATTTATTTATTCTGCGTTGCCTTTCTGCATTTAAGGCATTACGATTAATATGGCGAAGTTGTGGAATTGTAAGATTCATTCTAACAGGTCTAAATAATTTTTTATATATAAGATTAATGAGTGTAATCTTAGATGTAAGAGAACATGCCCTTATCCAACTTATGCCAACAGCACATACTGAGCAACTTTTAGTCGGAGATATTATTATTGGAAAGGGACAAAATGGAGCTGTATTAATTGAGCGCAAGACAACTGCCGACTTTGAGGCCTCTATTCTTGATGGCCGTTACAGAGAACAGCGCACACGACTCTTGGCCTACTGTGCCGAAAATAAGGCACGGCCAATGTATATTATAGAAGAAGGCCTTAATGGTAAAACACGCACACTACAGCCACAGGCCCTTCAAAAACTACTCAATCGCCTTATGCTACGCTACGGAGTCGCAGTATGGCTTACTGAATCGGCCTTAGATACTGTAAAGGCCGTACAAATCTTAGAAGATCAGTTTAATGCAGACGCTGGTGTCTTTGTAGCAGAGACCCTTAGTTATACTGATGTTATGCACACGGCAAAGAAAGACAATACGGGTGACCCAAAGGTCTTTGCTGTTAGCTGCCTTGTAAACTGTCCTGGAGTTTCGGCAAAGGCTGCGTCGGCTCTTATAGAAGCCTTTGGTACTCTAAAATCAGTAATGGAACAAAGCGAGGTTGCCTTGGCCGACGTTAAGGTTGGTACACGTCGTTTTGGTCCGGCTGCGGCCAAGAAACTTTCGGCCCTACTAAAAAATTGACCTTCCGGATCTAAAACTCACTAATTAGTTAGAAAATGAACAATGCCTGTGAAGTTTGTAAAAAGGCCTTCAAACAAAAGGGACATCTTATTAAACATAAGGAACGAAAGCGCCCATGTACAGCACCGCCATCCCCAAGCATCATCAAACCCTTTCTTAAATGGGTAGGTGGAAAGACCCAGATTATTGACGCAGTCCTTGAGCATTTCCCACAGGAAATCACCAACTATCACGAACCCTTTCTTGGTGGTGGTAGTGTATTACTTGCTGTTCTTTCAACTAAAAAGCTCGGCACTGCCTACGCCAGTGACCTTAACTCAAATCTTATTGGCCTCTATAAGAATATTCAATCAAATCTGCCAACCCTATTGCATGAGCTCAAAACACTTACAACGGCCTTTTCAAAATGTAAGGGCACTGAGGTAAATCGTTCACCAAAGAACCTTGAAGAAGCGACCTCACAGGAATCATATTATTACTGGGTCAGAAACACTTTCAACGCCTTGTCAAAGGAAGAACGCCTTACGCCACGTGCTTCTGCCATGATGCTTTTCATGAATAAGACCTGTTTCCGTGGAGTTTATCGTGAGGGTCCAAAGGGATTCAATGTCCCCTTTGGTCATAATAAGAATCCAGCGGTCTACGATGAGGCACATCTTACACAGATTTCAGCCCTGATTAAAAATGTTGTCTTCACTTGCCAGAGCTTTGAAGAGTCATTAAAAAAGGTCTCCCCCACCGACTTTGTCTATCTTGACCCACCCTATGCCCCTGAAAATGAAAAATCCTTTGTATCCTACACAAGCGATGGTTTCAGTCTAGAAAATCATAATAACCTGTTTAAAATTATTAAGGCAACTAAGTTTCTTATGAGTAATGCCGACGTGAAACTTGTCAAGGATGCTTTTCCAGCCCCTTATAAAACAACAATCATTTCTTGTAAGCGTCGTATTAATTCAAAGGACCCCGCAGCAGTCACTAATGAGGTTCTAATTAGCAATTAAACTTATAGGTATAATAACCAGTTAGTAACATACTATCTAGTCCATTTGTAAAGGTATATTTCCATACATAAATAATATTTTTGTATAGGTGTATAAATACAGGTACAATAGTTTTCTTATCACCTACCATTTGTTTAATTGCAAGGTAGGGAAAGTATAGCTGCCGAATATTAAATGAGTCATACAGTTTATTTTCAGCCTTTGCCTCAATAAGAAGAATCTTATTTGCCGATTCAAAACACGCATCAGTCTCATACTGAACACCTTCAATATTTATTTCTTTTCCATCAAGAGTTAGCTTTGTATTAATACGGTGACGGCCTCCAAGTAATGGTCCATGTGTGATTTTTTCTCCAAGAAACTCTTCACGTTCAAAGACACCACTGTAATACATATTATCAATCATGGCCTTTTCACCACTGGATAGACTAAGAATTAGTGATGACTTGTCAGTCTGAATATCTATAGGACTAGTCTTAGTATAACTTAGGGGCATATACAAATTACATTTAGTAATAAGATAGGTTCCATTCTTTATAGGAAGTATGTTTAAACCATGCTTTTTAAAAGGCCCTGGCCGTGTGTCGGCAGAGGTTTGATAGCAAAGAAGACGTGGTTCAAATTGTGAGGATGAACCCTTCCAGGTCTTTCCACATTTTTTAATGGCGTCGGCAGTAATTATAAAATCTTCACAACCATTGTATCCAAGGCTTGTGAAGATATGATCCCAGGGCTCCATTGATTAATTAATGGATGAATCAGGTTTCAATTTTTACCACTAAAAATTAATAAAATCCTTCAAGGCATCACGACGTGGTTCGGCAGTTGGCTGTTCAATAGAATTTAAGAAGGTCCGAGGAGGCACATAATCCTGAACACTTCGTGGCGGAGCACGACCTCCAGGCGAACTAAACTGATGTTGTACAACACTCTCTTGAAACTTCACTTGACTCGCCCCAGCCTTACGTAACTCGGTCAAGGGTTTTGAAGAAGCCGGTTTGGCGGCCAACATAGTTGTCATAATAGGTGACGTTTTCAGTATATATTCTTTTTCATGATGCTTCCAACTTATATAAAGCAGGTTCGGATAGGTATAACGAACCTCATAGGTCTGCTGACGCAACATATAAACAATATAGACTATACAGTCCTCTAAATCAAGCCGTGGTAATCCAATAATAAAGGGCGGAACCGTAAAGACAATCCAAGGATCGGCACCCTGGCGACTAGCTGAACGAATACGTCCATGAATCTGCTCTAGAATCTGATTATAGGACTTGAGTCGTGCACCATCACGTTGCCGGCGCTTCTCAAATAATTCTGTCGGTTTCAAGGTTGGAAAATCTGGCTTGCCACTCATTGGGCTCCTATTAATAATACACGTCATTTACAGATATTCTTATCGCACTTAGCGTATGACCAATCAACAATAAGTGTACGGTTAGTATTTGATATAAAATATACACTTGAATCAGGAAAGGTTTTTCTAAGAAGTAAGCATAGTTTATCCATCATATGTTGATTAAGTTTTAGATTCCACTCATTTCTGCTATACTGCATGTTTCCAGGATAATAGGTTGCCTTATCAAGGACCTGTGAAATAATTTCTTCTGAAAGTTTTACTATTTCATTATCCGCCTTGGCATATAGATTCCTTAAATCAGTTGCTAGATATACCTGCATGTAAATATATAGTGCAAAGGCTTTAATAGTTAACTCGCATATATACAGATGTATACTATACCGCCGCGGCGTCTGTTATTTTCAGGCGGTGGAATGCGTGCAATAGCCTATTTGGGTGTTCTTCAAGTCTTAGAAGAACAAGGCCTATTAAAATATGTTCGGGAATTCTGTGGTGTCAGTGCAGGAGCCTTTGTATCGCTTATGTTGGCTCTTAAATACAATCTTAATGCGATAAAACGATTCTGTTTTGAATATGATTTTTCAAGTGTGCGAACCCTAGAACCAGATAGTATGTTAGAATTTACAGAGACCTTTGGCCTAGACACAGGCGAACGTCTTCAACAACTGATAGAAAAAATCTTGAAGCATAGGAACTTGCCACCTAAGACAAGCTTCAAATCTATTCCAGGCTTTCGGATATGGGCCTCAGACCTTCAGAATTCCTGCCTTGTAGAATTCAGTGCAACCAAGACACCAGATATAGAGATCACTCTTGCCTTACGAGCTTCTATGGCCTTTCCAATTTATTTTGTACCGCTCAAGCATCCTCAAACGGGACATTTATTAGCTGATGGAGGAATCTATGACAATTATCCAATTCTTAGTTTAACAGCACAGGAACAAGAAGAAACAGTAGGTGTGGTCTTTGAATGGGCTAAACTACCATTACAAATTCCTGATCTTAGTAAGTATATCTCCTTACTTTTTACAGGATACTATATGCCATCCTATCAGGCACTTATAGAGCAACATAGAAACAAAACAATTGTGATTCCATGTGGCGAATTTCCAAGTCTAAATTTTGAGGCTACTCTTGAAGAAAAGTTGGAGTTAGTTAATTATGGCCGAATTGCCACACTTAAATTTTTAAAGGGTCATAAATACAAGGGTCGGCGTAATTCCTGTATCTAAAGCATTAATTCCCTTTGAAGGGCATAACGATTGTTTCCTGGAACGCCTTTCTTAGTACGTCTTTTATGAGGCGCCCGATTTCTCATAAAATTCGCCACACTAAGATTGGGTCTAGCCTTACGAGAAACGGCTAAGGCTCTTCTGTTAAGCGCATTAACCTTGATTCCACTGGCAGCTACATTGGCGTCAACCTGTTGCTTGATATTTTTCCAGGTTTTGGCTGTAAATACATTTGGGGCAAAACGAGCCTTTTTAACTGTTGTATTGGCCCGCTTTGCAGCTGCAGCCGCTGACTTGGCATTTAATTCGGCTAAGAATTCCGTATTGTTTTTACCCTTACGATGAAGTCCTAGTAATTGCTGTATAACTGCTCCACTTGGTTTAAGGTCATACTTCTTCATAACACGAAGTAAACTCGCCTTTGCGTTATTGCGTGAGAACTTTTTAGCCACTGACTTAGCAGTCTGGGCAGCCTTTTTAAGCACATCACGTTGGGCAGCATTTACCGCAGGCTCAACTTGTCTATTTTTAGCCACGGCCTGAGCGGCGGCGGCATTTCCAGCGGCTTCGGCAGGAACAAGAATGCTTTCCATAAAGGCACGTTCCCCTTCGCTATTTCCCTTGTTTCGGAAGGATATTAGTTTAGACGCATTTGTCCACTTGGCCTTTGGATTCATTCTTTTTAATTCGGCAAAGGCGGCCTTGCGACGTTCATTACGCTCCTTTTCTGTATTTGTCATAGGCCGCTTAAGTTTTGGGGCCTCAGGAACTACTTGTACGGGTTCAAACTCACGATCTAAGGTAACTGGGCCAATACCGTTATTCATCCTAATATAGGCTTAGGAAAGTATCTGTTGCTTTAGGAATTGCATGAAACCGTCGGCTGTTCTTGGTCCCTCAAAATTCACTATTTTTCCAGAAGCATCAGAGTATAATAAGGAAGGATAACCCTTAATGTCGGGGTCAACCCCTGCTTGGATTTGTTTTTCTTCAACCATCTTACATTGAACAGACTTTCCATTAACTGATACAGTTCCATTGCCCATAAAATCCTTGAAGATGGGTTTTACAGTTTGACAGTGAGGGCACCAATCGGCATAGTAGAGGGTAAAGGTCCCCTTACTATTTGTGATACTTCCACTAAACCCTTCAGAACCCGCTGAAGCAAGATATAAGAATATAAGAGCCATTACCACAAGGGTAATAAGGCCTATTAGTGAGGGTCTCATTTATAGGAGCTTAGAGATTAATTTATATTTATTGTAGAATGGAACTTCCTGCCTTTGTAGGTGGTAAGTGGATTGTTTGGAAAACTGAATTAGATGTTAGTATGCGATCCTTAAGGATTGGAGCCTTAGTCTATGCACGGTGTATCTTTGATGGGATGTCGGAAGCGAAATCACACCAAAGCGCAGAAAAGGCGGTTTTTATGGACTGTTATAGGGTTGTGTATTAATCCTTTGGGGGGCGCATGATTAATCTCGCGGGAACAGCAACGGCTTTGCCGTTGCGCTGCCCCAAGGACTCTAGTCCTTGGGGAACATCATAATTCCCAAAATAGTTAAGAAAAATAAGAAGGAATGAAAAAAGTAGCCTGTTGAAGTTAGTACACCATTTTTTACCATAACCACCCCTTGAAACATTGATTGTGTAAAGGCATATGTCAATGGATTTGTAAGAAGTAAAAAGACCAGGGTACTATAAAAACTGTATTTCACACGTTTCCAAAAGGTAATATCAAGCATATCTATTAAGGTTTGCGTTTATTACCAAATACTTCAGCCGCGGACGGGCGTGGAGCCAAATCTACAGTAGGAACACTACCACTCATTGGAGCTACAAATGGAGCACCAGAAGCACCAGAAGCACCAGAAGCACCAGAAGCACCAGAAGCACCAGAAGTACCACCGTCGCCTAATATACCTTTTCTACATAACTGTACATACTTAATAGCTAAAATTCCAATTGGAATCTTACGCACATTTACTCCAGTCATTACATCTTTTAGTGATTCAACCTTAACTATTGATGGGTTCTGTCCTATTACACTTAAGGCAAATTTCTGAAGTCTCTCATGTAAAAATCCAATTTCAGGTTTATTAATAGATTTAATACTATCAATTAATCTAATTAGTAAATTATTATTTAACTTTATTGCTGTTTCTCTAGGTTGTGCTTTATTATTCAATATGTCTCTACACGTAAGTAAAATACTACCTAATTCGGTAAATAATTCTTTCTCATCTATTTGTATAATTCCAGGGTAAATACTAAAAATATCGTCAGGAATTCCTTTCATCTTAGGATCTTTAAATTCCATTCCTATAATTTCCTTGAGTTTATCTACACAAATATCCTTTGTAGAAGGTGGAGGAGGAGCAGAAACTCCTTTTAGTTTTCTAAAATCTTTAAAATCACCCTTACTAGTTATAAATTGGTCACGTTCATCGGTTTCCTCAGTGGCAACAAGTACTAGAAGCCTATCAAGAAGATCATGCGTTTCACCATGCTTAAGCTTTTCATTGGCTAATTGTTCATTACATCTTTCTAAATTAGTTTGTAGCTCTCTAATTTTTTCTTCAAGATCAAGTATTTTTTTATCTGCTCTATCAGCTCTTTCTGTTTCTATTACTAATCTAGCACTAAGAGCATCCAAGGCAACATTTGAAGCAGTTGCGGCTGATTGTGCTGCCCTCATAGCAACCTCAGCGGCTGCGACCTTTTCAGATGCTATACCCTCTACATCAGCTTTAGCCCTTGCTAAATCTTCAGCAGCCCTTCTAATTGCTTCATCTGATGCACTTCTTGCCTCAGCTATTTCTTTTTGAGCAGCCTTACGAACTCTTTCTATAGTTGCTGCTGCATTACGCTCTGCTTCTCTAGCACTAGTTTCGGCTGTACTAGCTATCCCTCTAGCTTCCTTAGCCTCAGCTTCTGCAGTAGCGCGCGCTGCATCACTTTCACCAGCAGCACCTTTAGCAGCCTTTGCTTCAGCACGGGCCGCCTCAGCCTCAGCGCGCGCCGCCGCAGCCTCAGCACTGGCAGCTCGCGTTTTTTCTTCAGCTGTCCGAGCGGCAGCTTTAGCAGATTCTGCCTCGGCGCGCGCCTTATCAGCCGCCGCTCTAGCTGCAACCGCCTCGGCAGAACTTGTATCCATACCTGATCCCGCGGCAGCTGCCTTTGCTTCTGCTGCTTCAGCTGCGGCACGGGCTGCTGCGGCACGCGCATTAGCTGCTTCTACTTCGGCGCGCGCGGCGGCCACTTCTTTAGCAGAAGCTTTAGCTGCAGCAATAGCTGCATCCCTTCCCGCCTCAGCAGCAGCCCTTGCAGCATCAGCCTCCCCAGCTTGTCCTCTGGCCGTTTCCGCGGCAGCATCAGCATCAGTCTTAGCCTTAGAAGCAGCATCAGCAACCCCTCTAGCAGTCACTGCATCAGCCTTGGCAGCTTCAGCAGCCACCTTAGCAGCACTAGCATCGGCCTTAGCTCCAGCTACTTGAGCTGCAGCATCGGCAACAGCTGCCGTCGCGGCGGCCTCGGCGGCATTTGCGCGACGTTGAGCTTCTTCTACCGCAGCACGGGCAGCTGATACAGCTGCAGCGTCATCATCTCTACCCAACCTTGAAGCAAATAGTGCTTCCTCAGCTTCTTTTTTTAGTCTAGCAGCCTCAGCTAAGGCTGCTTGCGCAGCTGTTCTTTCTCTATCAACAGCATCTCGTGCAGCCTGCGCTGCTTCAAGATCTCTTTCACCCCTAGCTTTTATTTCACGAGCTTCGGCCATAGCAGCACTGGCATCACGTTTAGCAGCTTCGGCAACAACTGCTGATCTGGCAGCCTCTCCAGCGGCCTTTACAGCAGCCTCCTGCGCAGCAAGCTTGGCAACTTCAGAACTCTCAGCAGCAGCCTGTGCTTCTCTTGCAAGAGCTACTGCTCCAGCCTGACCACTTTCAGCGGCTTTTCTAGCTGCCTCTGCTAGAGCCCTTGCTTCATTAGCTGCTTTTATTGCAGCTTCTGCAGCTGCATTAGTAGCTTCTACTCTGGCTAGAGCTCGTGCAACTTGTTCTTCACAATCTGCTTTCATAGCCTCAAGTGCGCCTGCAAGTTCACTAGCCTCTCCATTAATTTTGGCAGTAGCTAATTTTAGGGCATCTATTGCTGTATCACGTTGTTGTATTGCTACAGCAAGTGAATCTTCACAGATTCTAATGGCTCTATCTTTTATTCTTATTTCATCAGCATGTCCTTCTCTTAGTTTAATCAATTGATGTTCTAGCCGTCTTTTCAGCTATTAAGGCTGCCTTTTGTCCTTCTAACACTTTAATAACTTCATCTGAACCTCCTGCTTTACCTATTTGTGCCGCTAGATCTGATATTTCAGCTTCCTTAGCCTTAATGTCACTTCTACATTTT
>Ga0114979_10002461_pt1 | contig 12505 bp, 12 predicted proteins | sample S_140625_EF_Meta_FD_87315 | JGI IMG/M metagenome (GOLD analysis project Ga0114979, IMG submission 87315) | Freshwater microbial communities from Lake Simoncouche, Canada to study carbon cycling - S_140625_EF_MetaG | ecosystem: Environmental > Aquatic > Freshwater > Lake | place: Lake... | reverse complement strand
TTATCAAAAGCAAGTGTAGGTTTTGTGCCATTTATGCCAACACTTAATTTATTAAAAAAAATGCTACTTGTACCTACACCCCCACCAAATGCAACACTAAAATGTTTATTCGATGCAAATGGTTTATCAATCATAAAATAAAAATTTGCACCACGAGAAACTGATTTTATTCTTGATTGAATACTATCCGGAGCTGCTGTCCAATGATCTGAACTAAATTGAATTAAAAAATGATCAGAAGCATGTGTGTTTATTTCAATTTTATTTTTTAAATCTTGTCCAAAACTTGAATTAAAAAAACCAACTAAAGCGAATAAAAAGAAAACTTTTTTCATGTATCTATATTTATTGTTTTTTATTTGTCACATGTTATGCCATTAATTTTTATTTCCGATGATTGGATTCGGCTCTTTAGGCATTTCATGGTAGAAATAAATTTTTGAAAAATTATTTTAAAGTTGAAAACTATCCATTAAAATAGCTACTCAAAATTTTCACAAATATATGCTTACTTATGTTATGTTATTAGCTTTTGTAAATGAAATTATATGATGTTGGTTACAAAAAACCTCTAGAATAAAATGCAAAAAAAGGCTAGCTCTTTTTTTGAGCCAGCCTCTTTATATAAATTAAAAATATTAAAGCTTATTAAATTGCTTCACAATTTTTTGATTGCTTAATTGAACATTAATAAGGTAGGTACCGCTTTTTAAAGTATAAACAGGCAAAGAATAATTGTTGAATCCTTTTTTAATATCTAAAACCCTATTCAATATCTTTCTTCCGCTTATATCTGAAATAGAAACAGTTCCTTTTTCAGATTTATCAGCATCAAAACTAATATTCATTAATTCACGAACCGGATTAGTTTTTTTGTAACATCCATTAAAAGCAAAAATAGATTATTTTTTATATAAATAATTTATGGCTTGTATTCCAATATTTAGTTCAATTTTTTGAATTAGATTTGTATAGAGAAGATGGATATAAATAAAACTCAAGATTAAGATTGTAAAGAAATATTTAAGCCTTTCTTTTCATTATTAGATCAGCGTTTTAAAAGTTTTTGGGTATATAGATATTTTATCTATTAAAAAATTTTTAAAAATAGATTATTAATATTTGCAGCCCTTATCATTAATTCCATTAAATCAATCTATAACTTTTAAATATAGCAGTAATATGGCAGGATATTTTTCTTGGAGTTTATTCTAAATAATTTAAATTTTAAAATACTGCTTATATTTATTGGCATCTTGATATTTAAAAAGTCGGAACTGAACTTTATGGATACACTATAACTTTATCAAATCAATAATTAAAGTGATTCTCCTATGATTAATGTTACTAAAACTTTCTTGCCTCCACTTGATGAATATCAAAAACAACTTCAAAGAATTTGGAAAAATGAATGGCTAACAAATAGAGGAGAATTAGTTATTGAATTAGAAGAAAAATTAAAAAACCACCTTTCCGTTTCAAATATCATTTTAATGAACAATGGGACAATTCCCATTCAAATTGCTTTGAAGTTATTGGGTAAACAAGGAGAAATAATAACAACCCCATTTAGTTATGTTGCAACTTCAGCAGCTATTATATGGGAAAATTGTACGCCTGTTTTTGTAGATATCAATCCAACATATTTTTCAATAGATGAAAACAAAATAGAACAAGCAATTACATCAAAGACAACTTGCATTTTAGCTACCCATGTTTTTGGTAATCCATGTAATATTGAGGCAATTGAAAATATAGCAAAAAAACACAACCTGAAAGTTATTTATGATGCAGCTCATGCTTTTGGTGTAACTTATAATAATCAATCAATTTTTCAATGTGGTGATGTAAGTACCTCTAGTTTTCATGCCACTAAATTATTTCATACAGGAGAAGGGGGAGCTGTTTTTTGTCAGGATGACGAATTATTTAAACAGTTTTTTTATAGTCATAATTTTGGTCACAATGGCCCATTGGATTTTCATGGTTTAGGCATAAATGGAAAGATCAGCGAATTACAAGCCGCTATGGGGTTAAGTGTTTTACCTCACATGCATAAAATAATATCTTCAAGAAAGAACGCGGTAGAATATTATTTGAAAAACTTAAATGATCAGCAATTAGTATTCATGAAAATCAGAGAAAATACACAATGGAATTATAGTTATTTTCCGGTATTATTCAAGTCTGAAGAAGCATTACTAAAAGTGCAAAGCAATTTAAATTCCGAACAGATATTTCCTAGACGATATTTTTATCCATCTTTAAATACGATAAAATATGTAAATGGTTTAAAAATGGAAGTGTCTGAAGATATTTCAAAGAGAATTTTATGTTTGCCTCTGAATCATGAATTGTCAGAAGTTGCTTTAAACAATATTACAGGTATTATCAACGCTGCATTGTAATCTTGCAGCAATTATTTTAACTCGGTGAAAAAACTAATTTTTACATTTAGTTTTCTTTTTTATGAATCCATTAGTTTCAATTTGTTGTACCACATTCAACCACGAAAGGTTTATAAAAGACTGTTTTGATGGATTTTTGAAACAACAAACAAATTTCAAATTTGAAATACTTGTTTATGATGATTGTTCAACAGACAACACAAAAAAAATAATTGAAGAATATACTGCTCAATTTCCAGGATTATTTTTTCCCATTTATCAAACAGAAAATCAATATTCAAAAGGAGTTAGAGGCATTATGCCAAGGTTTAATTTTAAAAGAGCCAAAGGCAAATATATTGCTACTTGCGAAGGAGATGATTACTGGACAGATCCATTGAAATTACAAAAGCAAATTGACTTTTTAGAAAACAATGAAGAATTTGTATTAACGGGACATGATGCAAAAAAAATTAATGAAAATGGAGAATTAATAAGTGATTGGAGTTTGCCTAAAAACAAAAGAAGAGACTGCTCCTCAGAAGAGCTACAAAGATTTTTTTATGCACTTACTTTAACTATGTGTTTTAGAAATGTATCCATTTTACAAAACATGCCAGATGAGTTTTATAAATCTAATAATGGAGATACATTTTTAATTTCATTGCTTGGCCATTATGGTAAATATAAATACATGCCAGAAATTACACCTGCTATTTATCGTATTCATCAAGGCGGAATTTGGAGTTCTAAAGATGAAATTCAGAGAATAAAAATGGTAAGAAAGAGTTATTTTGAAATGCAAAACTATTACCAAAGAATAAACAATCAAGTATTGTTTTTATACTATTATAAAAAAGTAGTAGTATTTTCATTTCAGTTATTACAGCTTAATTTGAAAAAATCTAAAACAATTAAAAACATTTTTATTTATTTTCTAGATTTTTTTCAAGATATTAAAATGCACAAGCATCCTTTTCGTTTATTTAAAATGATTAGCTGGCACTTATTGGGGAGACTATAAATTAATACATTAAAATCTAAAGTAGAATATGAAGTTATCTGTGATGCAACCTTATTTATTTCCTTATATAGGGTACTTTCATTTGATTGAAGCTACAGACAAAATAATTTTTTACGATGATGTCTCATTTATAAAAAGAGGATGGATTAATAGAAATAATATTTTAATCAATGCAAAGGATTATTTATTTACAGTACCCCTTGAAAAACCAAGCCAAAATAAATTAATTAATGAAATACCTGTTTTAAATGATGAACAGTTTACAAAAACATTTTTTAAACAAATTCAAAACGCGTATCAAAAAGCTCCATTTTATAAAGAGGTTAATGAAATAATAGAGCATTTTTTTTCAAAAGAATACAACAATATTGCCGATATGGCCATAGCATCTATTTGTATGGTATACCAATATCTTGACAAAGAATTAATTTGGGATAAATCTTCTGTGTTTAGTCCAGAAACAAAAGGAATGGAAAAGGCAGACAGATTAATTCAGTTAAGCAAAAAAGCTAATTGCAATCATTATATAAATTTAAAAGGTGGTATTGAATTATATGATAAATCCTATTTTGAAAAAAGGGGTGTAACCTTAAATTTTACTGAATCAATTTTAAAGGAATATACTCAATTCAATCACAATTTTGTACCCTGGTTAAGCATATTAGATGTATTGATGTTTTGTGAAAAAGAGGAAGTATTAGACCAATTTAAATCATTTAAATTAATTTAAATCAACAAGCATGATTAAGATAGGAATTCATGGAGTACCAAGATCTGGAACAACATGGTTAGGTCAATTAATCAACAGTTCGCCGAATGTAAAGTATAAATATCAGCCACTGTTTTCGTATGAATTGAAAGGGTTTCTAAATGAAAACGCTTCTATAGAAGAGATCAACGATTTTTTTATTAAACTACAAAATACTGAATCAAATTTTTTAGACCAAATAGATGGAATTCAAAAAGGCATCATTCCAACATTCCAAAAAGATAACATTACGCATATTGTTTATAAAGAAGTTAGATACCATCATATCCTTCAAAATATGCTTGAAAAAGATTCCGCTTTAAAAATTATTGGAATTATAAGATCTCCTCTCGCATCTATAAGTTCATGGCTTCGTTCTCCAAAAGAATTTAGAAAAGATTTAGGATGGGATGAAATGGAAGAATGGAGAAATGCCAATAAAAAAAATGAACAAAAGCCAGAAGAGTTTTATGGTTTTGAAAAATGGAAAGAAGCTGCTTTGTTATTTGAAAGACTCCAACAAACATATCCAGATAGGTTTTATTTAATTAACTATAACGATTTATTATCTGATACCGAAAGTGAATTAAAAAAATTATTTATCTTTTCTGAATTAGCAATGAATACACAAACCATTGATTTCATCAAACAATCTAGAACTCAAAATATTGTTGACACCTATTCTGTTTTTAATTCAAAAACGCAAGACAATGATTGGCAAAACCAATTAAATCCAGTTTTAATAAATGAAATAAAGAACGACCTGATTAATACTACTTTAGAAAAGTATTTATAAGCAAACTCTGAGAAAAATAATTTAAAATGGTTGACGCTCAAATATTGGTAAGCATCTCGTGTATAACTTATAATCATGTAACATATATAGAACAATGCATAGATGGATTTTTGAAACAAGAAACAAATTTCAAAATTGAAATACTTATTCATGATGATGCTTCCAATGATGGAACAAAAGAAATTATTGAAGAATACCATAAACGCTACCCCGAATTAATATTTCCAATTTATCAAACTGAAAACCAGTATTCAAAAGGAATTACTGCCGTCAATTATACTTTTAATTACCCTAGATGTAGAGGAAAATATATTGCCTTATGTGAAGGCGATGATTATTGGACAGATCCATTAAAATTACAAAAGCAAATAGATTTTTTAGAAGCAAATTCAGAATATAATCTTTGCGGTCATCAAGCTTCTGTTTTAAAAATGAATGGAGATATCATTGATAGCTCTAATTACCTAAATAAAAATGATGAATTAACATTTGAAGATGTAGCTACAAAAAGAAAAAACATTCCCACTTCATCTATTGTTTTTAGAAACAATTTGAAATTTCCTTCTTGGGTTTACAAAGTGTATGGAGGTGATAGAGCACTTATTTTTCTAAATGCACAAGTAGGTAAAATAAAAATATTAAATTTTAATGCATCTATATATAGAATTCATGAAGGGGGAGTAGAACAAAGATACAAAATCGATAAATTTTCACTACCTATCAGGAACATTAAAGAACAATTTATTTACTACAATATTTTATCAAAAAGAGAGCATAAAAAAGCAATATTTAATAATATAGTTTACAATCATTTTTACATAATAATTTGGTCTATTTTAAAAATAAATTTTAAGTATTTTTTTATACCATTGTTTTCATTGATAAGCTTTTTGATACTTCAAAAGATTAAAATAAAATAATTTATCTCCTAGTATAGTAATTAATGTAAAATAGTTTTACTTAAAATAATAAGTAGAAAAGTGAATACATAAACTTTAAAAAATCTTGTGAATAGAATTTGATTTACTCTTTTTGATTAACAAAATCAATTATAAAACAAAAAAATAAAAAAGCATTTTAATATAATTATTATTTAATTCAAATGCTTGTGTTTCTGCAAATATTGAATTCTTCTCTTGTTTGGCTTTTTAATTCATAAGGCTAATAAAAAATTATACAGCTTTTACATTGATTAGGGTATTATACAAAAGTTGAATATCCTGATATTATAATGGCAAAAGATTTTATTCATGTAAAGATAAAAGTCAATAATTCATAAGCCTTTTAACAACAAGCTACATAATTGCATTACCTTTATTATTTAAAACAAAATACCAATATTCAATCTTTAAGTAAAATACTCGTACATGAGAGTTCCTTATATTCATGATGAAATTATCCATAATTCTGGCGCGGCCGGTCAGGTATTGCCAATTTTATTTGAAATATATAAACCTCAATCTATCCTAGATGTAGGATGCGGTTTAGGCAACTGGATTCAAGTGGCTAAAAATTTAGGAATAGCAGAAGTTACAGGCGTAGACGGAAGCTATGTAAATCGTTCATTATTAAAAATTGAACCACATGAATTTGTTGAGAAAAATTTAATTGAAAAATTTGACTTACAAAAAAAATATGATTTAGCTATTTGTTTGGAAGTTGCAGAGCATTTACCAGCTTCTTCCGCTGAAAAGATTGTTGAATCTTTAGTTACGCATGCTGATGTAATAATGTTTTCGGCAGCTTTGCCTGGTCAAGGTGGACAAAATCATATTAATGAACAATGGCCATCTTATTGGCAAGCAATCTTTGAAAAATATAATTTCCAAATGATTGATTTTTTCAGACCAAAAATCTGGAACAATACAAAAATTGAAAGATGGTATAAACAAAATCTTTTTTTAGTAGTTAGAAAAGGCCATGCTCTTTCTACTTCAGAAAACAATCCCGCATTATCATTGATTCATCCTGAATTATTTGAAGTCATACTACAACAACACCAACAAAAAACTGCACATTTAAAATCAGAAATAAATAAATTAAATAAAAGAGATTTTATAGGAAAAATTACTCGCTTATTTAAATCTAAAAAATAATGTATAAAATCATTAACCTTGTTCCTTTTGAAAAAAAGGAAAATTATTTATTGAATAAGCTTCATGATGTTAGTATTCTAATTAAAACATTAGAACGTCCCCAGCAATTAATCAATCAATTGCATTCTATTCAAAAGTACAAATTTCAAGGTCCTATTATTATTGCAGATGACAGCAAATCGCCTTATAAATCAGAAATTCTAGCACTTTTCCCCCAATTAAATATTACCTATATTAATCTGCCTTTTGATACCGGTACGGCTGAAGGACGAAATGTAATGCTAGAACATACCACTACTGAATTTTTTGTGTTGTGTGATGACGATTTTATTTTTGAACCAAGAACAAGAATTCCAGTAATGAGAAAATTGTTGGTAGAAAATAATCTTGATTTACTAGGAGGCGTGTTTAGACAATACAATTTAAAATCAAGAAAAGACAGGTTAAAATTCAATATTTCAAAATGGTTTTTAAAATTGAATATTCTTATTCCCCCAACAAACATATTTGAATACCATGCGAGCTTTGATGTAAATGGTCATATTTGTAACATGAAAAAAGTTTCCTACAAAGACCCCTTTACGCTATGTGATATGACACATAATTTTTTTATTGCGCGTACAGAAAAAGTAAAATCATTTGGAGGTTGGAACCCAATTTTAAAAGGCGGAGAACATCAAAACTTTTTTATAAGGGCTAAAAATAAAGGGTTAAAAGTTGCTACTACAAGAATATGTGGAGTTGTTCACGATAGATGGTCACCTGCCCCTGCTTTATTTAAAGAATTAAGAGACAGAGGAGCTTATTACCAAAAATTGGCACTCGAAGAATTCGGAATTACACAAATGGACAATTTTAAAAAAGTGATGAATGAAAAATTTGGCGAGTAACAATTTTTAAAAATCGAATCAAAATAATGCAACCTTTATTTAGTGTCATTATTCCATGCTATAATCAAGCTATTTATTTATCTGACTGTCTACATTCTTTATTAGATCAAACTTTCAGAGATTGGGAAGCTATTGTAATTAATGATGGATCTACAGACAACACTACAGAAATTGCCAATCAATTCTGCAATCAAGATCAGCGAATAAAATTATCAGAAAAAATTAATGGAGGGCTTTCCTCAGCAAGAAACCATGGAATACAATTATCTAAAGGCAAACGAATTATTTTTTTAGATGCAGATGATTTTCTTTATACCAATTGTTTACAAGAAATTAATACTGCACTTTTAGTTGCAACTGATATTCATTTGGTACAATTTGGTTACACATATATTTCTGAGCATAAAGACAAAATTCTACACACAACATTACCCATAAAATATAAAGACTTTCGGTTAAAAGTAATATCAGGCGTTCCTGGTCCATGTCATACTTTTTGTATTAGCAAAGACATGGTTGACAAAATAGGTTTCTTTGATGAAAACTTGAAAAGCCTTGAAGATTGGGATTATTGGTTAAGAGCAGTAAAAGTTGGTGCCCTACAATTAATTATAGAAAAGCCTCTTGCATATTATAGGTACGTGAGAAATAGTATGAGTAGAAACGCTTTTGTAATGTATGATTCATTTAAAAAAGTAGGAACAAGAGCACCAAAACATGACGTCCGAATTCTTATTGATTCTACATTTAATCAGGATGTAGCCTATGATATGAAACCTATTTTTCAAGAGTTTTTAATAAGAATATTAGGAGTATCAATTATGCAAGGAAAGGTAAATGAGTCAATTGAAATATTTCAAACGGAAACAACAAAACCAATTAATACTTTTAAAGCAACAGAATTTGAATCCATGTGCTCCTATCTTAGTTTCAGATATTGGTACAATGAGGAAGAAATCAAATTTGTATTTACAAGTATTTATCCTCATTTCGTTACTTTTTTTAAGCATATTCCAATTAATAATCAAACTAGAAATAAAGTATTATTTACTATCTTTAAAAGGCATTTATTTTATAAAAATATTTTTAAATATGGCAAATTGCTTGGAAGTATCTATAATCTATTGTTAAGATGGAGATATAAGCAATAACATTTTATTCATGAGCTTACCTAACGGAATTTCAATAGTCATTTGTACATATAATGGTGTTAAAAGATTAGGCCCCACTCTTCATGCTATTTTCGCTTTAAAAAATTTGCCTAGTATTAATTGGGAATTAATAGTTATTGATAATGCTTCAACAGACGACACGTCTTCTTTTTGTATTGAGTTAATAAAAAAAAATAATTTCGAAAATAAATCAAAAGTTATTTTAGAATCTCAAGCAGGTTGCAATCATGCAAGAATGAGAGGCTTGTTGGAGGCTCAATATAAATGGTTATTATTTTGTGATGATGATAATCACTTGTTTGATGATTATTTAGTGAATGCCTGGAAAATATTAGAAACCAATGATAAAATTGGCGTATTAGGTGGTTATGGAATTCCTTTGTTTGAATCTGAAAAACCTGAATGGTTTGATCAATACTCAAAATCATTTGCTGTTGGACCTCAAAGCAATCAAAATGGAAAAATAAATAGTCAAAAAAGAAAACTATATAGCGCCGGAAGTTTTTTTAGAAAAGAGGCCTTACTATTTTATTATGATAAAGGCTTTAATGCTATAATGGAAGGTCCAAAAGGGGATGAGCTTACAAGAGGAGAAGACACAGAATGGTGTATTATGCTTGAATTGATTGGTTATGAACTTTGGTTTGAAAGTAGCTTAAAGTTTAATCATTTTATGTCTGATGGTAGAATGACTTGGCAATATTATTTGAAATTGAAAAAAGGAATTGCGTCGGGAAAAGCAAAGTTTGAAGCGTATAAGCCATTGATAAAATTAAATAAAACCAATCATTTATCTTTCATAAGTAACTATTTATACCAATCGGTTTTATTTCACTTTATATGGATTCAATTTGAAATAAAAAAAATACTTTTAAAAAAGTACTACTCACAAGAAGATGTAGAAATTGGAAATTCAATTCATCCAACAGTGGCAAAGTCTTACAGAGATAATTTCTCTAAAACTTTTATTCATTTCAAACAATTAAGATTCATTTTAAAATAGCGTATGCCTTTTTTTAGTATAATAATTACTTGTTACAATCGAGCTGGCATTATTGAAAGACCTTTGAAAAGCCTTGCCAATCAAACTTTTCAGGATTTTGAAGTAATTATAATTGATGATGGCTCAACTGATAATAGCAAGGAAATTATAGCTCCTTATCTTACAAACAGCCAAGTAAATTATTATTATCAAGATAATGGAGGCGTTTGTTCGGCAAGAAATTTTGGAGCTAAAAAAGCTAAAGGCGAATACCTCATTTTTTTAGACAGTGATGATGAGGTTGAAAAGAACTGGCTAAATGATTTTTATTCATTAAAAGAAGAACATTTTGACATGCTTTTTTGTAGTGTACAATTTGTAAATCAAAGCGGAAAAATTACAATTATTGACTGCGTGCAGCCCTCTGCAAAAAATAAATCAAAAGGAATTTTTTATGTTGGCAGCTGGGCCATGAAATCAATTGTTTTTTTTGAAATAGGTATGTATGATGAAAATATGAAGTATAGTGAAAATACCGACATAAGATTTAAATTAATTCAAAGGGGATTTTCAATGGGCTTCATAAAAAACCCTAATTTTATTTACTATCAAAATTTAATTGGGGGTAGTAAAAATGAACTTAATAAGATAATGTCTAACGAATATTTAATCGAAAAACATAAACTATTTTTTATTCAACGTCCACATCTTTTACAAACATTTTTACACTCAATAGCAACTAGCTATTTCAAATTAGAGCAATATACTAAAGCTAAAGAAAATTTGATTAAAGCATGGAAAGCGAACCCTAAAAATCTAAAAATATTCGTCAAATTATTATTGATGAATTTCACTTTCATATCAAAAAAGAGATTGAAATGATTTCTGAAAGAAAAAAATTCTTTGCTGCTTTTATTATGACGTATCGTCGAAATAGTACATTAGAAACAACTATTGAAGCGTTGTTTAAACAAACGTATCCACCAGAAAAAGTTGTAATAGTGGATAATGATATTGAATTTTCGGCAAAACCAATTCTTGAATTACTACCTCATTATCCTTTAGAATATTATAATGTAGGTTATAATTCTGGTCCTGCAGGGGCATCTAGAAAGGGATTAGAAATATTAACAGCTCAAGAATATAAATGGATTGCATGGGTTGATGACGATGACCCTCCTGTTTTTGATAATTGTTTTGAGCTTTTGTTACAAGTTGGAGAAAATGCTCCGAATTGCGGATGCGTGGGCGCTGTAGGACATTACTTTGATAGAAGAAATGGAATTATTACAAGGGTTCCAGATGATGAGTTATTAAAACCAGGCATAATTGAAGTTGACCAAATAGCAGGAGGAATGTGTAAAATAGTAGCCTCTAAAGTAGTATCAGAAAAAAATATTCTTCCGGATGAAAAACTTTTTTTCAGTTTTGAAGATTTAGACTTTGATTTAAAAATACAAAATGGCGGGTATAAGCTTTATGCTTCTAGAAACTTATATTTAAATCATAGAACCAAATTTAAAACCCAGGGTATAGTTAAACAAAGAGGAAATAAAAAAGATACTAATAAACTCTGGAGAGATTATTATTCTACTAGAAATATTCTATTCATACTTAGTCATAACAAACTTACTTTAGCTTTAATAAAAACTTTATTTCGTTCGGGTATAAAAGTCTTTTTAGGTTTTCGTTATGGCCTACATTATGGTACGAAAAATGCACAATATATTTTTAGAGCCATTTTAGATTTCTCATTAAACAAAAAGGGACAAATACATTTATAAAAATATGCTAAGCGTAATAATGCCTGCTTATAATCGGGCACATGTCATAACTAAAGCAATTAAAAGTGTCTTAAATCAAACGTTTACCGATTTTGAATTAATAATAGTAAATGATTGTTCAACAGACTCTACTGTAGATGTTATTAATTCTTTTTCCGATAGTCGTATTTTGCTAATTAATGCCTCAAAAAACATGGGCGCTGCAGCTGCTAGAAACGTAGGCATAAAAAATGCCAAATACGAAATCATTTCTTTACTGGATAGCGATGATTTTTATGAGCCTACTTTTTTAGAAGAATCATATCATCTATTAAAAAACACAAATGATCAAATTGGTTTTATGTGGACTGGCCTAAAAACAATTAATAATAATAAAATTACTTTAAGCCATTGGGAGCCTCCTTTTATCAAATCAAATTATATTACCTTCCTTCATGCTTTACATATAGGAACCAACTCCGGAATATCAATAAAAAAATCTGTTTTTGAAAAATGCGGATATTTTAATGAATCATTACCTGCAGCCGAGGATACAGATTTCTTTTTAAGAATCACGCAGGAATTTGGCTATACATTCACTCATAACCATCTCATTAATATAAATAAATCAGGAGAGGATAGACTAT
>Ga0114979_10002460_pt1 | contig 12507 bp, 8 predicted proteins | sample S_140625_EF_Meta_FD_87315 | JGI IMG/M metagenome (GOLD analysis project Ga0114979, IMG submission 87315) | Freshwater microbial communities from Lake Simoncouche, Canada to study carbon cycling - S_140625_EF_MetaG | ecosystem: Environmental > Aquatic > Freshwater > Lake | place: Lake... | reverse complement strand
TTCAAATCCATGGCCATTGCTGTTGTATTGATATATAGTAGCCACATTTTTTATTAATCATCGAAAACCATCTCTAACACTTCGTCAATCGTTTTCACAGGAACATACTTGGCTGAATTAAAGGCAATATTGTCTCCATGTCTCTCCTTAATCTTAATAAAATCCTTCTCATTTTCTGCTGGAAAAATAAATGTCTTCACACCTGCTTTAAGGCCTCCCATTATTTTTAATTCCAGTCCACCAATCGCAGTGACATCGCCACGCAACGTTATTTCACCTGTAATCGCTACATCATTCTTAATCTTCTTATTTTTCAACAAACTATACATTACCACTGTAATCGCCACTCCAGCAGATGGACCATCCTTTGGTGTCGCTCCCTCTGGACAATGAACATGTATCCCACGAGATTCATCCGCACTGGCCACACCCGCTTTATTCCACGCCAACGACTTGGCAACATTCATGCTCTCTTTCATAACGTCGCCCTGCATTCCAGTCAACTTCAAGTCAAACTTGGTTCCGGTGTGAAACCACGACGTTTCGATCGGCAATACACCACCCTTTCCTAGTGAATTCGCCCACAGCCCATTTATCAACCCCACTGTAGGCTCCTTGTGAATCTTATACATCATGACCTCATTGCGATCCTTTAAATACTTATTCCTTACCATTTCTGGTGTCAAGACAACAGGAATATCAGTCATTCCGTTCAAAACATCCAAATTTATCTCGCTGATGATTTCAAACAACGTCTCCTTCAGTTTTCTCACACCAGATTCACCTGTGTATGCATCAATCAAGAACTCAACAACTTCATCACTAAATTCGACATGCCCTTCGAGATTAAACTTCTTATAAAGTTCAGGCAACAAATATTTCTTAGTAATCACTAACTTGTCTTCCAGTGTCAATGGATCAAATGTGACTCGGTGAATGCGATCGAGCAATATCTTGTCAATGAGAGAAGGATCGTTGTATGAGAAAATAAACAGCACTTTCGACAAATCAATGTCAATCCCGCTGAAATACTTATCCTGAAATGCGTCATTTTGCGTCGTATCCACGAGATGCGTCAAGATACCGATGATTTCCTTTCCATACGGCGTCTCACTCACCTTGTCCAGTTCGTCAATGAAAATTATCGGGTTCATACACTTGGTTTCCATGAGAATGTCGACGATTTTGCCCCAAGTCGACCCCACATACGTATAATTGTGACCATTCAAGTCGCTTCCGTGGCTTGAACCACCAATTGCGATGAATGCAAACGGACGACTGTTGCCCCTGTCATCTTTGAGACAATTCGCTATTCCCCTCTTTGCCAGACTTGTCTTACCCAATCCAGGTGGTCCCTCGAAACCAAAGCAATATCCGTTCTGTTCACCGTTAATCCACTGGCCTATAATACGCTCCACTTGACGTTTTGCTTTCTTATGCCCGTATACTGTGTCATCCAGCGTCTCTCGAACTGACACAATTTTCTTCTGAACAAGCGACTGTGACATCTCAAACTCGGCCAATTTAGTGTCGATCTGGCACATTCCCATGTTTATCCCCAAGTATTCCCCGATTTCTCTCAAATCAACTATACTACTGTTGACAAAATCGGTCAACTGTTCCTTCATAAAATCCACCTTTTTCCCAGCATGAATCAACTTTGACATGGGATGCTTGTGTTTTTTAATGATACCGTTTACATAAGAGATGTTTGTTATTAATTTCTCTCGTTTTCCATCAATTATAGCAAGACTAACGTCATTTTTGTACATGTTCTCAATTGCATCTGCCGTTCCTGCATTTAATTTACTACAAATTTTGTTTATTTCAGCAAGAGAATACGCAGACTTGACATCGATACCTTCTTTCTCAAGCACTTCTTTGTTCATACCTCCAATAAATCCAACAAATTCCTCCTTTAACTTTTTAATAGAATCCAGCAATTCTTCGCTCTTGAAAATGCCAAATGGAATCTTGAGAAGACCGTCCAAATATTGTCGTGCTTTTGATCCACTATCTTCTGATTTAGACTTCAATTCCTTGAGTTTCACCATTGCCTTTTCTTTAACGCTATCACTTGCTTTCATAAGACATATTTGCTGTTCAAGCGGTATTTTGTTGCAATCGAAATTAGACAACTCATTCGTGTATTGTATTGTCGATTTCATTGCATCTTTGAAGAATTTTTTCACAGCCCACGGGAAACTATCGTAAATAATGCGTTGTTCGTTGCTATCCACGCTTGATGTCGTATCAGTTGACAGCAAATCATAAAGCAAATAAGCCAAATACTTATATTCATTGTCAGTGTGTTTTAAAAGCAATTGAATAAGTGTTGTCCGCTGAATATACAGATCACTCCCGAGGAATTCCTTTACATTGTCAGATATAGCACGTTGTTTAATGAGGTTTGTCTGATTAACATATCCGATATATCTGTTATACAGTTCTTCATTGCTGTATATCAAGAGTTCCTTCAATGTCAATGTCTTCACATATGCGATGAAAGTTGCAGTTTTAAACTCTTGTTCATTTTGAGGAACATTGTTTTGGAGAGAATGCAACCGATTTTTAACGAATTTCTCGTCAATGCATGACATCAATACGTCATCGACTATACAAGACAGAATAAGAGTGCTTTTGTCCTTAAAATTATGGAATATAACCTTAATTCCGTAGACTTTAACGTAAAAAATCGATGATGTGCGAGCCAAGTCAAAGCAATCCAGCGTTTTTCCGTTTTCAACTATCATGCTGTCGTCTACGATTCGATTCTTGGCAATAGGTTGTGCACCCTTAATGTTTGGTGTCATATCATGTTTCCATTTAAGTATTTTATAATTAATTGGATGAACGTATTTTTGCAACGCACTCCAAGAATCACACAACGTAATTGTGCTTATGAAATTGCTTCCGTAACATATTGTCAACACGTCTTCAATGTCCATAGTGCCGAATATCTTAAAAATGCCCGACAATTCGTCGTTAATGTACTGAAGACGGTTTACAATGTGATTTTTCTCTCCACACAAGTTGAGAGAATCTAGTTCTACATAGTACTGTTCCAACCCTTTTATGCACAAATTTACATCATTTGCTGTAACAACATCGTGAATCTTATATTTTTGAATGGAACCTATTGTTTTTTGTATGATTTCCTTATAATATTCTATTTTTCGCATTACATTTTGCGAAAAATTGTCGCCAATTGATGCTTGTTTTGACATTTTATATTATGTTTCTATTAATATTTTGCACAATTTCTCTTAATCTTCACACAAGTCCGTAATATTGAATGAAATGCCCCTTTTCATACATTCCAACTTTTGTTCGCCATCCATAAGTCTGGACATTATGGTCGATGTTGTCTTTGAGAGAAAACGCGAAAGACAGAGTTCGGGGTTTAGTTATAGAAGGCGTGACATACACACTTTGACGCACTACATAATCAAACGTAGCTGACAATGTAAAACCATCACCAGTTAAGTCAGTTATGGTTGCTTTCGCTGAAACATCTTTCTCCCTGTCATAAATCGTAAACACATCACCGTCAAATGATATACACCACCAAGGATGACCGTGAGTACACAAACGCCCGTATTTTTGCCTCTTTTTTAGTGGATTAATGAAATCCCAGAGAACGGCTATGTCCAGTGGTTCGGGGAGGAGTTCAACGGCGTCGGTTTCACTAGGGACGGAGGTACAAGAGCCCATAATTGCGAATAGTCAGGTTATTTAACCTTTGTCGGCTTCTTTTTAAGTTGAAATTGTTGTTAAATGTTTGCCAAATAAGTATTTAAAAACAACATATAATGCATTTTATGAGCGACTTCATCGACAAAGTAAAAGAATTGGCAACCAGTGAACTCGAGTTGTCTCTAGATTTATTTTTAATACGATTTGCTGATAAATTGATGGATTTTCCAATGCCTCAGTCAATACGAGTTTGTGTACCGGATGAAGATGAAGAAGATGAAGAAACATTGGTTGCTGTTTGGAAAACATCTGACAGGGATATAGTACCGCTAACAATCGACCGTATTGGATGTGTATTTAATTGTGTAAACATATACGATGTCAATGAAGAAGATTCCAGCAAATTTATCTCTGATTTACTGGCAATTCGCAGTAAATTGATATAAAAACAACATAACATCATATATATCGTCGCAATCCATCATGGGAATACCCGCCTATTTCTCTCACATCGTCCGGAATTATGCCGAGATTTCTCTCAAATTAGAGAGTTTCAAACGTAAACAATGTAAGATTGACACCAATTTCTATATGGATTGTAATGGAATTATTTATGATTGTGCACGCAATTTAATCGACAATGAGAGTGAATATACTTGTAACTTTACACATAAAGAATTCGAAAATGAATTGGTTAAACACGTTATTCGCAAGATCGAAGAGTATGTCAGTGATGTCTCTCCGAGTGGCACAATTTTCATCGGATTTGACGGAGTTGCACCTGTTGCCAAACTGAAACAACAGCGAACCCGCCGATTTAAGGCAGCATATGAACACAACGTGTTGGGTGACCCGAAAACCACCAAATTCAAGTGGGATACAGCAAATATTACACCTGGAACGCAGTTCATGGATTTTCTTACTCGAAAAATTCATGGACATTTCGGAATTAAGAAGAATGTAGTGGTTTCTAGTAGTGATGAAGCGGGTGAAGGCGAACACAAGATTTTCGACCACATTCGACGTGAAGGTCGCAACAGAATCAACATTATTTACGGACTGGATGCCGATTTGATCATGCTTTCTCTCTGTAATCTCCAGTATGCTCCACTGATTTATCTGTATCGCGAGACACCAAGTTATATGTCTTCTCTAAACGCAGATTTGGAGCCAAACGAGAAGTATTTGTTCAATATTCCGATGCTATCCACTCTTCTTTGTGATGGGAAACCAAACTCGAATCGAGTAAATGACTACGTTTTGCTGTGTTTTATGCTCGGCAACGATTTTATGCCACACATTCCGTCAATCAACATCCGTCACAAAGGAATCCATGTACTTATGAATGCATACAAGAAAATCGCATGCAACATAACTGATAACAACAAAATCGTCTGGAAAAATATGCGACGTCTACTAGGCATTCTGGCATCACAAGAACAAAAGAATTTCGAGAACGAGCACGAATCCCGTGCAAAATTCGAGGCAATGAAAGCGAAAACATCTGGAAGCATGACAGCAACCGAGAAATACAATGCGATTCCGGTTCTCAACCGTGAAATAGAACACCTAATCGATCCCACAATGCCCGGATGGCAATCGCGATATTACAAGTATTTGTTTAATTTCGGAGAGAACCACAAGAAATCGGCGGTTGAAAACTACTTGGAAGGGCTTGAATGGACATTTAAGTATTATACAAAGGGCTGTCCTGATTGGCGTTGGTACTATAAGTACAATTATGCACCTCTTCTTGTCGATATTCACGCGGAATGTCATTATTTCGACCATGAATATTTCAAGAATGACGTCAAGACAGGTCCGATTAGTCACCAAGCCCAACTTATGTATGTGCTTCCACATGATTATCGGTACATTATCGATGAAGCAGGACTAAAAGAAAAATACACGAATTTGCAAATATCGGGCATTATTCCTGAAATAAATAGCGATGCACTGGATTTCTCATGGGCATATTGCTCGTATATGTGGGAAGCACACATCAATTTACCGACAATTGATGTGGAGTATCTCAATCGATCTCTTCAACATCTAATTCCATAGAATTCATTGCATCCTTAATGAAAACTGCTTCGCTAACCAACTTAACAACGTCCTTCTTATTTCTCTCTTGTTCTTCGTCAGTTGAACCACCCAACATATTCTGAAGCATGAGCATATACTCATGGTTCAGTTTATCATCGTTTGCCCAGTCTGGATGCTCTGCTTCCCATTCTTTCAACTTGAGAATGTGCTTCGTGGCTACTTTATCCACCGCCTTCGTGATTTTCTCTCCATTATCCTTGTTCCATTTGTTGTTTTGACGAACATAAAACTGTAGACGTTTCTTGTCGCTGCAATGAAACGGACGCTTGGTGTCATCTAGTTGTGCCAAGTTTTGAATCAGTATATCAGATATTGACTTGATATAGCCTTGCTCCTTTGTAAGCCAGAGATGATGGAGAGAAAGTTGTATTTTCTCCACGAATTCACCCAAATTGATGGCTTCCCCACAATAATCATTGAGATATACGTTGATCGACATCTTCTGGTTGATTGTGTTGTTTACTGTGATCTCCTGTGTGGTCTTCTTGTTCATGAGGTTCTTTAACATTAGTTTGATGTCATCCAATTCCTTCTTAATGTCGTCTGTTTTCTCAGCGGTCTGTTCGATGATTTGTAACTTGTTTGCGACACATTTTTTCTTATGATACCATAGACTACTCTTCGCTTGATACTCCTTACCACAACCATCACATATTACCACCTGTTTTTGTAAGGCAGTCTGGTTCGAAGAAGTTCGAATTGCGTGCTTCAGTGTCAATAGGTGTTTGTCATAGTTACTCTTCTTGCTCGTTGAATAGTCACAAATAACGCATGTGCTCAATTCGGCTACTTTTCTGCTACTTTTGGTTCTATGACCATGACTCAGTGAGGACATATGCCTCTCAAAATTTGCGAGTTTGCTCGTTGTATAGTTACAGATTTCACAATGGCTCATTTTGGCTACTTTCCTTAACATAACCATAGAACTTAAAAGTAGCCAAAAAAACGAGGCCAAAAATGTCAGTCACAACTTTTTCGGGTGTTTTTTCGGGTTTGTTACTGAGGTTGGTCACAAGCACCAAAAATACGTGTTTTTAGGGATTTAAAAAGGACTTTACGATTTTGGACAAAAATAAATGTCCAAAAATGAAAACCTTATTGTCTATACGAAAAATTATTTGCGAATTTGTTGCCGAATCCCTTATCTAGCAAGCAATTAGGACAATAACAAAATTATTGTTACCATAATCAATAACAATTCAACGACACAATATCCACTAGATAATATTTAAAATTGAATTACAACATAAAGAACCGCTGTCTATAATTAATATACACCCGATACAATGAAGAAAACCATTCTCAAAGTTGTAGGCGATGATATCAGATATATCGACCTGTTCTGTGGATTGGGTGCGTTTCATACCGCATTCAATGCAGATCCTAGGTTTAAATGTGTATTTGCATGCGACATTGATGCAGGAATTAGAAAGATTTACAAGGCAAATTATGGAATTGACGTTCATGAAGACATAAGAACTGTGAATTCTCAAGAATTGCCAGACTTCGACGTGTTGTGTGCTGGGTTTCCGTGTCAACCATTTAGCATAGCAGGAAATGGCGAAGGATTCGACGACATTGAGAAGGGCAACTTGTTTTATGACATACTTAAGATAATTGACGCCAAATGCCCACCAATGTGTGTTCTCGAGAATGTTAAAAATTTGAAAACACATGATGACGGGAAGACGTATGACACAATTGAACAAGAACTAAAATCGCGAGGATATCATGTGACATCAAGAGTCCTCGACGCTGCTAAGTTTGGTTCACCACAAGCTCGTCAACGCATATTCATAGTTGCCACAAAGCATCAGCAATTTAACATTCCGTCTGACATAACCACTGTCAACCCAGTAAGAACAATTATTGACACTACAATCGTCAAAGATGGCATAAATAGAGAGAAATATGACATCATTGAAAAGAAGTCGACCATCAAAGATCATTCCAAACCAAAAATGATTTATCATGTTGTCGATAAGATAAGCAAGAAGGGCGGTCGTCAGGGTGAGCGGGTGTATGACATCAACCACGTAGGCATTACAGTATGTGCATCATCCGGTGGTCCAGGTGCAAAAACTGGTCTATATCAGATAAACGACACGATTCGCCGGTTGTCGGTAAAAGAAACATTGGGTATGTTCGGGTTTCCAACAAATTACGATTTTGCAGGTGAAAGCACCGAACGTTCTCTGTTTTACTTGGGAAATAGCATTGTAGTAAATGTCTTAAATGTGTTTGTCACTCCGATTTCGGAGTGGTTTGATTCTTATCGTAAATAGTTGTCATTATACTTTTCGGGAAGCATTTTACTTTTAATTGTATGTCATTCGGGACATGATCAGTTGAACCACCTCCTTTTCTCTGTAAATACATATAATCATTTATGTGAACACATGTTCTTTTGGGGTCAAGCATTGGATATGCTGATTGAGTGAACTCGGCAATTATTAATTCAGAAGGACAAATACTTAAATGTATTAATTCACCAGAATTATCAAATGATGTATGTGAATAATGAGTTGGCATGTATTCAGCTTCATTTCCCAACAACAACGATGTTATCAACATTGGTGTAAATTCAACAACTGGTCTATGTGTACCTTCTTTTAAACACACATTCTTCAAAAGCAATTTACCGTTATCATTTAGTGGCATTTTGTCGACTGACCGGCGATCAGCACTCCATCCACGCGTATTTTTGCTGTTCCCGTCTTTATTCTGGATTCTCGAAGTCGTTTCGTCGCAAAATACAACAACGATGTCACTCTTTTTGCGATGGACTTGCTTCTTAATTTCGACAATCGCCTTGTTAAAGTATGTTTCGAGCAACTCTTTAACAACCCCACTTTCACAAAACAGGGATTCCGCTTTAAACCCTCTTTTTGCAGTTTCAGCATTCTTACTCATTGTCTGAATAGCTTTATATATGCCAACAATTTTAAACTTCATCTTTTTGGTTGTTGGTTGTTGATAAAAATAAATAAATCCGTTAACTTCAATTTTCCCAATTTCGGAGTGACTTGAAGGCTGATCTACAAAAAATTGAAAAGATACTTAAAGATAGGATCACATGTATTTCCACTTCACACCACCACCCACCAACAAGATGACTACTATCACCGACGACCTCGCAAATCAGTATCAGATGATGTCCGACCGCGAGCACGTGCTCAAGAAGCCTGACACGTATATCGGTTCCACTGAAACTGACGAGGAAATCAACTGGATTATTGATGACGTCACCGACCCCGAGCATCCCAAGATGGTTCACCGGGCTTATAAGAAGATTCCCGCTATTTACAAGTGTTTTGATGAGGGTATTGTGAATGCTCGTGACCACGAGGTGCGTATGCAGACCAACATCTCCAAAAGTGAGAACGCTTCGCTTGTTTCCGGTGCCAGCGACGCACCCAAACTCCACCCAGTCAAGAATATTGAGGTGGAAATTGACCGAGCCACTGGACTCATCACGATTATGAATGATGGCAACGGAATTGACGTGGAGAAGCATCCCCAGCACGGTATCTGGATTCCTGAGATGATTTTCGGTCACCTCCGCACATCCACGAATTACAATGATGCCGACATTAAGACAGTGGGCGGACGCAACGGATTCGGCTTCAAACTCGTCCTCATCTTCTCGACATACGGCAAGATTGAGACGGTCGATCACGTGCGTGGACTCAAATACACTCAGGAATTCCGCGACAATCTCTCGACGATTTGCCCGCCAACCATCGTCAAGCAAAAGGGAAAGCCGTATACCAAGGTGACATTCCTTCTGGATTTTAAGCGATTCGGTGTGGATGGCCTCACGGATGACATGTTTGCCCTCCTTAAGAAGCGAACATACGACATCGCCGCAGTCACCGAGAAGACCGTCAAGGTCAAGTTCAATACGCAGCCAGTGCCGATTCGCTCATTCGAGAATTATGTGAATATGTTTATCAAGGACGATGAAGTCAAGGTGATTTTCGAAGCACCAACTGAACGCTGGGAATATGCAGTGACACTCACTCCACTCGGCGAGTTTGCACAGGTCTCATTTGTCAACGGCATTTACACGTCAAAGGGTGGAAAGCACGTGGAATACATCCTCAATCAGATTGTTAAGAAGGTGTGTGACGTCATTGAGAAGAAGAAGAAGATTAAGGTGAAGCCGGCAACGATTAAGGAGCAGTTGATGCTTTTCGTCAATTGCACAGTTGAGAACCCGGCGTTTGACAGCCAGACAAAGGAGTGCCTCACCACGACGGCAGCCAAGTTCGGATCGAGTTGTGTGGTGAGCGACAAGTTCATTGACAAGATCATCAAGTTGGGCGTCATGGATCAGGCAATTTCGCTCAATGACATCAAGCACACCGCAGATGGGGCGAAGACCGACGGCAAGAAAACTCGCCGAGTTCGCGGAATTCCCAAGTTGACCGACGCCAATGAGGCTGGTGGGCCCCGTTCTGCTGAATGCACCCTCATCCTATGCGAGGGAGATTCAGCCAAATCTGGCGTTATTTCTGGATTGAGCCAGAGTGCCCGCGACTTTTACGGAGTGTATCCTCTCAAGGGCAAGTTGATGAACGTGCGTGACGCCAACATCACCAGCATCAACGACAACGACGAAATCGCAGACATTAAGAAGATTCTTGGCCTCCAGAATGGCAAGAAGTATACAGCAGACGACATTAAGAGTGAACTGCGTTATGGTCGCGTCCTCTTCATGACTGATCAGGACCTCGACGGCTCTCACATTAAGGGTCTCGGCATCAACCTCTTCCAGTTCCTCTGGCCCGAGTTTGTCGCTTGTCAGAACTTCATCGGCTTCATGAACACTCCGATTCTCAAGGCATTCAAGGGCAAGCAGGAGGTATGCTTCTACAATGAGCAGCAATATGATGAGTGGAAGAAGGACCACACAGACGGCTGGAAGGTTCAGTATTACAAGGGTCTTGGTACCAGCAGTGCTAAGGAGTTCAAGGAGTATTTCAAGCAGAACAAGACGGTCACATTCAAGCACAGTGGCAAAGAGTGTGATGCAGCGATTGACAAGGCGTTTAACAAGAAGAAGGCCGATGACCGCAAGGATTGGCTTGGGAATTACGACAAATCAGCGACACTTGACACGAGTGTTGATGAAATCCGTTATGACGACTTTGTCGACCGCGAACTCATCCACTTCTCCAAGTATGATTGTGAGCGTTCAATTGCCAGCGTCGTCGACGGATTGAAGACGAGTTTGCGAAAGATCATGTTCTGTGCATTCAAGCGTCGTCTCGAGAAGGATAAGGTGAAGGTAGCACAGTTCGCTGGTTATGTCTCTGAACACTCACTCTACCACCACGGCGAGGACAGTCTCAACAAGGCAATCGTGGGACTCGCGCAGAACTTCGTCGGCAGCAACAACATCAACCTGCTTATGCCACTTGGTCAGTTTGGCACGAGGCTCCAAGGTGGCAAGGACTCGGCGAGTGAGAGGTATATCTTTACCCAAATGACACCGATTACGCGAGCCATCTTCCCAGAGGTCGACCAGAGCACGCTGAATTACTTGAATGATGATGGAGTTCTGGTTGAGCCCGAGTTCTATGTGCCGATTATCCCGATGATTCTGGTGAATGGTTCGCGCGGCATTGGAACTGGTTACAGTAGCGATGTTCCTTGTTATGACCCCCGCAACATCATCGACTTCATCCGTTGCCGACTCACAAATAATCCAGTTCTCCCCGAACTTCACCCGCATTACGACGGATTCAAGGGAACAATCACTAGACTCAGTGAAAGCAAGTATATGTATAAGGGTCTCTATACAGTCGAAGGTGCCGACACGATTAAGATTGTCGAACTGCCGGTTGGCTCATGGACACAGGATTACAAGGATATGCTCGAGGCAATGCTGGCACCTCCGTCAAAGGCAAACGCCGACGACAAGGACAAGAAAAAGAAGCCAGTCGAGCAATATCTCAAGGATTACAAGGAGAATCACACGGATACAAGCGTGGAATTCACTCTGATTTTCAACAAGGGCAAACTCGAGCAACTGCTGTCCACACAGAACAAGGATGGAGTCAATGACCTCGAACGCATCTTCAAACTGACGAGAACCGAATCCACCAGCAACATGCACTTGTTCAATGATAAGCAGCAGATTAAGAAGTATGAGACGCCGCAGGCAATCATTGACGATTTCATGGGTGTTCGCATGGAGCATTATACGAAGCGTAAGGCCAACTTGATCACCGAACTCGAGCGTGAATACATCAAGTACAGCAATCAGGCACGCTACATCAAGGAGACATGTGATGACGTCATCGATATTCGCAAGAAGAAGCAGGATGCGGTGACGGCTCTACTTACCGAACACAAGTACGACATTATTGATGGTGATGACCGCTTCAAGTATCTGATTGACATGCCGATGTCTTCGCTGATTGAGGAGAATATTGCACGTCTCAACAAGAAGGCGGGTGATGCGGCGGCTGAATTGGAGCGAGTGAAGAACACGACTGAGCAGGAGATGTGGTTGAGTGAGTTGGATGTGCTGGATGCTGAACTGACAAAGTTTTACAAGGCAAAGGCGGATGAGATGACTGATGTCGCAGACGGAGACAAGCCGAAGAAGCCGGTGATTCGCAAGAAGAAGGTTGAAGAAGCACCGATTAAACTGAAGGTTAAGAAGACTAAGGCAAAGAGTGATGAATAAAATAA
>Ga0114979_10002457_pt1 | contig 12510 bp, 13 predicted proteins | sample S_140625_EF_Meta_FD_87315 | JGI IMG/M metagenome (GOLD analysis project Ga0114979, IMG submission 87315) | Freshwater microbial communities from Lake Simoncouche, Canada to study carbon cycling - S_140625_EF_MetaG | ecosystem: Environmental > Aquatic > Freshwater > Lake | place: Lake... | reverse complement strand
TGGGTTGGCGGGGACACAAAGAATCGCAGCTGTATCAAAAAGGCCCTCTATAAAAAAGAATCGCGCCTGTATCAAAAAGGCCCTCTATAAAAGAATCGCAGCTGTATCAAAAAGGCCCTCTATAAAAAAGAATCGCGCCTGTATCAAAAAGGCCCTCTATAAAAGAATCGCAGCTGTATCAAAATGGCCTCTATAAAAAAGAATCGCAGCTGTATCAAAAAGGCCCTCTATAAAAGAATCGCAGCTGTATCAAAAAGGTCCTCTATAAAAGAATCGCGGCTGTATCAAAAAGGCCCTCTATAAAAAAGATTGCCACCTCTATCAAAATCGCGTGTACAAAATAACCCACATGACTCTTACTCAAAATCAACACACAATACTAGTTATAATATTTTATATAAAAAATCTTGGAAAACAGAGTAAACAAAATATAATTATATATTAAATATGGAAGTGTTTTATATTTATGATGCGTCTTGTCAAATAGAGACAGAAGACCCCAACATACGTCAACAGCTTACAGAAAAAAGAAATGGAATTGTTTCCATATTAAAGAAAAAGTATACTATCAATAATGAACAAACAAAATTAAAATCGAATGAGGACCCCAACACAGTGATCGAAGATTTAATAAAAATAGACAAGGAAACACCATTTTGCAGAAATTTGATAGAAATTAAAAATATAATATCAACCATACAAGACGAGAATGGTCAGGTTGGAGAAAAAATAATATTATACGTAAGAGATAAAGAAACACAAAATATTTCAGGAGTGCTAGCATTAACATTCGATTACTTTGACCCAAATGGCGAACGGACAATGACAAATGACAATATGTTTATTCATTATCTATGCACTCCATTTGGTGGAGGGTTCGGAAAAACATTGTTGCATATTTGTATTGAGATGGGTAAAAAGGCAAAGACAAAACAAATAAATCTGTTATCTACTTTTACAGCCGTGCCATTTTATAAACATTTTGGCTTTCAACATACAACTAAAGCCGAAGAAAAGGAATATAATAAAGCGGTAAAAACCTCACCAAGATCCGCCAACCCATCATCATCATCATCGCGTCGGTGTACTATATTTAGTAGACTATTTTCAAGTTGCCGTCGACGAAGAAAAAAGTCTCATGCACCATCAACATATAACTTGATATATACTTACCAAATAGCGCAATCCAAAGATACACGGATAGGGGGTCAAAGATTCTATAAAAATAAAACACAAAAACAATTATCAAAATCTTGGAAAACAAGCTATTCTAAAGAAGAACTAAAATAAATCAAACAAGTCGTTCACTAATAGAGTAAGTTTATTAGTAAACACAAAAACAATTACCAAAATCTTGGAAAACAAGGTATCGAAGACTCAAAACAAAAGACCAATTCAACTTTCACAAACCAAAATTAGAGTCCACTGGGACGTGTAAGAGAGAGAGGAATCAAGGCACAATCGAGTTTCTCATCAACGGCTGAAACATTTTTATTATCAAAAATGCACGTCTTTTTAGATACAACATCAACAACATCGCGCACTTCATACATTTTCAAAATCTTGGAAACAATGCGACTTCGTCGCACATCCCCAACAATAAATTCAACCATCTTTATCAAATCACTCTCCTCATCAAGATCAGACAATTCATTATTACCATGATTCGAATCCTTCAAAGAAGAAGAAGCTGCAGCCCGTTCCTCCATCCTCAATTTCTTCATAAAATCCAACAATCCATTCTCCACAATACGATCGCTCTGTTTTAAATCCCCAGTAATGACCAACTTTGACCCCTCGCCAATGCGAGTAACCATCATCAGCATCTGATTCGGCGTACTATTCTGCATCTCGTCAGCAATAATAAAAGAACGTTTAAAGGTCCGCCCGCGCATATAGGCCAAAGGCGATATTTCAATGACCCCGGAATGGACCATCGCGTCCAACTCTTTCTTGGAAAAATGTTCCAAAAAGATGTCAAAAATCGGCCGGATCCACGGGTCCATTTTCTGCATAACAGATCCCGGTAAAAATCCCAAGTCTTCCTCTACTGACACCATCGGCCGCGTCAAAATAATCTTGGAAACCGCACCACATTTGAGATCTTCCATAGCCTGCACACATGCAAACAAGGTTTTTCCAGTGCCCGCGGGCCCAACGCCTAAAACAATCGATACAGAAGGGTCTTTCAAATAATCCACATAAGATCGCTGATTCTCCGTTTTCGGCAGATATTGTTTAGCAGGCGGAGCAGACTTTTTCAAAACGGGTCCAAATTTGCTGGAACCACGGCGGGGGTCAAAAAAAGAGGGCGATTTCAAAGAAGAAGAAGCATCGCGTTTCATGCGCATAGACAAACCACGAGCACCCATACCCATACCCCCACTCACAACCTTGTTACCGCAAGAAAACAAAAGAGATGCAACGGAGACGATATATATCATGGATACCATCTTAGTATAGTACTACAAATCAAAATCACAAAGAGAACACAAAAAAGACAAAAGAAATAACATAAATATACCAATAGAATCAATACCAATAGAATTAATATCAAATATTAAACATGACTACCCCCCCCTCAAAATACAATGTAAAACGTATAGCCCACGAAATCCAAGAAATGTTGCCTATATACAAATCTATATCAGTAGAATACGAAGAAGCCCGAGCCATCATAACAATCGCTCAACAAGAAAAACAACAAAACATCACCACACCCACCGTCGAATTCTGTATCAAAGAAGGCTACCCCTTCACGCCACCTATCATTACCCTAATTCTAACCCCAAACCCAACCCCCACAAAAAGAATCCCCTATATGACATGGCTAAAAACAAATAGTCGACGTGTCCACCAAACACTAAAAACCCTAACCAAGACAGATTGTTTATGCTGTAGCACAATACTTTGTCCAAACCACTGGTCCCCGGCAATGACAATGAGAAACATCTTACAAGAAATCGAAACAACGCAACTATTAAAACGAAAGATCAAATATATCTTGGCAACCAAAGATATTGGTACAAAATTTCAGCTACCGGAAGACATTGAAAACAATATCATTTCATTTATTGATGTGTAACAAATATAAAAATAAAAATTTGAAAAAGTATAAACCAAGATAAAATGAATATTTCCGAATATTATCAATCCCTAAACATAACGGACTTTGAGGGATATTCTCAACAAGACCAAGGTTCAACAGAATTTTTACAAAACATCGTCAATGATTCAAATATCACAAGTGTGATGGAAATCGGATTCAATGCAGGACATTCAGCGGAATTATTTCTCAAAAACAACCTCCACGCACATCTAACCTCATTCGATATCGGCACACATGATTACACACTATTGGGAAAACAATACATCGACAAAACATACCCAAATCGTCATACATTAATCCTGGGTGATAGTAGAATTACAGTACCCCAATTTATAAAGAACAATCCAACCACAAAATTCGATCTCATCTTTATTGATGGCGGTCACGAAGATGACATTCCCAAGAAGGACATGACAAATTGCCGATACTTGGCGCATAAAAACACAATACTCATATTAAATGATGTAAAAAAGACAAACATCAATGGATACAACATAAAGCCCAATGAGGTGTGGCAAGAATTTAAATCCAAAGGCTTCATACAAGAAACGGCACAACATGATTTCTCACCAACGCATGGATTAGCCTATGGAAAATACAATCTATGTGAAATATATATTTGTTCTCTGTTAACCGACGAAAGAAAGCCCTTTATCAAAGCGAACCAAGAATTATATCCATCCATCAAAGTATTCAAATCAGTGAATGGTTACGACAAAGAAGAAACAAACCGAGAATTAGCGAAAGAAAACTTGTCATACAAAAAATTGGGGTATGGTACATATGGAACGCTCGCCAATTGGATCACCAAATATAAGATGCTGAAATACCAAGTCGACAACGAAATACCCTATCTCTGTTTCTTGGAAGACGATGTACTCTTGGAACCCGGATTTTACGAATATATTTATGACTCATTGCATTACGTAAACGCCGATTACAATATCCTCCGACTCATGCATTGGGGCGAGGGATATATCACAAGCTTGGAAAGCGCAAAACGAACACTATATTTCTTACAAAGAGACGGCGTGATCGAAAATATTGATAATCAGTTGAAAGACAGTTGCGGGAAGGAAATCGGCCTAAACAATGTTCCTGCGAGACTTATGATAGAGACAAACAAAGGTGATTGTTGCAAAACTGCCGACTTGGAGTCCAATTTTCCATATGCATAAATCCGCAATCCACAATACATAATCCATAGATACACATGAATAAAGTATATATAGACCATTCAAGGTGCATAACTAACACCCGCCCCACCCAACTAAGCATAAGGATTCAGCCCATTTGCTGCAAAAATATTCAACAGTGTCGTCAATTTATTAGGATCAAATCCCACACCAAAGGCGGGAACACCGTAAAGCATAATATAATAACTAAAGACTGGTGCCATGGTAAAGGTCTTGGTAATGGTAAGCTGACCACTCGTCGTCGAAATAGCAGCCTTTTCGTTTTTATTAGATAAAATATCATTAATATTGGTTTGTAGTGAAATATTTTGTACATTCAATTCAGTATTTTGATAGTAAAGCGAATATCCATTAATCGCACTAGTCAATGCCTCTTGCACGATTTTAAATAAAAATGAAAGATTCACATTGGAAGCTTTTTTCTGTAAATCGGTCATGTTATTTAATAGCTGCAAATAAGCATCTAAATCTGTAGGAATTTTGGCATAGTCTTTGTTTTGCATATTTCTCGTATACGATGCTTCAATCGTATTCAAGGTTTGTAACACCGCAGCAGGAAATTGCAAGGCCGGATTCAAATTCGCACCAGCTGTAACAGAAGTAAACAATGATTTTGAAGAAATATTAGAGGTAGATGCAGTGCTAAGAAGAGATCTACTGTAATTGACGCTAGTGACGCTCATAACTTTTTGTCCTACTTGTAATAAAATAATATTTATTATACAAAAGAAAAAATATACAAATGAAGATTTACATCATTGATTTGGATAAGATCAAAGGATATAGAAATAATACAAAGAGTAAATAAAGTATAGATGACAAAAACATTGGTATTATATGTATATCACGAGTGGAATAAACGTGTTGAATACTTTATAGAACATGCAGTATTCCAAGACAACAATAGAGATTTTATTATTATCGCAAATACCTTAATATATGAAAAAACACCAACCCCCATCCCATTACCGTCATACGTAAAAACACTATATCGCGAAAATAAAGGATACGATTTCGGTGGTTGGTCTGATGCTATCCTGCAAAATGATGATTATAAAAACTACGACTATTTCATCTTTGCAAACAGCTCTATTATTGGACCCTTTTTAAAACCCGACCAACAAGGCCCGTGGACAAATATCTATATCAATGGACTAAAAGACAATGTAAAATTATTTGGTAGCACTATTAATACATTGAACGAGCCTACAGTAAAATCCCATGTTCAAAGCTACATTTATGCAGTAAATAGAGAAACGCTAGATTATTTAATTAGCGAGAAAATATTCACAACACAACAATATACAAATACATTATGCGAAACAATTAACGAAAAGGAAATAGGCATGTCGCAAAAAATCATCAAGAACGGCTGGAACATAGGATCACTCGATGGACAATATACAGGCGTAGATTTTACATTTAAAACAAAATCACCATCAGAATATAACATAGCGTTTTTATTGGACATTATGACAAATGATTCGCGTAACAAATTATGGACAGATTACGATGTAGTATTTATTAAAGGTAATCGGATGAATGATTGGATCGATTCGATTGCATCTACAATACATCCTTACCGTAAATTTTTAGAATGGTTAGTGACTACAAAAAACCCCGACGTAATAGTCGATTTGGGAGTGGATTATGGATATAGTACCTTTGTATTCGCGAATGCATTGCGCCTTTGCAAAAATAAAATACAGGCAAATACACCGGATTTAAATTGCGAAGCACTTGAAGACGTAAAAAAAACAAACAGTATTGTATATGGAGTCGATTACTTCAGAGGAGATGAGCAGACTGGTTTTCGCGATACGTACAATGATGCAATAAAAATCGCAACAAAAAATTATGTAGACAATTTATCCATTATTCGTGGAGATTTTACAGATATAGCTTCTATATGGAGCAAACCAATAGATATATTACATATTGACGGATTACATACATATGAAGCCGTAAAACGCGATTTTGAATCATGGTCAAAATATGTAAAAGATGAAGGTATTATATTATTTCATTGTACAGAGATTGACTATTTCGGTGTAAACAAATTTTTCAAAGAAGAACTAACCAAAGGTAACAAGTTATATTTTAAACAAGACTGCGGGATGGGAATCTATACAAAAAACCAAAAAGTATATGAAAAGATAAAAGCCCATTTTGAAAATGTGCATGAGATACAATAACAATTGCAAAATAGATACTTATTAGAAAAGAATATAAGAATTTATTTTAATTGATATTATAAAATGAGTCTAGTTGATTTGATTAACAATTCGAAAACCGACAAAAATACAACACATTCTTATATGGAATTGTATGAAACATTATTACGTAAGAAAAAGGACTCTGCACAACGAGTTCTAGAAGTTGGTATCGGCGATTTTGGTGAAAAAAATGGAGGAAGTATCAAATTGTGGAGAGACTATTTTACAAACGCAACCATTTATGGATTAGATATACTTCCAATCAATCGCGTAATGGATGAACTAACACAAGATAATCGAATTGTTTTATTTGTACAAACAAACGCATACGATGAAACCTTTTTCAAGACAACATTTATAGAACCAGGATTGAAATTCGATGTCCAATTAGATGATGGTCCACATAGTCTAGAAAGTATGATACAGTTTATCAAACTCTATTCGCAAGTAATGACGGAAGATGGTATATTGATGATTGAAGACGTACAAGATATGACTTGGTTGGATGTACTCAGAGAGCAAACTCCTGACACCTTGAAGCCGTTCATCAAGGTCTATGATCTAAGAGGAAACAAAGGTAGATACGACGATATCGTATTTACAATCGATAAGTCATAGTATGCCAAAATTTATAAATTGTACTTTTTATTTACAATTTATACACTGATGAAGAGTAAAATCAATCCACAATAGTCGACAAAATTCGGTCGACTACCCCCTCCCCGGTTTCCAAAGCGCCCTCCATCCACTGCTGATGACTCGCCGAAATATTTTCACCACATAAGAACAGCGAATCAGTATCCTTCAAAGGCTGTACAAGATCACCAGCCACATCCGTACTATTGGCACCAACGCCCCAGTAACCAACACCACAACCCCAATAAAAAACGTGCGTTTCCAAAGGCACCGGCATCAAGCGTCCACACGTCTCAAACACGAGCCGTCGCAATTCCTCTTCCACCGCCCCCTTCCCTGACCGATCATACAGGCCCTTCCAAAAATCGGCAAATTTATTATCACTATAAGAAATCATAATGATGCCATCGGCTTCACTGATTGGAATGATCATGCGCAAAGCATTGTTTGTCGTAATCTTGGGCAAACCAGCGAACCAAACACGCGACCCTTTATCACCAATATCTTTGGAAAATCGACAATAAATACGACACAACGGCGCACACAAGATTTTATTCAAGAGCGGGCGAACGGGACGCAAAATAGCCAACTTTTTCAAAGCCTCGACTGGCATGGCACATACACAGGTCCTGCCAACATACACAGTTTTTCGACCCGTACAGTGAATCTCCAAAGAATGACCCAAAGAATGACCACCCCCTTGATCAACACCACGAACCCCACTCCTAACCCTCTTGATCGCCGACACCTCGCGCCCCATCAGCACCTGAAATCCCGCAAACTTTGCCAAAGCCCGCTCTAACCCGCGAATCACTTGCGACAATCCCCCCTTCAACACATAAAAGGTATTTCCAGGCCCCAACTCCCCCATCAAGGCAATACAATCGTAAGCATTCATCAAAATGAGCTCGGAATAGTAGCCAAACGAATCCTCTATATATTGAACCTCCACTTCACGCAATATCATACGAGCATACTCCAAAAAAGTATGCGACATCAAAAACGCCCGCGTCTCAAGCTTGCTCGCCAAGACGACTTTTGCTATAAGCGCAGCCGGAGAAAATGTGGTCGCAGTACCATGACTAGTATTCGCAAGCGCAATATCAACACCGGCTAAAAAGAGCGGCTCACCGATTCGAACCAAGGGCATCCCCGACATGATTCTTGGAGCATCAAAGACGGATCGATGAACCGTTACATCATGAACAAGATTTGTGTTTTTTGCAGGCATATACACGGCCGACGCAGATGACAACCCCACCTTCTCCGACAATCCGAGCTCGTGAATCAGCGCAACGACACGCGCATGCCCCTCGGAAAACCGCCCCGCCCCACCATCAACAGTCATGTGTTTATCCGAAAACGTCCATACTCGTCCACCCAACTGATGAGATTTTTCTAAAAGCAAGACACGGAGCGTGGGACGACTAGACAACAATCGATAGGCGGTATATAAACCGGAAATTCCACCGCCGACAATAACAACATCGTATATCATGGCAATAGTAATAGAGCAATAGTTATAAAATAAAGAGGTTTTATTTGACCCAAGTATATAATAACGAATGACATAAGGATTAGTAAAAAATTGAAATAATATTTTTATGAGTAGCTAAAAGTATAATTTACCATGCCTAAGAAAAGATGCGAGCATGGAAATATTGAATATTGCTGTGTTCCATGTAAGGGAAAAGGGATTTGTCCGCATGACAAAATAAAATATATATGCAAAGATTGTGGTGGAAGTAGAATTTGTCCACATGGTCGACAAAAACAAACATGTAAAGAATGTGGTGGAAGTAGTGTTTGTCCACATAACAAAATTAAAACGGATTGTTTTGAATGTGGCGGAACCGCCATATGCGAACATGGGAAAAAGAAAGTGAAATGCATGATTTGTGACGGTTCATCAATATGTGAACATGGGAAAGACAAACATAGTTGTAAACATTGTGGAGGTGTTCAAATATGCGAACACAACAAACTTAGAAGAATGTGCATCCCATGTAAAGGAACTGGCGTTTGTCAACATAATAAATTAAAGACTTGTTGTGTTGAATGTAATGGTTCATCAATATGTGAACATCATAAACGTAGAACTTTTTGTGTTGAATGTAAAGGAGGAGGGTTATGTGAACATATGAAAAGAAAGTGTTTTTGTAAAATTTGTTTTCCTTTATTATATTCGATTACCATGCAGAGACAACGAATGCATAGAGTTTTCAAAAATTCATCATTAAACAAAGAGAAAAAGTCGATAGAATATCTAGGATGTTCCATCTTGCATTTTGAGGCATTTATATCTTCCAAAATGACCGAAGGAATGACATTCGATAATATTCAATATGATCATATCAAACCAATTCGTGCATTTAACCTGAATAACGAAGAAGAATTCTTGCAGTGCTGTCATTATACAAATTTTCAACCTTTATCCGCAAGAGATAATGCATCTAAAAATGGAAAATGGTCTCCGCAAGATGAAGTCTTTTGGAAAGAACATATATGTGGAAAAGAATATATTCCGATTTACATGCCCCACTAAAACAATAAGAATTTCATATTTATGTTTCATAAAAATGAAATGTTATGCTCTCTGCCGGGCTTGAACCGGCGACCACTAACTTATAAGATTAGTATTCTTGACCAACTGAACTAAAAGAGCAAATTTTTTGTAAAACACAATTATGCAAGTGACAGATCCATCCAAAAATGACGCATCCAAAAAGTACCACACGGACACTTGCCCAACCAAAACTAACAAAATCTCTTTATATCATTCCTTATCAAAAATAAATCAGACATAGGAATCCAAAGCATAATTGATTTCGTCCAAGCACCGCACCACTTTCAAATGATCATCCACAAACCCACTACCAATAGTCGACTCTTTCCCCTCCTGTACAATCAACCAAGGAAAATAGGTATAGGAATGACCACGGGTTTGTAGACACCTCGTCATCCAGTCACTCGAAAAAAAGCATCCGTCAAACATCGACAAGACATTCGCAGCCCCCCGCCGAGAGATGATATATCCACCCGTCAAATACTGTTCTTCAGCCTTGACCCACTTGTGTTTTGGCACGCATGGTTCAGAAACATTCAAAAAAATCGCGTCCCATTCGCCGTCTTGCACTTGCCACGGCAACCAGGCCAACCGCGACCGCCATTTGCGATCAAACATGGCATCATCTTCCAAGATCAATGCATAATCAATGTCCGAATCAACAATCTTTTTCCAAATGGAAATATGGGATTGCGCACACCCAATTTGTCCAGGATTCAAACCTCCGGCGAACTGATAAATCGGAACACCGCCACTCGCCCGCCACCGAGTCATAGGCAAGTTTATCGCTCGACTACGCGCCAACATCTTGGCCCATCGCTCTTCCCCTACTGCAGTATCATATTGCGAAATACAAAAGGTATTTTCTTGGTCAAATCGAAATTCGAGCGAGGACATCAAATCGTGTACAAAACCGGAAACGACTAACGACTAACAATATAAAATAGTACAGAATGAATTCTTTATCTTTTTTTCGACAAAAATAAGCCGATCAAAAAATTGATTTGCTTTTGAAACACAAACGGATAAATAACAACACCCCATACCCACCTTCTTCCATATCATTCCTTCTCTTTCGCTCCTTCTCCTTTGTTCCTTCTTACATAGTAAAAGTGACCCATAGAAGTGACTAGTCGAAGTGACCCAAAGATTACATCAAAAACAACCAAAAAATGATCCAACCCAATAGGAAACCCGTGTTCAGATATACCTATAGCGTAGAGTTTATAGAAGAATTACGTTCTTTTGCAAATCAAGCAAAAGAACAAAACAAAATGCACCGCCATGATTTCAAAGAAGCATGGAAATGTTACTGGGAATCCACACCCCGCCTCACCGCAAAAATGGAAGAAGAAATCGAGCGTCTCGCAAAACTAGGCCAACCAACAGATGAAACCCGGGACAAAATGTACAAAAGCGCGCGCTATTATTTTAGCAAACACCACGAAGACAATGAAAAAAATAAAGAAAAGGAAAAAAAGAAACCCAAATACAAAGGGTTTTCCAAAGATTTCCTGGCCAAAATTGACATACATATCCAAAACGCCGCATTACAAGATGACCAAAACAACGAAAAACCAGCCATACTATACGATGACTTTTGCAAAACACACCAGGCCGAAATCATACATGAAATAATTAGATTAAACCAACAGGTTGATCCAGTTATATTTTCAAGAAAGTGTAAGAAAACTTACAAGAACAGGTATTACATCTCCAAAGATTTATAATGTGACGCTAAAATGCATCCCACAAGATACAAAAGGAAACTATTGGTGATTGGTACAACCGCAATAAATTTAGCCAACATGCGTATGTTGAGAGAACAAAATATACAAGAAAGAAAAATCTAAGAATAGTATATACAAAATGGCTGGCCAACTTCAAGTTTCTTTTTCTCCGATCATCGTGATCCTATTGATTATATTTGTTGCTTTGTTTGCAATCTATGTATATCAACATGGAATGATAACAACATCTACTAAGAAAGGAGAGGGATTTCAAGAAGAAGTGCCTCAACAAAATACAGCAAAACAGCCAAAACAGCCAATGCAGCCAATGCAGCAAATGCAGCCAATGCAGCCAATGCAGAGTAAATAATTAATCGTTATTTATGAGTGCTGAGTCCTCCAATTGCCCTAAAGAAAATTTATTAAAATTTTGTGCCACCATTGCTAGTCTATTTTTATCACGAGATACTGTTTCAATATGTACATTAAAATCAGCATATTCCTTTCCTTTGACCCCTTTAAAGATCAAAGAAAAGTCGGATTTCATAGTCAAAGCAGTCAACCGGTTAGAACCTGTACCTGGAACCCATAAAACCACACGTTTCAGAAGAGATATATAACTCTGTACAAATAAAGGGGCACTCTCATTCAAAAATAAGTCGGAAAATTGCTCCATAATCATAAAATATATCACACATACTGAATAATTGTCCCAACTCATATTTTGTGAAAACAATAATTTCCACAAATCATTCCAAGATTTACCTAAAAAGCCATCCAAATATCCGGACCAGCCAATCATAAAGTCACTACGTTCTTTATCAGAAATAAACGGGACTCGAACTGCATCATTTTTTTCGATAAAAGTCTGCAATCGTTGTTTTAACAAAACAATATCTTCATTGGTCAACACATTACTCATATTTGCCATGTCGGCAATATGTGACAACAATACAGTATCAAAGCACCATGGGGGATATTTTTCATAAGAATCATAAAAGTATTGTTTGGCAATGGAACCGACACTGGAACCGACACTGGAACCGACACTGGAACC
>Ga0114979_10002449_pt1 | contig 12537 bp, 12 predicted proteins | sample S_140625_EF_Meta_FD_87315 | JGI IMG/M metagenome (GOLD analysis project Ga0114979, IMG submission 87315) | Freshwater microbial communities from Lake Simoncouche, Canada to study carbon cycling - S_140625_EF_MetaG | ecosystem: Environmental > Aquatic > Freshwater > Lake | place: Lake... | reverse complement strand
TCGATCGCGTCCTCAAGGAATCGATCGACCAAGAGTGGCGCGTTGGGCCCGATGATCGCAGAATCAGCGATGCGGTCGAAATAGTCACGAATCGACTCCGCGTCGTAGAGAATTTCCATCCCGCGTCCGCCGAGCACATAGGACGGACGCACCAGCACCGGATAACCGACGTCGTGGGCGACGGCGATGGCCGACTCAACGTCGACGGCAACCCCGTTGCGCGGCGCAACCAGGCCACACGAGTCGAGCACCTCGGCAAATCGTCCGCGCTCTTCGGCGATGTCTATCGCATCGGGAGTTGTACCCAAAATCGTGACGCCGTTGCGTTCCAATCCGTGGGCGAGTCCGAGTGCGGTCTGGCCGCCCAGTTGTACGACCGCTCCAAGGACGGTGCCGCTAGCGCTCTCGGCGTCGATGACAGCGAGTACGTCTTCCAGTGTGAGTGGCTCGAAATACAACCGGTCGCTCGTGTCGTAGTCCGTTGAGACCGTTTCGGGGTTGCAGTTGATCATGATGGTTTCGTATCCAGCGTCGGACAGGGCAAACGACGCATGAACGCAGGAATAGTCGAACTCGATTCCCTGCCCGATTCGGTTTGGTCCGGACCCGATGATGACGACCTTGGTCCGGTCTGATGGGATGACCTCGGTTTCGGTGTCGTACGACGAGTAGTGATAGGGGGTCACTGCGGGGAACTCGCCCGCGCACGTGTCCACCGTCTTGAATACGGGTCGCACACCGTGCTCCAGTCGGAAAGCACGCACCGCGTCTTCGCTCATGCCCCAAATGTTCGCAAGCTGGACATCGCTGAATCCGTGATTCTTCGCGACCCGGATCGCTTCGGCGGTCATCGTCCCGGCCGAGAGTTCCGCCGCGACCTCGTTGATGAGCACAATCTGATCGAGGAACCACGGGTCGATTGCGGTTGCCTCGAACGCCTGTTCGATACTCGCCCCCGCCCGCAACGCCTGCTGCAGAGTAACGATTCGACCATCCGTTGGTTTACGAGACTCCTCCAGCAGCGCTGCGACATCGCCAACAGGGCCGTTCCAGTGGAACGAACTCCCCCGTTTTTCCAACGACCGAAGGGATTTTTGGAGAGCCGTAGTGAAGTTTCGACCGATTGCCATCGCTTCACCGACGCTTTTCATCGTGGTTGTCAGGCCAGTGTCGGCACCGGGGAACTTCTCGAACGCGAAACGCGGCACCTTCACCACGACGTAATCGAGAGTCGGTTCGAACGACGCTGGCGTCACCCCGGTGATGTCGTTCGGAATCTCGTCGAGCCGATAGCCGATTGCCAATTTTGCCGCGATTTTAGCGATCGGAAAACCCGTGGCCTTGGAGGCAAGAGCACTGGATCGACTCACGCGCGGGTTCATTTCGATGACGATGACGCGACCGTTCGCGGGATCGATGGCGAACTGGATGTTGCAACCGCCCGTGTCGACCCCGACCGCCCGGATGATTCGAATCCCGATGTCACGCAGGTTCTGATATTCACGATCCGTCAACGTCAGCGCGGGCGCCACCGTGAGTGAGTCTCCCGTGTGGACACCGACGGGATCGATGTTCTCGATCGAGCAGACGACGACGGTGTTATCGGTCGCATCGCGCATCAGTTCCAGCTCATATTCCTTCCAGCCCAGAATCGATTCTTCGAGCAGAACCTGACTCGTCGGGCTTTCGTGAAGACCGTTCTCGACCATTTGGCGGAGTTCTGACTCGTCGTGGGCGAACCCAGACCCGAGCCCACCCATCGTGAACGACGGGCGAATCACCACGGGATAGCCCGTCTCGGCGACGAAGGCGAGTGCGCCGTCAACAGAATTCACGACAGCGCTCGTCGCGACCTCAGCACCACAGTCGAGCACCAATTCCTTGAAAATCTGACGGTCTTCACCCCGCTGGATCGCCTCGAATTTTGCGCCGATGAGCTCGACGTTGTACTTCGCCAGGATTCCCTGCTCGTGAAGTGCCATTGCGGCGTTCAAAGCGGTTTGACCACCGAGTGTCGGCAGAATCGCATCAGGTTTTTCCTTGGCGATAATCGCTTCAATTGCGGTTGTCGTGATCGGTTCGATGTAGGTCGCATCGGCGAAATCCGGATCGGTCATGATGGTCGCAGGATTCGAATTGATGAGAATCACACGAATGCCCTCCTCGCGAAGGACACGACAGGCCTGAGTGCCCGAATAATCGAACTCGGCGGCTTGACCGATCACAATCGGTCCCGATCCAATAACGAGAACCGAGCGAATATCCTCGCGCTTAGGCATTACGTGGCTCCCCCGTTGCTCAGCACAAGGTCGCGGAATTCGTCGAACACGTAGGTGGAATCGTGGGGTCCGGCGGCCGCCTCCGGATGGTATTGGACGCTGAACGCAGGCCGATCAAGAGCGCGCAATCCTTCGACACAATCGTCGTTTAATCCGATGTGGCTGACCTCGACGCGGCCGAACCCGGACGGCGATTCGATGATGCCCTCGGTCGGTGCGTCCACCGCAAAACCATGGTTGTGGGCGGTGATCTCGATGCGACCGGTTCTCTTGTCGAGCACGGGTTGATTGATTCCCCGATGACCGTAGGTGAGTTTATACGTCTCGAACCCGAGCGCGCGGCCGAGTAGTTGGTTGCCGAAACAGATTCCAAAGAACGGAATACGCCGCTCCAGAATTCCGCGCAAAACCTCAATGTGGCGGCCAGACGCGCTCGGGTCGCCGGGTCCGTTGGAGTAAAAAACCGCAACCGGGTTGATTGCGAGTATGCCCTCAAGCGTCACCGACTGCGGCAATACGTGAACATCGAAACCACGAGAAGCGAGGTGACCGAGCGTCGCGTTCTTGATACCCAGATCGACGACAGCGAGGACGCCGATCGAGGGCCCGATCGCAGGAACCACATAGGCCTCCGCCACCGAGACCTCAGCCGACAGATTGCGACCGGACATGGCGGGAGCCGCAGCGACCGCCGCCAGATACTGCTCGGTCGTGCGACAGTCAAGCGGAAAAATTCCCGCCCTCATCGCTCCTGCCTCCCGAATGATGCGGGTGATGGCTCGAGTGTCGACTCCCGAGATCCCGACAACGCCACTGGCAACGAGATCGTCGTCGAGGCTTCGCTGTGAGCGGAAGTTGGAAGGGCGGCGAGCGGGGTCACGCACAACATAGCCCTCAACCCAAATCTGAACGGACTCTTCGTCTTCGGAATTCATCCCGGTGTTGCCGATGTGGGGTGCTGTCTGCACGACAATTTGACCGGCGTACGACGGGTCCGTAAGTGTCTCTTGGTACCCGCTCATCCCCGTCTGAAAGACAATCTCGCCGATTCGCTCGCCGACAGCCCCAAACGCGGCACCATCGAATCGGTGGCCATTTTCGAGGACAAGGGTGGTGTTGGGGGTCATGCGTTTCTCACGAGCTCGGGTTCGACAAGAGAACCGTCGACGACGGTTTCAGTGCCGTTGAAAATGGTCGACACGACTCGTCCGGGTAGGACGGTCCCGATGAACGGGCTATTCGTCGAGCGGCCGTGCAAACGGCTCGTGTCCCAATTTGCCGTATGAGCTGGGTCGACGAGCGTGATGTTCGCCCTACTACCAACCGCCAACGGAGCCCCGTAGCCGTCGACCCGTCCGATTGCCGCAGGGACGACCGACAGGATGCGAGCAACATCCGGCCACGTGATGTGACCGGTGTCGACGAGTGTGTGCTGCACGACGCTCAGCGCTGATTCGAGGCCGACCATCCCAAAGGACGCGTCGTGCCACGTGCAATCCTTGGTCGAACTCGCGTGTGGAGCGTGGTCGGTTGCCACGATATCGATCGTGCCATCAGCAACGGCCAGCCGGAGTTGCTGAATATCGTCAGCGGTGCGCAACGGCGGGTTGACCTTGAACACAGGGTCATACGTGAGAGCACGTTCATCGGTCAGAAGCAAGTGATGCGGCGTGACCTCTGCCGTGACCGCTATTCCACGCTTTTTTGCCCACCGAATCACGTCGACGGAACCGGCTGTCGAGATGTGACAGACGTGCAATCTAGCCCCAACGTATTCGGCCAACAAGACGTCGCGGGCAATGATTGATTCCTCCGCCACGCTCGGCCAACCGCGAAGACCCAGTTCGCTCGACACGCGTCCCTCGTTCACGACGGCATCAATTGTAAGTCGAGGGTCCTGCGCGTGTTGGGCGATCACCCCGCCAAACGTTGAGACGTATTCGAGCGCTCGTCGCATCAGCAGTGCGTCGCCGACGCACCTGCCATCGTCCGAGAACACTGTCACCGCGGCTGAACTGTGGGCCATGCCTCCGATATCGGCGAGTTGCGCGCCATCGAGATTCCTGGTCACCGCACCGATGGGACGCACCTGAACATACCCAGCGTGCATCCCGCGCTCCGCGACGAGTTCGACAAGTTCTGCAGTATCCGCGACGGGACTCGTGTTCGCCATCGCGTGGACCGTGGTAAACCCGCCTGCTGCAGCGGCACGAGAGCCCGAGAGGATCGTTTCCGACCCTTCGTCGCCGGGTTCTCGAAGATGAGAGTGCAGATCGACGAGACCGGGAAGAGCGACGAGTCCGTGTGCCTCGATGACTCGATCGGCTGCGGCAGTGGTTGAGCCCACTTCTCGAATCGTGTCTCCGTCAATCAAAATGTCGGCCGCTTTACCGCCAAGGACTGCGGCGCCACGGATCAGAATCGTCATCGAGAGTCCCCCATCAGTGTGTAAAGGACAGCCATACGGACTGCGACACCGTTCGCAACCTGCTCCGTGACGGTCGATTGCGGTGAATCGGCAACGCTTCCTGAAATCTCTAACCCTCGATTCATGGGGCCGGGATGCATCACGATCGAGGTCGGCGGCAATCGACGCAGCCGCGAATCGTTCATCCCCCACAACTGGGCGAACTCGGACTCGGAAGGGAAAAATCCGCTCGTCATTCTCTCCTTTTGGACCCGAAGAGTCATGACGACGTCGGGCTGTAGGTCAATCGCCTCGTCGAGAGTTGACACGACCGCCGCGCCCCAACTGTCGATTTCACGAGGAAGGAGGGTTTGCGGGGCCGCTAGGGTCACGGTTGCTCCGAGCGTTCTGAGGAGCAATGCGTTGCTCCGTGCGACGCGCGAGTGAAAAATGTCTCCCACGATCACGACCGAGATTCCGGCAAGGTCCGACCCGCGGGCATTCTCACCCCGAAGTCGCGATCGCATCGTGAACGCGTCCAGGAGGGCCTGTGTGGGGTGTTCGTGTGTTCCGTCGCCCGCGTTGATGATGTGCGCGTCCACCCAGCCGCTGTTGACAACAGTCGACGCAACCCCGGAGTGCGGGTGGCGCAAAACGATGAAATCCGCTCCCATGGCCTCGAGCGTTTGAAGGGTGTCCTTAAGGCTCTCGCCCTTTGAAACGCTCGATCCCTGAGTCGTGAACGTCGTGACGTCGGCACTAAGAGCTAGGGCTGCCGCCTCGAACGAGAGCCGAGTTCGGGTGCTGTCCTCGAAAAAGACGTTCGCGACAGTCTTGCCACGCAGTGTCGGTAGTTTCTTTACCTCCCGCGTTCGAACATCGACCATGTCCATCGTTGTATCAAGAATCGCTACCGTGGGAGCCGCCTCGAGGCCGCGGGCCGAAATCAGGTGTTTCACGCGATGCTCACCTCGTCTAGATCGTCGACCTCGGCTATCGAAACATTGACGCGTTCGCTCGTCGAGGTCGGTAAGTTCTTGCCGACGAAGTCCGCGCGAATCGGCAGCTCTCGGTGTCCGCGATCGACCAAAACCGCGAAGCGAACCACGTCGGGGCGACCGAGCGCAGTGATGGCGTCCAACGCTGCTCGTGCGGTTCGCCCGGAGAACAGAACGTCGTCGACCAGGATCACGGTGGACCCATCGACACCCGACGCAGGGATTTCCGTCGCTACCGTGGCGCGAGTGGATTGAGTTGCAAGATCGTCTCGGTACATGGTGACGTCGAGGGTCCCCACCTGAACGTCCTGGGGTTCGATATCGGCGACGAGTCGCGCGAGTCGCCGAGCCAGGTGGACACCTCGAGTCGGGATTCCCAGAAAAATCAGACCGAAACGACCGCGTTGCGATTCGACTATCTCATGCGCGATGCGCGTGAGAGCCCGGTCGATGTCGGGCTTCGTGAGAACGACACGTGTCATTCGCTGTTTCCTTTCCCGCCTCACAGGACGCTTTAAAGGAGTGTGTGTTCCCAATCTAGTCGGAGATTTGTGTCTTTCGTGTGACCGCGCCCAAAATTCCTCCGATAAACGTGACCGCGTCATCCGAACCGTACTCCGCGGCGAGCGTCAGTGCTTCGGACCGAACCACGTCCGACGGAGTGTCGGTGTAGGTCAACTCCCAGATCGAGATGCGAAGAATCGCCCGGTCCACGGGATACAGGCGGGCTAGCGTCCAGCCCTTCAGGGCTCCCGAAATCACGGCATCAATCGCGGTTCCGTTGGTGTCGAGACCGGTCAGAATTGAGCGCACGTAATCCGCTTCGGACAACGACTGGAGTTTCGCTCCCTGCCGAGTGTCGAAATCGGCGAGAGCCTGAGTGAGCGTTCGACCGCGTTGCTCGGACTCGTACAACGCGTCGAACGCGGCTTTACGGGCCTTCGTTCGGGCGGACACTAGTCGTTGACGCGGCCGAGGTAAGAGCCGTCACGCGTGTCGACCTTGACCTTGGTCCCCTGCTCAAGAAACAGGGGTACCTGAATCTCGAGCCCCGTCTCAACGGTCGCCGGCTTGGTTCCACCCGTCGAGCGGTCTCCTTGGAGTCCCGGTTCGGTGTAGGTGATTTCGAGCACAACTGACGCGGGGAGCTCGATATACAGCGGGTTCTCGTTGTTCATCGCGATCTGCACGTTCTGGTTTTCGAGCATGTAATTCTTCGCATCACCAACGGCGGCGGCGGAAATAGTGATTTGGTCGTAATCGTCGAGGTTCATGAAGACGAAATTCTCGCCGTCCTGATAGAGGTACTGGTAGTCACGTCGGTCCACCGTCTCAAAGTCGATCTTGGTTCCCGCATTAAACGTGCGGTCGACGACCTTGCCCGTCATAACGTTCTTGCACTTGGTCCGAACAAAGGCTCCGCCTTTGCCCGGCTTGACGTGCTGGAATTCGATGACGGCCCAGAGTTGCCCGTCGAGATTGAGAACACTGCCGTTCTTGATGTCATTGGTCGTTGCCATGGCGGGATAGGTCCTTTGGTTTGAGTGTTAGCAGGGCAGTGGCTAGCGTCGCGAACGGAGTGCCGCGAGAGCCAGGTGGTAGGACTCAACACCGAAACCGGCGATGACACCCGTCACAACCCCTGAGATGACCGAGTTGTGGCGGAATTCTTCCCGCGCGTGCGGATTGCTAATGTGCACTTCGACCACGGGGATCGCGGCTCCGGTCAGCATCGCGACGGCGTCTCGAAGTGCGTAAGAGTAGTGGGTGAAGGCAGCCGGGTTAAGAATGACTTCCGCGCGCGAATCAAGCGCTTCGTGAATCCAGCCGATGAGTTCCGACTCATCGTTCGACTGTCGAACGGAAATAGTCTCTGCCGACGTCGCCGCGGCTTCGAGTGATTCCACCAACTGTTCCCACGTCGTCGACCCGTAAACGTCTGGTTCGCGGCTCCCCAATCGCGACAGATTGGGTCCGTTCAGCACGAGAATCGAGGTCATTCAACTAGCCTAACCAGCGATTTCTTGATATGCGGCGAAGAGAAGAGAGTCATCGGCCACCGTCGTGACCGTCGGGCGGGCGATACCGTCCAACAAAACGAAGCGAAGCGCCGACCCGCGAGCCTTTTTGTCGCGCTGCATTGTTGCCCGGAGAGTCTCCCACCGCGCACCCGGATAGACGAGCGGAAGTCCGAGGCGCTCGCCCAAGATAACTCGATGACGTTCGACATCGGAATCACTCAACGCGCGAACGAGCCGTGACAACTCGGCGGCAAACATCATTCCGATGCTGATTGCCACGCCGTGACGCCAGCGATACCTCTCTGCGTGTTCGATCGCGTGACCCAGCGTGTGCCCGTAGTTGAGAATTTCACGAAGACCCTGTTCAGTGAAATCATCTGCCACAACCGTCGCCTTGACCTGAATTGCCCGGCGCATGACATCGGCCGCGAGGTCACTAGTCAGGTCGAGGCACTGATCAATTCCGGTGTCAATATCGTCGAGTATCGACGGGTCGGCAATGAATCCCGCCTTGGCGATTTCAGCAAAACCCGTTCGTATTTCCGTTTCAGGCAGACTCGACAGTAGTTCGGTATCGACGAGGACGGCGGCCGGTGCGTGAAATGATCCGACAAGGTTTTTGCCTTCCGCGGTGTTGATGCCCGTCTTTCCTCCAACCGCGGCGTCGACAGCGCCGAGAACCGTGGTCGGGATGTGCACAATCCGCACACCGCGCAACCAGGTTGCCGCGACGAAACCGGCCAAATCGGTCGTGGCTCCCCCGCCGAGCGAAATGACCGCGTCACTCCGAGTGAAATCGGCCTGACCCATGATGCCCCAGCAGAACGCAGCTACCTCGACACGCTTCGCATCTTCCGCCTCTGGCACCTCGGCCAGCAACACGTCAATCTCCCCCGCCAGCGCCTCACGAATTCGTGTCGCCTCGGCGGTCATCATCGGCGCGTGAATCAACAACGCCTTGACAACCTGTGCGCCAAGTCGGTCGCGAAGCTCGTGCCGCGTCCCCGCGCCAATAGAAACGTCATAGGGCTCGTGACCCGCTATCGTGACGACACTCATCGCAGTTTCTCCAGTCGTGTGGCGAGGTCGTCGGCGATCCCGTCCATCGAGCCCCTACTCGTGTCGACCGTGAATTCTGCCAGGCGATCGTATATCGGTTGACGCGCGGCAACGAGTGAGATCCACGCGTCGATCCCCCCTGCGAGTAGCGGGCGGGTACTAGAGACAAGTCGGGGCGCAATGGCAGCCGGTGTGGCGGTGATGAGAATCACTCGAAGGTCATCCAGGTCCCGCTGCGTGTCATCGTTCAGAACAGCACCACCGCCGAGAGCAACAATCCCCGAGGTTGCGAGCGCGTCAACCACAGCCTCACGCTCCCAGACACGGAACTGGGTCTCACCCACGGACGCAAAAATCTCGGGAATCGGTCCGTGCATCGACACCACGCTCTTATCCGTGTCGACGAATTCGACACCAAGTCGCGCAGCGACCCGCTTACCAAGGCGCGTTTTCCCCGAGGCCGGCGGTCCGATGAGGACCGCGATCGGAGTCACGGTCGGTCCTGTTTGGTCCGTCGCGATTCTGGAATCGAGTCGAGGTAGGACTGCATATTGCGACGGGTTTCACCGACCGAGTCTCCGCCGAATTTCTCTAACACCGCCTCGGCGACGACGAGCAGAACCATTGCTTCCGCAACAACCCCCGCCGCGGGAACCGCGCACACGTCGGAACGTTGGTGATGCGCCGGCGCCTCTTCGCCTGTTGCCACGTCGACGGTTCGCAACGCGTGGGGCACGGTAGCGATTGGCTTCATCCCGGCACGCACGCGGACGACCTGTCCTGTGCTCATTCCGCCTTCGATGCCGCCGGCGCGCTCGCTGAGACGCTCAAGGCCGTCGCCCTGCACGATTTCATCGTGCGCGGCGCTTCCGGGACGTCGCGTCGTCTCAAACCCATCTCCGACCTCGACACCTTTGATTGCCTGAATTCCCATTAGTGCCGCCGCGAGACGCGAGTCGAGTCGACGATCCCAGTGCACGAAAGAGCCGAGTCCGGGTGGCACGCCGTAGACCAACACCTCGACCACGCCGCCGAGCGTGTCGCCGTCATTGTGCGCCCCGTCTACCGCGGCGACCATTCGGACGGACGTCGTGTCATCAAAACAACGCAGCAGATCGGCGTCCAAAGACTCAACATCCGACGGTCGAGGAAATGCGGAACCGTCGGGTACCGCGACGGTCCCAATCGCCACAGTGTGAGCGACCGCTTCAATTCCGAGCTCAGCGAGAAAAGCACGAGCGACGGCTCCCAGTGCAACACGTGTCGCGGTTTCTCGCGCGGACGCTCGCTCGAGCACGGGGCGAGCTTCGTCAAAATCGTATTTCTGCATCCCCGTCAAATCCGCGTGACCAGGCCGGGGTCGCGTGAGCGCAGCGCCGCGAGCAGTCTCCAGGACCGCGGGGTCAACCGGTTCGACGCTCATGACCTCAGTCCACTTCGGCCATTCGGTGTTGGTGATGCGCAGCGCGACCGGTCCACCCATCGTCAGTCCGTGGCGCACTCCGCCTGAGACGAAAACTTCGTCAGCCTCGAATTTCATTCGCGCACCTCGGCCGTAACCAAGACGCCGACGAGCGAGATCGCTGCGAATGTCATCAAGCGACACGTGGATTCCCGACGGAAGCCCCTCGATGATGCCGATGAGCTCTGGTCCGTGTGATTCACCCGCAGTCAGCCATCGCATGTTTCTATTGTTCCAGATGGGAGGTTCGTTAGAGACCAACCGCGGCGCGCATTGCCGTGACGACTACCTCTTCATCGGGCAACGGTTCGTCCACCGATTCACCATAAAAAATTCTGGCTTGCCGAACGGCCTGCCACAGCAGCATGTGCAACCCACTGATTGACCTGAGACCGCGCGCAGCCCATTCCTTCCCGAGCGCACTTGGCCATGGTTCATAGACGACATCGAACAATGCGACAGCGTCGAGTCCGCCCAAGATTTCCGGCGTGAGAGCGGCGGAGGCAGGGAGGCTACTGACCACAAGATCCGCCGAATCGAGCGATTGACCGAATGGCGCGACTCTGACGTCAATTCCCAAATGACGCGCGACCGCCTGAACGTCGTCCGTTCGGCTTGGGTCGCGAACGACGATGTCCAGCGACTCAACCCCGAGATCGTGCATCGAGACAACGAGAGAGGATGCGGTAGCACCAGCGCCGAGCAGGATCGCACGTCGGAACTCCGTTCCCCATTGCTGACGGATGGCGGTGGTGGCTCCCCACACATCGGTGTTGTAGCCCTCCCAGCCATCCTGACGACGAACGGCGGTGTTGACCGCGCCGGTCAAAGTCGATGTGGCGCACTCTCGGGCGAGCATCGGTCTTACGACCTGCTTGAGCGGCATCGTCAGCGACAATCCGGCCCACGTGTCGCCGAGCGACTCCAGAAAACCCGCAAGCTCCGATTCGGTGACCTCAGTTGAACCATACGCAGCATCAATTCCGAGTGCCGAAATTGCGGCACGATGTAGTGCGGGTGATTGCGAGTGGCCGATTGGGCTACCAAGGACTCCGAAGTTCCTAGTCACAATAGGCGGCATTCGCAGCACTGGCGTTACACCAGGTTCGAAGTTCCTGGACAGCTGCGCCGTGTTGTGCGGTGGTCTCCGAGAACTTAGTCTCTCCGGTCTTGAGGTTCACTGGCACGAAGAAGAACCACGGGCCCTCCGCCGGTTTCAGGACTGCCTCCAAGGCAACTTCACCCGGCAAACCGATTGGTCCCACTGGGAGACCCTTGTGCACATAGGTGTTGTAGAGGTTTCCAGCGTCGGCCCGCTCTTCGTCGGTGGTCCACACAGTGTGAAGGTTGCCGGTCCCGTAGGCGACAGTTGCGTCCGACTCCAAATTCCAGTCCGCGTCGATTCGATTCTGAAAAACTCGCGCAATTTTGGCGAAATCATCGGTATTGCTGCCGGCCTCGCGTTGAACGAGCGCGGCAAACGTCACAACCGAATAACGTTTACTCGGATCAACTCCGAGGGCATCGAGCCGAGCATTCATTTCATCGACCATGGTTTGGATAATGGAGGACGCATCTTGAGTGGGATCGAATTCGTAGGTCGCGGGGAAAAGAAAACCTTCGACTGATGGCGCCTTGGCGGGGATTCCGAATACCGTCGGATCGACAGACGCAGCCTCAAAGTCCGCCACCGGAATTCCCGTTGCTTCGCTCAGGGTGGCAAACGTCGTGGTGAGAACGGAGCCCTCCGGAATCGTGACTTTCAGGGTGATGCGGTTCGAGGAATCGCTCAGGATCGCGATTGCCGCGGCTGCACTCATTTCTGTTTTCAGCGTGTAACTTCCGGGGGTAAAAACGATGGACGCATCAGCAAGCAACAGCCGATACACCGCATCGAATGATTTCGTTATGCCGGCGTCTACGAGCTTCTGTGCGATCACGTCGCCGTATTCGCCCTCTTCAACGATGATCTGAACGTCGGGGGCGACACCCTCACCCGTGTAATCATTATCGGCGGATAAGCCCAGAATTTCCCTAATTTTTGGCTCGTAAGTGGTCCACGCGACCCACGCGCCTCCCGCACCAATGGCCAAGATGACGACGAGAACAGCGGCAATTATTCCGCAACCGCGCCTCGATGATTTCGTGCGTGCATCACGACGTGTTTCGCTCATGGTTCTCCTACCGTTTCCCCCAGTGTATTACCCGCGCGTTCCGCATTCAGAGCGCTGTCGAGCAGGATTGTTGCCGCAACTTGGTCAATCATTGCTCTACCCGACCTTGTCGAGTGGGAGGCGTCGTGTAGTGCGTG
>Ga0114979_10002443_pt1 | contig 12549 bp, 13 predicted proteins | sample S_140625_EF_Meta_FD_87315 | JGI IMG/M metagenome (GOLD analysis project Ga0114979, IMG submission 87315) | Freshwater microbial communities from Lake Simoncouche, Canada to study carbon cycling - S_140625_EF_MetaG | ecosystem: Environmental > Aquatic > Freshwater > Lake | place: Lake... | reverse complement strand
TTCTTTTGCCTTGGTTTTATTGCTTGAGTGTCTCCTAGGAAGGCCGCCCCTTGATCCTGGGCACATTCCCTTTGGTTCATCAACCCCGTGCTGCTAAGCTCCCGCAGGGGTGGCCCCCCCATGCCAGCCACACCTGGGCGCAGGGGGGTGCCCCCTTGCTCCAACTGCTGACGTTCCTTGGCGCTTATGGCCCCCTGGCGTTGAAGCTCATCAAGTGAACGGTCGAACTGCAAAGGAGGTGCGGCAGCGCGCGGAGGGGGCAGGTCCAGCAAAGGACTGGGCAGCTGTGGGGCTTCCGGCAGGGCGCCAGGTTCTTCCAGCTGAGCCACCATCACCTGCACCACCACCGGCGGCGGGATCAGCATTTTCCAGCGGCAGGCGGGCTTGGTGAGGTTAGGTCTCTGTGAAGCTCCAGACAGTGACGCGAGGCATTATGCAGATTCTGGATAAAATGCTCTTCTTGGGGCATTCACATCAAGGCCTAGCCCCGCGGCATCCTCAAGAACCTGATCGAGTTCCACTAGCTCCCCAGTGGCCTACAGAGAGGAAAGATGTGAACCAGCATCACTCTGAATCACTCCCCAGCATTTGTCGGGGCCTTCCAATGCTCGCCTCCAGTAAATTCGCAATTAAATTAGATAAAGATCTACCTTCGTAATCAGCCCGCTCGCGGAGTTGGCAATGCAGCGCCCAAGGTAGCGTTGCTGTTATGCGCTGGGGGCTGCGGCGCGCCAGGTCAATGGCGGACACGGCGATATTTCCCGCTCCAGGGCGGGTCTGAGAGAATGGAGTCATCATCCTGGTAACGCAGGGTGGTCACGGGTCAGGCGGTTGGCGCCGCGCTGGCCCACCCCAACTTAAAGCAAGTGCCGCAGCAAAATGACCAAGCTGCTGCATAAATGCTGCAACACCTCAAAAGCGGCAAGGGTCTCAAGTGCTGGTGCTACCCCGGCGCTTCGGGGTCATCCCTGGTCAACGTTCCAGCCCAGACCAAAAAAAAATGGTTACCACCCTCTCGCCACCCATTAGCCACCCTCTAGCCACCTAATTTGCCACCCCTAGTTTCTAGTAGTACCAATGCTTTTAAGAGAATGGTGATCCAAAAAATACCCCCCCCTACATATCCTTCACTGGAGAGAACCACAAACCAACGGGACAGGACTGGAGCGCCAAAACATATATGGGGGAGCTCAAATCTGGATCTCTCTCCGCTGAGATCGATTGATATGACTGGAGAGTGGTGGTGGCAAAAGAGGTGGCAAGTGTTTTTGTGATCTGCTGAGATCTCCTGATATGACTGAGGATTATGGGTGGCAAAAAAGGTGGCGTGGCCTCGACTGCTGACCGCCAATGGCTGGAGCGCCAAAGCCAAAGGCGACCGGATTCTCAATAAATGGCACTGTCGAGAATCAATAAAGACCGAAATCCAGGCCTACTCGAGCGCCTTCAGTAAATAGACTGGTGCCACTGAGTGGTTGCTCTTTGGACAGAAGAGCAACTAGGATTGGAGCAGTTGATAGCCGCCGCCATGAAGGTCGATCGCAACGGCACCGCCACCGTCCTCACTCCTGAACAGCTCGATTCCCTGCTTGATGCTGCGCCATCACCGAGGCACCGCTGCCTCTGGGCAATCCAGCGCTGGAGCGCCGCCCGCATCAGCGAAGCCCTGGCCCTGCGCTGGGGCGATATCAACGGTGTTGTCTGCTTCCGCGCTTCCACCACCAAGACCAGCACCACCCGCCAGGTGACAGTTTCCAGTCGCCTTGCCGCAGAGCTGTCCTCCTATCGACTGGCCTGGGAGGCTGAGCATGGCCACGCACCAGTCCGAGAGGAACTGCTATTTCCTGCTGCTGGAAGCACCACCAGCCCTATGAGTAGACAGGCAGCTGATAAGGCATTGAGGGCCACCACCAGGGCCCTGGGCTTTCTTGGCGTCAGTACTCACTCCTTCAGGAGGTCCTTTGCCACCGGGGCTCTGCAGCGGGGCGTGGCACTACCCACAATCCAGCGGGTGACCGGCCACAAATCTCTGGGTTCCCTGGGGCACTACCTCGATGTGGACCCGGCTGAGGTAGCAGCAGCAATCGAAGGAGCGTAGGGACGCAATGGCGCGATAAGGAGTTTGTTTTTTGCCCCTTTAGCAATCAGATTTACCTGTCAAAATGGAAGTAGTCGATCCATCAACAGGTGAACATTACATCCCAGCTGGATGCCATCCAGCGCCGTCTAAATCGTATCCAACTATTCAGTGATCCCCCAACTCTGACCATGGTTACGATCTCTGCTGGGGAAGCTATCCCTGCGGATATAAACGAGTGGGGATTGATTTGTCAGATAGAATTGCCGAGCAACCCAGCGAGGGGGGCAGGGTTGGAGTTTTTAGAAGTTAGTAACAGTTACCAGGGAACCTGCTGAGCAAATGAGCAACACTGGCAGGCCAAAAAGAGAGGATTTGTCCCTTCCTCCCAAGGTGCAGCGGGCGCTAGTCCTTAGAAGCGGTGGTGCGACATGGAAAGATTGCGCAGATGCGGTGGGCCTAAGGCCTGAAAACCTCCGCAAGTATCGAGACCATCCTGACTTCAACGGCTTCCTTGATTCAGCACTGAAAGACCATCTACGTGACAGCCACAGCGCACTAGCAGCAGCGGCACCCAGAGTTGCCCAGCGGTTAGTCGATATTGCTCTAGATCCAGCGACCAGAAGCTATGCAGCTGTGGGGGCCTGCAGTGAGATTTTTAAAATACTGCAGAATGGGGTTATTGAAACAGAACAGCGGCAGCAACTCAGAGAAATTCAAGACCAACTCACAAACCTAGAGCGTATGAAAACAATTAACTTCTAAGACATTAACCACTGAATCTTGAAGATTTTGTGCCCCCCCCCCCCCAGGAGGTGGCAGCAGCGCTGATTGGCTGCTTCCGGACCCAGTGTCACGCAGGGGGGGACTTGCTTGGTGACGTGATTGTGTAATCAGAGACTTATTGCCAGAGGCAACTTCATGCGAGAGCAGCACTTTCGAAGCATCTAGGAGCACTAGGTCGCAGGTTCGAATCCTGTCGCCCCGACTGACTTTTGAAGGATTGGCCCTTTAGGGGGTACGCAAAAGGTACGCAAATGTGGACTTTGGGCCTTTGCTCAGAGCCCAGATCGCGTAATGGATTTCGGGGCCCGCTTTCCCATGCCCCCTAGCCTTACCAAGCCCGCTGCCGCTGAGAGATTTTGCCTGATCGAGTCCCCCTCAGAGCGCTTCTCCACGGCCTAGCTGTGTAAGTAGTAGTAGTTGCTGATATAACTCAGGTAGACATTGGCAACGGTATCCAGTGACAACGTCTAAGTAAACTCGCCGCTTAGCCAACGGTTAACGTAAATACGCAATTCCCCACTGAGGTGACGTGCACTGCTCAACCGGATGCGCGCAAGAATTGCCCCTGAAGATCGGCCTGTTACAAGATCAGCCTTTTCCAGTTCTGTTACAGGACTCACCTCGGCTCCACTACCGTAAAAGAATCGTGTTTCATCAAGGTTTGCACCATCGAGATTTGCCCCTGTGAGATTTGTTCCAGACAGATTGGCACCGCTCAGGTTGGCCCCTCTCAGATCGGCACCGGAGAGATCAGCACCATTGAAATCAACTCCTGTCAAATCAGTATGCGATAGATCAGTACCCATCAGTACCTGACGCAACATAACAACAGGAACTCCGTCGAGGCGATCAACTACATAGTTACCTTCACCATCAAGGATTGGTCTCCCCACCCGATGGTCACGCTTTAATGGGGTTAGCAAATTGGCATGTGATAGGAATTGCAATACCATGGCACGGGCTCTGCCATCGATACTGCCAAATAAGGCTGAAAGCCGACCTTCTGTAAGCATACGTTCGAGCGGCCAGTCCTCCAGAAAACCATCTCCATCACTGATCATCTCAGAAATGCCCTGAATGAAGTTATCTACCAACTGAGCTTGGGTAATCAAATTCAACTCTTTGATGATCACTCTCTCGACAGAGAACTGACGGAATGTAATGACTAGTGCCAGTAGAGCTATGGCGATTTGCGAGAGATCACTGATCAGCGCTTGTTGGGCAAGAACAAGCTGAGCGAGTGGCACATGCCAGCCGAATGCAGTAAATCCAAAGAGAAGAAAGGCCAGAGATCCTATAACCAAAATTGCCACCACCAGCCATCGGGGAAGACGAAGCTGCTGAAATCCTTGATACGAAGATGTGAACCAATCAGGTCCAAGCAATATCGCCGCCTGGGCAATAGTCAGTAGGGCTGCAAACGAAGCTGCAAACCACCACTGACACAAGCCCAACACCAGCGTGAGTAAGCCCGCCAACAACAATCGATGCTGAGAAGTCATTTGCCGCTGCTCAAGATACCAGGCATGAAGCTAGCCATCGCATAATCCAGCTTGTTCATGTTGCAGGGGATGTCTGATTTGGTTGCCGTATTAACTTTATAAGTCCATAGGCAGAGGTGAGAAACCATACTGCTTCCATCATGATAAAACCATACTCATGGTTCAACATGGCAACAATGGTCATCAGAAAAGAACCGATTACATTGGCAAGTTGATAGGGATAACTTGTGCTGGCCAAGCGACCCATCTGCATCAAGGTATAGGCAACAAGTTGCAGTATGGCCCCGAATAGAGACATTGCCTGAATGGGATCTATTGACTGGAAAAGATCTAAAGTTGGCTTGATCAACATTGTTAGAGTCTTTCAAAGTCATCATTATTCCTCAGCGAACGTCATAGCGCAAGCATGCCAGCAATTTTATCAGCGCAAGCTAACTTGGCCTTCCTGCATTGTGCATGTTAGGTGCCAATCCTCGTATTATGCTGCTACCAGCAGCTTGTCCTATAGCAGCGGAAAATCGTTAAATTCTTGGCTATCAGGGCAGGCTCTATTTTTTGAACTAAAGTCTAAGCGCTTGAGGAAACTGGACGAGTACCCCCTCTGCCTGGAAAGATGACAGCTCTCCATTTGAGCCACCTGGGGGATTGATAGACCAGATCAATATTTAGGTACTGATTAGTCAGCTCACAGCAGAACTATTTGCCTCAGAGGTCACCATTGCCTGAGCACTGAGGGTCAGATCGGAGTGGTTATGAACCTCATACCCACTCATACCGATTGCTTCTTGCGTAGCAAAGGCAGTTGAGGACCCAGAAACCGTTGCTGAATGGGCAAAGCCCTGATCTGAAGCAATGGTACTGATGGAGCCAGCATCCGTAATGGAATGGTTACCGGCTAGGTCAGCAATACCAGTAGAAGAAGACTGGAGTTTGCTCCAAGCATCACCACCGGTACTGGTGGCACTGATTTGGGCAGTGTTGAAGTCCTTGGCTGTGATGGTGGAATCAGTGATCCCAAAGGTGAAGGTGGAATCCAGAATGCCTGCTGATGCCTTGTTGATGCCCATCGCACTGGCATCGTCCGTGGTGCTGGTGGCATCTGCTTTGAAGACACCCTGATTGATTGCGGTCACCAGACCCAGACCACCCACCTCTGCGTTGAGGTTCTCAATGCCTGTGCTGATGAATAGTTAAGCAACTACCCTTTGCGTTTGATATCCTCCTTAATCAAATCCCTGATGACTGGCAACAAGTTGCGGTGAGATTTAGAAGAGCTAATGGTATCCGAGATGGCGATAGGGGGCGAAGTATTTGGTAGTTGCGTTGGGAAGATAGATGTGTTAGTAGAGATAGTAAATAAAGGTATCTGGCTTTGCTGTGGGTAGAAATATTTGAGGTTTATTTGGGCAACTTAAGCGGCTCAAAATTGGCGGTGGGGATGGGAGATGGTGCCAGGTATCGGATGCTGTTTTTGAGGCTTCTGGGGATGTTTAGATAAATAAAACCCCCCTGTGGTGGCAGGGGTGGAGGTGGGATAAGATATTTATTCTCTATTCCTATTATCCCCAATCGTTCAACATTTTTGCTATACAGATCATACCCGTAGTTCCGCCAGCAATCCCCTCCAACTCTTCATCACTTAACTCAAGTGTCTGATTTGCCTGATACCTGAGCCAAGCCGCTTTGCTGACATCAAATCCAGCATCCTTCGCTATCGCCAAGACGGCATCAAGGTCAGCTGCACCTTTGAGTTTCTCCTGAAGCCCCGCATCGTCTTTGAGTTTGGCAAGCAGGGCGGCAAGTTGCTCTTCTGACATCGCTTGAGTAGTGCGGTGAGAACTACCCCATCATTGCCCATACTCCAGCGGTTGTGCGCAACCCTCAGCACTTACTCACAGAAGCCACCCCCATAGCCACCACAACCTTCCAGCCCCCCACTGCCATAGCCCCAGAGTTCTTCTGCCGCCCCGCCCAGGAGGTGGCACCAGAGCTGATTGGCTGACTGCTGGTTAAGCGTCTAGCAGCTGGAGAGCTGCCGGGGGGGAGGGGGGCGTAATTGTGGAATCAGAGCCATCTCCTGGCGCTGCCAGCTGATCTGTCTGGTGACCCAGCTATTCCGCCTCAGCGGGGCCAACTAATGCGCCGCTGCCAGAGCCACAGCTGCACCATTAGCGAGTTGATTGAAAAGGTCGACAACCAGCACTACCTCGAATGGCTCGTCTCGGGAAAACTGCAAAAAAATCGAAAGCCGTCACTCGGCATCACTAATTTTGGAATCCCTTGAAAGTAAAACCATTGCCATTACTCATCTTTAGCTTGACGCAATGGATACTCCCAAAGCACCCGCGCTACCAAGCTGCGCCACGCCCCGTTCCTTTAGATCATAGTCCCCAGAAGGATTGTTGAGCCAGCAAGGGTTCTGGGGCTTGAAGCGGTTTGGAGCAAATGGCAGGATTTGAGGGCTAAGCGTCACTCGTTCGTCACTCGCTCCATGGCTCGCCGCGCCGACACGCCGATCTGGGTACAGGGTCTGCGCACACAGTTGCGCTCCACCCTTGGCCCTGCGTTCCGTATCGGAGAACAGCGTGGGCGCGCCAAGCTTGATGTTCGTTTCATTGACGGCAGTCGAGGCACTGCTGTGCTTCCTGTTCAATGGGTACCGGCACAGGCCCGGGCGATCCAGCTAGCGGTGGAGCATGTTGCACAGCAGCTCGCACTGGGGCGCAGTTTGCGTCAGGCACTCGAGCAGCTCACTGGAACAACACCTCCAGCACCGCAGCCGGCTGTTTCCCAAACCAGCCACGAAATTCTCAATGCTTGGCAGTGCTTTGGCCGGTACAAGGTGGAACGCACCGGCCAAATCAAAGAAAGCACTTGGAAAAATGACTATGGAAAGACAGCTAAACGGTTAGCAATGGTGGCGGAAGAGGCGGTCGACGCCAAATCGCTCCTCACGTTGGCTTCTGAAGCCTGGCCGCCTGGATCGAGACGGCGGCAGGTTGTGCTCCAGCACCTAGCAGCTATGTGCCGCTGGGCCGTGGAGAGCGAACTATTGCCTGCTGACCGCTGGACACCACCACCAAGCTTGAGGAGCTTCGTCGGCGAAGGAGCTCCAGCAAGGGCGGATGGAGTGCCCATTACAGATGGGCAGATACTCAACCTCCTACAGCACCTTCCGCACGACAAGCCAGGGAAACGGTGGCGCTACTGCGTACAACTGTTAGCCGCCTATGGCCTGCGGCCAGTCGAACTTATGTACCTCCGAGTCGAACCAAGCGGCGGTGTGTGGTGTGACTACATCAAGCGCAGTGGGGGTGGATCAACTAAACCAAGACAGCTTCGGGCGCTCCACCCTGAATGGGAGCTGGAATGGGAACTAAAACAGCGCCTACTAATAGGAGAAGCGATGCCACCCTTTGGCGGTGGGGTTGCTGATGCCGCTCGACGCTACCTAATTAGACAGGAAGCTTGGACCTCACTGGGGCTAGCTGGAGCGACGATCTACGGGTTCAGACACGGCTATGCCTTAAGAGCGCACATAACCTATGGATTATCGCCCCGCATAGCTGCTGCGCTAATGGGCCACAGCCCGGAAACGCACCAGCGCCACTATGGCCGGTGGGTAGATGAAGCAACAATCGATAGCGCCATGGAAGCGGCATTGCGCTATCGCAAGTTGACGCACGCTGAAGTTTTTAGCCCTACAATTTGATTGACCTTCTTAGTAGGCCAAAAACCTAACTAGTTGGCCAATCAAATAGCTCACCCATGGCGCTCCCCCAGGTTCACCCTCCCGATTCGCGAGTTATGGCGGTACGAGGGATTTGATCAAACAGCTCCATGACTAGTTCAAGCCAAATTGCTCAGGGTCAGTGGATGCGCACCAGCGATGCCACGTCAGTCCTTGGTATCAGCCGGGACACCTTGTTGCGTCGTTGCCGTGACGGCTATCTAAAAGCCGGAACGCATTACATCGCCTCAGGACCACACCGAACAAGTCCACGATTGTGGTCAATTGAGTTAGTGCGTTTAGCAATGGCCGGATGGACCGGATTGCCGCTTGTTAGTTGAGCGAGTCCTTCAGACTGGCTTCAAGCTGACTTTCAACATCATCAAACTTGAAATAAGCAGGGCAGAGTTTTGATGAGGCTTAACCCTGCAATTCCAAACAACCACAAACTCCCTAGGAGGAGAAGATCATGGCTACACACATCTTACACGCTATCCAAGCTCTCCAGCAGCTTGGCGGCATTGACAACCGGAGCGAAGAACAATTCCACGAAGCGAGACAGCTCCTAGACAAATGGCTAGAACTCCCCGACGCCGACACCGAGTTGGCCCGGCTCGGGGAGTGGCTCCAGGACGAGGTCGAGCCTCTGGAAACATCCACTTCGCCCCAAGCGGCGCCCCCTGTAGTGGAGAAGGAGGAATGGAATAGAAAAGTACGCACAATACTGGGAGATGGGTGGGAGCAGTTTGAGCGCTTTGAAAAAGGCGATCTAGCGGAGAGAGCTAAGTTACTTTGGATGGAATACTACCTAATTGATCCCGCTAGTAAACAGGATCGCAATTGGGAAATTTCTACGCTCCACTTCGAGCTGGAGAGACACATAGACCCACAGGGAATCATCCATGCCCATCGGATGGAGCGATTCAATAAGAAGATGGCGGAAGAACTAAGGCAGAAAGGCGATCACCACGCAGCAGATCTGCGGTTACTACCTAAGGATCAATGGGAATGCCCCAAGGAGTGCGGCAAAGAGGAATGGGCCAACATCATCAAGCGGCATGATCGAAGGGATTACTCAGAGAATTTTAGGGAGTTTCTAGCGAGGCTTGAACTTGCCAAAGCGGGGCTGCTTCCCGGACAAGATAAGACGCCCCAGCAAGCCCTAGAGATGCACCTGGAGGATCCCCACACCAAGATTCGCGAGAAGCTAGAGGCAGGCGCTAGCACGGTGGAAATCCTCGAGCTGATAAATAGACAACCCAAGCAATACAACCATCACGGACTAATTAAATTTGCCGATGAGTACCGATTGGACCTGGAGCGCAGAGATGACCTTAAAGCTGCCGTGGATAATTTGCTTCTGCGTGGAGAGCCACCGGCAATCCGTCTTGAGGATTACTTTCCAGCCGAATGGCTCCCTAGATTCCGGGTTCTTCGTGATGGCATGAGATTCCCCGATGAAGCCATCGTCACCATCGTTATGGCAGTTATAGCAGGAGTATTGCCACCTAAAACTCGCATTAGTGGGTGGTCAATGGTGGAAACACCAACGGTCTGGGTGTTCATTATCGGCAGCAGTGGCACGGCTAAGTCTGTGCTGTTTAAGGAGCTGTTTATTAAGCCAATGGAACAGCCGCTCCGCATCGTCGACGGCTGGAACGCGGAAGATCTCCAGCGGCGCAAAGCAGCCACCGAAGCTGGAGAGGAAATGCCACCATACCGGAAGCGGAACCTCATTTACACCTCACCATCTACCCAGGGTATTCGGGCCGATATGGCAGTCCATGGCGAGGAAGTGCCTGGGATACTGGGGCGTGATGAGTTGAACGGCTGGCTCAAGCAGATGGCCGATGAGGGAGGCGCTGGAACTGGAGACACCGAGTTCTACCTCTCCAGCTACGACGGCTGCTACAGCAACGATGTTTTCGCTGACTCCAAAAAATCCAGGGAGGTGCGCTGTGGGAAGCTAACGGTGATCGGAGGAATCCAGCCGCAAGTATTTATTGAACAACTTGAGGCTGGCAATGCAAACGGCTTCAACAGCAGACCACTTTTTGTGCATCTGCCCAGGCTTAAACGTGAGCTGCTCCCGCCGGATGAGGAGATGGCAAAACTGACGGAGCTGCTGGGAGAGCTGTACCAGAAAGCACTGGAGAGCGAAATTCACCGCTTTGTGCTGTCCAAAGAGGCTGAGGCGGTTTTCAAGGTTCTCTTCGACCAACTCGAGGAGCTTTCGATCCAGGCAAATAGCGACCCCGTGGAGGCGGTGTGGGCGAAGGCTCCGGGCCAAGTTCTGAGAGTTGCTGCTGCTATCCATTTTTGGCGAGTGGCTTCAGGCCAAGAGGAGGCGCTGGAACGCGGAATGGTGGATAAAGCCCAAGTCGTCAGTGCTAGAACGCTTGAGCTGGCAGCCAATATTGTTTTAGCTGGCAAGAACAGAGCAGTTGAGATTCAGGAACGAGCGGCAAATCCGACTCTGGAGCTCGCAACCAGACTGATGGAAAAGTTAGAAAAACTCGAGGGCAAGGCTGGTGGAAAAGGAATCCCACTCTCGGAGCTTCGAAAGGGCTGGAGCTCTAAAGATCGCCCCAGCCTGAAGGTACTCAAGCAGGTAGCGACATTGTGTGCAAACAGGGGGTTAGTTAAGCTGCTGGATGGCGGTAAGTCGATCAGGATGGTGCGATGACGATCGGCTCCATGGCCTTTGGCCGGAGAGAACGCGTAAGGTCATGGACGCAATTCATCGCCGACAGTGTGATCCACCAGAACTCCCAGCCCCCTAGCTGGGACGAGGTGGCGCAGTTGGCCAACAGTTATCTCGGTTGCGACGCGTGGGGCCCCCGCCGTGGGATGGCGATCGATGGGCGACGTTGGCGATGGTGTTGGATAAGGCTCGAGCTGCAAACAGATGGATCTTGAGGCACCATAAAGCCAGAAGCTTAATGCAGAAATTGCATAATCTGCCTTCGGTGGTATCCATGTAAGATATAAATGGTTGAATCATAAAAATGCGTAAAAATTGGCTTTTGCAGGCTTTGGCAGCCATGACATTTCTGATGTTACCGGCACAAGCTCAGGAGGATACAAATCAACAAATTCAAGCTCCCAAGACAGTTTTACCTCCATCTTCCGACCCAACCAAGGTTATGCAAGAAGCAAGTAGTGGGACGGTTGAATGCATAAATAAGCCTGCAAATTTCTGGGGAACATTTTTTCTTGGATCATTTGCCGCCAGAAAAACAGAATGCAACCAAACTCAAAATGCAACCATTGAAGTAAAAGATCGTAGCTTGACTGATCGCCTTTTGGAGCTCAGCGATGCATTCAACAAGGGCTTACTAACCGCAGCGGAATTTGCCGCTGGCAAAGCAGCACTATTGAAGACGGCAGGGATCAACCCCGGAGGAGTTAGCGGTAGCAATAATACAATTCAAAACAACCGAATGTCACCCTAGTAAAAATACGAAGCAAATACGCAACCATCAAGCCCTCAAAAATAATAACATAATCAAGTATTCGAGACCCATTTGCAAAAAGACGCGAAATAGTCCGAATAATCTCCTTTTAGGTCCACTGATAAAAGCCATCATAGAATAAATCTAATCGAGCCTGCCTGGCCAACTTGGGGCCACTTTTCATACACTCTTGGGGCATAGGGATTGCCTGAGCTAGGAGGTCTGCCCCACTTCGGCATGACTCAGCAGCCCATGTATCTAAGACTTATTGATAACTGGGCTGCATAAATCAATAACTATTCGTTCCCAGTCGCTACCTTTTGGTGGTGCTTGCCATGCTGCCCAGCCTTGTGGGTTGTTATGCCAAAATAAGCCAGTGTTGATTGAGTAAGTACCAGTTGCACAGCTTATTGCTATCCCATTTGGAGCAGCTGTTGGATCAAGTCTTGCTTCAATGATCGATGCCCAGTTGTCTAATATATTATAGCTGCCAAAAAAACCGTTTATCCGTTTACCTTTGATCGGCTCACGCCATAAGCCCCAGGGTATTTGAACGTTCCCATAAGTCTTCCAATTTACCTGCCTGCTTCTTGCTTCAATTGCTTGAAGCCTGTTGCAATCGCCCTTTGCTGAATTGCGTCTTTGTAGGGCAATTGTGCGTTGAATTGAAGGGTTTGGATAGGAATCTGCTTCTTCTTGATGTGCTGCTAAATCAATGCATGCGCTGGCCGAAGGTGCGAATTTCTGTGTGGGTGTCCCAAAATCGGGGAGCTGGGGCCAGCTAAGGCCGCTGCTGGCCCCAGGGAGTATGGCCGGAGACATGCGCGCCCGAGCGGGCTGCAGGAGCCGCACGGGGGTGTCTACGGCCAGCCTTGCCAGGGGATTCATGCCTGGGTTTAAGCGCACCAGTTCGGCGAGGGGTAATTCGTAGCGGGAGGCAATCTTGGAAAGGTTGTCCCCGAACCGTGCCACCACGGCTTCCCGGGCCAGGGCAGCGCG
>Ga0114979_10002440_pt1 | contig 12549 bp, 15 predicted proteins | sample S_140625_EF_Meta_FD_87315 | JGI IMG/M metagenome (GOLD analysis project Ga0114979, IMG submission 87315) | Freshwater microbial communities from Lake Simoncouche, Canada to study carbon cycling - S_140625_EF_MetaG | ecosystem: Environmental > Aquatic > Freshwater > Lake | place: Lake... | reverse complement strand
TGATTCGGAAATTCAGAATCGTAAATGAAATGCTTGTATTAGACCTATTTACTCCTTCTTATCCATCTTCCGCTGAATGGCCAGGTCGGCAGGGCCAGAGAACATGGCATCGTAGGAGCCGCTTGACTCGGGCGCGGCTGCCTGAGGCTGAGACTCCTCGATATTCGTGGAATCCGCGGCAGAATCGCGCGTCCGTGCCGTACCCACACGCTTCGTCTTTTGCTCATTGTAAAAGCTGTCACGCGCATCCTCGTTCTCGCGATACTTCTTCATGAGAGTGTTCAGCTGCTCGTTGGCGTACTCCTGCTCCCCCACCTTGCTCGGCTCAGGCTCCCACGCCATCCACTTACCCACAGAGCCCATGTAGATATTGAAGTTCGGGTCCGAGCGCTGCAGCTTCTTTGCGCGCACCGAAGCCTCCGCCTCAGAGGCGAAAACACCCCGGACCTTAATTCCACGAATGGTGGTCCGGAACTCGTTCTGCTTGAAGAACTCCTCCTCCAGAGCCGCCGAGTTCTTGAAGAGGAAATCCTCATACTCCTGCTTCACGGTCCCCTGGGAAATCTCGCGTAAATTCTTGCGGCAGTGCTGCTGGAAATCCTCCACGAACTTGTCCACACGCAGGAGAGAATTACGCACATCGGCAACGGAATCCGCAACCACGGAAGAACCACTGATATCTACGGCGGCCGCCACGGAGGGCGCCAACTTACTCAGGTTACCGGCAATATTCTCCAACTTTGTATTCACCGCCTGGAGCTGCTCGGCCATCCAGGCCTCCAGCTTGGCCGTCTTCCACTGCAGCTCGTAATCCTTCAGGAAATTCTGGAAAAAGAAAACATCCTTATTCGCCAAAATCTTCTCGGGACTCAGGAAACTAATGAGAACCACCTTCTGGCTGGAAATCTCAGGGTCCTCCGTCAGAAAATCCTCCTCGGGTTCGGCGCCAGGCTTGCTCATTTCTATTGGAATCTTTCCGATAACTTTAGACCGGGTTTATCGGTTAAAAAATCTATAGAACAAATATAAGGTAAGATGGACATGAATGATCTCCTCACCCGTGTAATCAAGTATGTAGTGGAGGGCGTGGCTGTTGCGCTCGCGCTTGTGTTCATCCCCCGGAAGCCCCTGCCCCTCGACGAGATTCTCACGGTGACCATCGCGGCGGCGGCGGTGTTCGCGGTGCTGGACATCTTCTCCCCCTCCATCGGCGTGACGGCGCGCCAGGGTGCGGGCTTCGGCATTGGCGCGAACCTGGTCGGCTTCCCCATGGCTCGTTAAATCGGCTGTTGCTGCGAGGACGACGACGCCGGCGAACTATTCTCCAAATAATGTTTACGACACATTGGCAAATACTTGTCGGCCCCGCCGACATATATTTGCTCCGACTTCCCCTCCTTCTCCGAAACTAATGCAGAGAACAATGCCACAGTCCCATCACCACACCTTTTACACAATGCAGTGAGGCGCGTAACCGTATCAGCCAAAGGAACCAGTCTCAAAATATCCCCAAACGGCTTCCTATCGGAATCTCCATCTAGACCTACCACAATCACATCCTTCTTATCCGTCTCCACTGCCCTCAAGACAACATCATATAGACCGGCGAAGAACTGTGCCTCTTCAATGATGATTAGGGGGTAGGCATATGCCTCAGAGTCAAATATCTTCGCCAACTCATTCACTCCCAGGCCATGTGCTGCCACTCCGTCCAAATCATGTGTCTTAATGGAACACCCGTCTTCATTATAACGTGTATCCAACATACACGTTACAATGAATACATCTCGCCCAATCGCCTTTGCGCGCCGAACACGCTGTAGAACAGCCGAAGACTTTCCAGAAAACATCGGACCGACAATCAATTCAAGGCTCATTTTACTGTGTAAAGGGACTACCTTTTACACAGGCTCGGAAACTCAATTTTTTATAATTCTTGGGCTGGTCTAAAATAAGTAAAATATATATAAGATATACAATGGAATTTGAAAGAATCAATGATAAATACAATACAGAATTTACAAACAAATTGTTAAGAAATAAGAATATATTTTATGAAATATACGAGGCATGTGGTAATAAATTTTGGAACGGATGTGGTTCTTATTTATTTGATGGACAAACATATACTTACTGTGAAAGAATGTATGAAAAACAAGAGTTATTATATAATACTATGAAGAATGTGAATAATGTATTGGAAATAGGAACATATATGGGTCATTCGTTATTCATAATGTTATTATCAAATCCTCAATTGAAAATTACATGTATAGATATAAGTGATGAGTATACTCTTCCTGCAGTTAATGTATTAAATAAATACTTCAATAATGCTATACACTTTATTCATAGTGATAGTTTATCTGCCTTGAACACATTAGAGAAGAAATTCGATTTTTTTCATATCGATGGTCATCATGAGAATAGTTATATTACGAATGAATTTAAGTTAATACAAAAATTAAACAATCGTTCAGATAATGTTTTAAGAGTTTTATTTGATGACCAATCATCTTTACAACAATTACAGAATGAGATTGATAATAATTACAAGGTTATCACTAAAATTCTGCCAACATGTAGCTGGAATAACGTATATTTTGAGATTCAATTCTAATTGGCGTCTAAAGCATCAAACGAGCACACAGACCCCCATGATATTTCCGACGCATCTCGCGACCAATGACTTCATATATACGCGTCATATTCGGCCGGCTAGTCTTTATCTCTATTCCAAGAACTTTCTCATATAGGACGACCGTCTCTGTAGGCACCGAGTATTCTTTACCTTCTTGTAACATGGACACCAATAAATTATTATACGCCTCGTTCAAAATCGGCTCTTCAGGCAACTGAACGCCTACATCCAAGGATAAATCCGCCAAATACACGTAGAATTCTAGTAACTCTTTCAACCTGCTTTCTGGAAACCAATCCAAAAATCTGATTTCCACTCCGTGATTGTAATGTTTGCGATAACTGATGTCCATGCCCAGCTCTTCCAACATATTGTATCCACTTGTCTCATGATATTTCTTATACCACCAGAAATCTGTTCCACTGCCCCGAATATCTTTCACTGGAACGGTGACGATTTTGCCAACAGGCATGGCGTTTGTGTCAAAGGTGCATACGCCAATATACCGAGAAACGGCACATCTCTGCGAGCCGCGTGAATACTCCTTTGACACAGCCGACAAGGGGTCACTTGTTCCGAATTCAGCGATTATGAACGGCTCCAGCCATTGAATAAGACGTATATACTTGCGATGGTCTTCTTTGAATTTTGTGTAGTCTAGAAGTTTAGGAAGACGATTTTTATCCACGTCGCCCAAGGCCGTTGGGAGAGTGATATTGATATGGTAGGTGCCGTTATTGAACATGGCAATATTCTTCGGATTTGTGAAATGTACGACGAATCCAGGATTTTCCTTAGGAAATTCCAGAAGTCCCTTATCCGTATAAATGCCACGTTCTTTTAAAAACGTGTTTACCGTGTGGAGGAAATATTCTTTGGATTTTACCAATTCACGGACAACACGACTGACTGTTGTTTTATAGAAATCTTGGGTCATGAATTCAATGGAATCTCCGTCGAAAATACAGTTTTTGTCAAATATCTTGGAAAATTTGCGAGGCCGGCAGCAATAATAGGATGGTGTAAAAGAGTATAACTCTTGGAAAAACGTCTTTCCATTGTATTTGGGATTCGGACGTGGCTTCTTTTCATATGTGGTGATGTGATTCCCTGACATATCCATTTTATTGAATGCGTGTGCATTGAAGAAAAAGGGTACAGGGAAAAATCCAGAGGCGTCTGGGAAAAGTTTTTCAAATGCCTGTTTGTATTGCGGCTTATAAGTCGTATAATATCTGACACTATATCTTTCAGCGGCGTGGTTGTTGCGCATTACTGGGGCGGCAACATACAAGGGCTTGGCGAATTGTAAATACGTCTCTTCTTCAATACCTATGCCCCAGAATGTTTCATTGGGTTTATACATGGATTTATATCGGAGATGTTTCACGAATTCTGTATACCCCATGACTAATTGGACCGTAGATATTTCTTGACACAGACGAAACGGGTCTAAATCCTAGCAGCATACTCATATCATGAGCATTCCTTTTACATTTGGTATTATTACTAGTCAAGGAAGCCAGCAGTTCTTGAAAGAAATCGTAGATAGTATACGGATACAGGCCATTCCCACTTACGAGATTATTATTGTTGGAGGCAGTGTTTCCATAGAAGGGTGTAAAAGGGTGTCGTTTGATGAAACCGTGAAGTCTGGATGGATTACGAAGAAGAAGAATATAATTTTCAGAGAGGCGGCATATGAGAATATTGTTGTAATGCACGATTATGTTTGTTTGTGCGAAGGATGGTACGAAGGTTTCTTACGCCACGGAGATTCTTTCCAACTTTGTATAAATCCTATTCAAACGGTGGATGGGCGGCGGTTCAGAGATTATGTGTTGTTCAACCAGTTTTTACATCCGAGATTCTCGAATAAAACTCTTTTGCCATATGACTGTAAAGTATCGCCGAAAGTCAGCCGAATCATGTATGTTTCTGGAACATATTATGTGGTGAAAAAGGAACTCGCGCTCAAATATCCTTTGCGCGAAGAACTGGCACATAATCAAGGCGAGGATGTTATATTTTGCCAGGATATTGATAGACTTGATATTCAGTGTAATCGGCATAGCAGCGTTCGCCTGTTAAAACAGAAACCTTTTTGGGAAAATGAGATGTCTCAAGAAGATTATCAGGCCTTGGAAATATGGGCGCAAATGTATGGAGAAGAAGTCTTTCAAAAACAGCGGGCATTCCAGAGAAATTGGCTGGCGAGGGATTTCGGGATTATACTGCCTTAGTAGAGATGTGTTTCAATGCCGAAGTGAGCCTTGTCACATTTTTAATTGGTACAATATTCTCGGTAGTTATATTTCAATTGGGGACGAGTTTGGATAAGATTATAGGATTATTTGGGGTATATGTTTCTCTTATGCAGGGTATAGAATTTCTTTTATGGAGGCACCAAACATGTGACCAGTATCATAAAAATGTATCCGTTCTAGGCGCTCTGCTTAACAGCGCGCAGCCGCTTGTTCTGGGAATACTGGCACTTATATATAGTACTCGTGCGGAGAATAAGGGATATGTATTCTTAGTCATTGCAGCCCTATGTCTATATGGTGTATATTCTTATATTGATAAGACTGCTTTTATTCTAAGTCCCGAGCTACATTGTACGCAACCCAGACCGAATGACCCTCATTTACATTGGAATTGGGCACAAAATTACCCTTGGTCGCCAGATTGGTTAGTATATATAATTTCTATAGCACTTATTTCTATTCTCGGAATGCCCACTCTTTCACAAGGATTTGGAGTGGCCGCATATTTCTTAATCTCTATGATTATTACGGGAATGGTATATCCGAGACAGGAGGTGGGTTCCTTGTGGTGCGTATTTGGAGCTCTGACGCCTCCTGTGTATTATGCGTCACGTGTCTTAAAAATAATAAAGCCTTAGCCAGCTTACTTGCTTACAAATGTATCTGCATGAAAATCCTTCATCATCCGCTGAATATCTTTTGCCACTGTAAGCAGCTCGAACATTGTGTTATAGAAATCTTCCTTTGTTAGACCTTTTTGTTGCGTGGTAGGAGTATAAGAAGCAGGTGTTGCCGCAAGCGGAGTAGCTGCTGCCGCAAGTGTAGGCGGGTCTGTAACCTGGGAACCCTTTCTCTGGAGGTTCTGCCGTTTTGCAATTGCTTCCTGAATTTCCCTTTGACTCAGTCCCGTATACTTTATGATTTGCTCTATCGGCCGATTGTCATTGAAATGATAATCGGCCGCTATTGATTTTAGCCTCTGTAAAACAGACCCTGTAGTCCGTTTATGAATTTCTGCAATTTCTGCATGCGTCAGATTTTTCTGAATTTCTGTAAGAAGTTGGACGACTTCTTCATCTGCCCAGGGCTTTCCAAGATTTGCGAACTTCTCAGGGTTTCCTTCTCTTAGCTTCTTACAGTTGTATCCAGACATTTCTGGCTTTGGCGGGACTTGTGTAAAAGGTGTGTTGTGGTGGTTCAATTTTTCTAAATAGACCGAATAAACTCCCAGCTCAAATCCTTACAGATGAGTTGCCAAATCTTGTCCTGATTATATAGTTTATCTCTGTTTTTCAGAAGGGGGAAGCACTGGAGATAATTGTCCAACTCCAGAAGCTCGCAGAACTTATACAGAACATAAGAATACGACAAGAAATTACTGCGGGTCTTGGGGCAATGTTTGACGAATGACCCCTGGATTTCCTTGAACATGAATCGCAGCTTCTCCTCTACTTCGCGAGACATAACAGGAGCATTCTTGCCATTGATGCGGTTCAAAATATAGGGGACATGCTCGTAGAAATTCGTGCACTTGAGCTTTTTCAAGATTTCTCGCACTTTTCCAGGTTTAATGCTCTCTGCATTCGTAATACGCTCCTTCTTCAGCTCTTCCAGAATCGCCTGGAATACATCCTCAGGAATTTCTGTGCTTTCCTTGGCCTGGAATTGCGCTAGCCACTCATTGAAATGATTGATGCGTTTATAGGCATAATATGTCACCTCACGAGGCGGGTCCTTGTAACTCGGCTTATCACTATCAATCAGAACAAACTCTTGGTGTCCACAGGAATCGCAGAAAAACAAGGCCTCGTTATTACTGAACGTCATCTCTTTGTCACACATTTCACACATTCCATGGGGGTCTTCAAAGGATGTTATGGCCGCCTTTGCATGCTCTGGGTCAACTTTCTGTAGATATTTCTCCAGGAGAACTTCACGACCCTCGCGTTCTTTCTGTGCAGGGGCGAGCTTTTGGTGTTCCTGCTGCAAATGGTCGCCCTTCTGTAAGGCAGCCAAGACACTCCCAGGTTTAGCCTTCACAATCTTTGACACACCCACTTGGTTTCCGCTTTGGATTTTATCTTGTAAGTCATAATAATTAAAGAGAATTTCACCGGCGCCAAATAAATAATCATATACAGGTTTATTATTTAATAAATCTTCCTTCTTTCGCCGCAAAGAGTTCATACAATCCTCATATTGACTCTTTAACACAATATCGTTCGTTGCCTGGAGTTTATCATTATATTCAGAAATCTGCTCATCAATGTTTGATATATCCTCTCTCTCTTTCTTTAATGAATTGATGTTTATCTGATGAAGATTATCAAGAGTAGTTTTTCCTTCTAATAGACTTCGTTTTGTATTTGGTCTAGTATTAAATAAAGGAGAGGGTTGTTTATCTGTCATTCTATGATGCTTTTAAGAAGAAGTTTAGACCGGGTCTTGCGGCTTCATTTATAAATTTGATATAGGGGTTAGGATAATACATACAACCATGAAATACACCAAAGAACTTTTAGAAGATATTCTGAAAGAAGGTGGGGCGACTGTTATAGAGACATATGAAATATATAATCAACGCCTCAGAGTGAAGTTTCTCTGTTCTTGTGGGGTGGAGACTTTGAAGAAATTTGAGATGTTGAATGTGCATCGTCTTCCTTATTGTGAGGGGTGTAGTTTGAGGGTAAAGGAACAGAGGAAGCAAGAAACAAATCTCAATAAATATGGCTGTACAAATACAGGCTCTGTCCAGGAGGTAAAAGATAAAATAAAAGAAAGTTATAAAGAAAAATTCGGAGGTCATCCAAAACAGACCAAAGAAGTTCAAGATAAATGGAAATCTACATGTATGAAGTTATATGGAGGGCATCCAAATCAGAATAAAGAAGTACAAGCAAAATCGGAAGCAACTTCCTATAAGTTCAGAGACTATATGATGCCTAGTGGAGAAATTGTCAAAGTTCAAGGATATGAGGATTTAGCATTAGATGAATTAGTCCAAAAATATGAAGAGGAAGATATACTCGTGGGAAGGTCAAACATTCCAACAATAGAATATCACATTAATGATGTTAAACATGTATATTTCCCAGATTTCTTTATAAAATCAGAGAACAAAATCATAGAAGTAAAGTCAGAGTGGACGATTCAATTAAGAAGAGGGAACGTACAAGAGAAGGCTTTAGCGACGATAAAGGCTGGATACAAGTATGAAATATGGATTTACAACGATAAGAAAGTAAAAGTGGAAACGAGGGTTTATTAAAAGCGAAGCCTAAATTAAGAAATCAAACTCTCCGGCTCGTTTTCCAAATTTCCAAATCGGGGAAAAACTCCTTTTTGGAATTTTTTTTTCTTATGATATGAATATAAGATGACTGGAGGGGGCCTTATGCAGCTTGTTGCTTACGGCGCGCAGGACGTTTATCTGACGGGCAACCCGCAGATCACTTTCTTCAAGGCGATCTACCGTCGCCACACCAACTTCGCGATGGAGTCCATCGAGAATCCTTTCAACGGCAACCCTCGCTTCGGCAACCAGGTGACCTGCACTATCCAGCGCAACGGTGACTTAATCCACCGCATCTACCTCCAGGCGACGCTCCCCTCCGTGAAGCTCACGGCGGCGGACGGCTCTGGTGCGCAGTTCCGCTGGCTCAACTGGGTGGGCCACAACCTGGTCGACTACGTCGAGCTGCAGATTGGCGGCCAGCGCATCGACAAGCACTACGGCGACTGGCTCCACATCTGGAACGAGCTCACCCAGGAGGCGGGCAAGCAGGCGGGCTACGCGAAGATGGTGGGCAACGTGCCCCAGCTCACCAACCTGATTGTGCAGGGCGGTGAGGACTGCGACAACGACTGCGCGGGCGGCGAGCCCAACTCGTCTGGTGAGCTGCTGGGCTGCACCCCCGAGTACACGCTGTACGTGCCCCTGCAGTTCTGGTTCTGCCGCAACCCCGGCCTGGCGCTGCCTCTGATTGCGCTCCAGTACCACGAGGTCCGCATCAACCTGCAGTTCAACGACCTGCAGAACCTGATGTGGGACTTCGCGCCCCTCGCGACCAACACGCACGCGGTGCGTGACCGCGTGAACGCGGCGAACCTGGTGGCGGCGTCCCTCTACGTGGACTACATCTACCTGGACACGGACGAGCGCCGCAAGTTCGCGCAGGTGTCGCACGAGTACCTGATTGAGACCCTCCAGTTCACTGGCCAGGAGTCCATCAACTCGTCCTCCAACAAGATCAAGCTGAACTTCAACCACCCTTGCAAGGAGCTTGTGTGGGTGGTGCAGCGCGACTCGTATGTGTCGTGCGACGACGGTGTGATCAACCCCTGGAAGGGCCAGCAGCCGTTCAACTACTCCGACTGGTGGGACCGCTCGGCGCTGGAGTCTGGCTACTCCGTGACCCGCGTGGAGGGCATGGCGGGCAAGAACCCCGTGGTGACGGCGCTGCTCCAGCTCAACGGCCACGACCGCTTCACGGTGCGCGAGGGCCGCTACTTCAACGAGGTGCAGCCCTACCAGCACCACACCAACGTGCCGGCGGTGGGCATCAACGTGTACTCCTTCGCGCTCTCCCCTGAGCAGCACCAGCCCAGCGGCACCTGCAACTTGTCCCGCATTGATAACACCACCCTGCTGCTGACGGTGTCCAACAACGCGGTTGGCACGGCGACCAGCTCCGTGGTGCGCGTGTATGCGACGAACTACAACGTGCTGCGCGTGATGTCTGGCATGGGCGGCCTTGCTTACAGCAACTAATAACTTTGCCAACTGTAACAGTTAGGCTTACTAAATTATACTGTTGAGTTATTCACAATGAATGGCTCAACATTATCACATTAGACTAACAACTCATTTTTTTAATTCGTTACAGGATTCAATGTAGAACCCTTCTGTTCCAATATTTCCTGTAGTTTCCTCGTTTTTTCCTTCTCTTGCGTCAGTAAAATAGAGAGTGTATGTTTCTTTACATTTTTCTTCTTTTCTTTTATTCCTAATAAAGAAGGCTTTGATTTTTTTTCAAGAATTGTGAAGCCATCCCAAGTTCCTCCTGAGTTTTGGGGGCATTTATTTTCAGGAGGCACTTCCACTTGGAAATCTACTGGAGCTGGCGTATTCGTTTCCACAGGAAATGGTAAATTGTAATATTTCCCTTTCAATCTGTGAGATTCATATAATACACAACATTCGATGTAGTGTTCAATATCACAGGCTGGTTTTTTTATACTTGGAAATTTTTCTTTGAAAATTTTTAGAATCTGAAATTTCAGGGCAGATTGCTTTTTATGTTTATTATAATAGTTTTCATATAAATGCCATAGCATTGTTGATGTAGTTTCATTGTCATTGGTATACAGATGTTTATTTTTATAAACGAGGTAATTTATATAAGCATCGCTTACTGGCTTATTCAAAGCTATATAATCATTGCTACATTTGTAAACAAATTCAAATCTCTCTGCCCACTCTTCCTTGGTAGTGTTTCGTTCAAATACATGAAATGACCTACGTTCAAATTCATTATAGTAAGAAACATACTCACTTACACTCATATATCTAGGAGTCTAAATGAATTTAGGCCATGAACAACTATTGCCTACCACCATAGAATATATACACAACCACCCCACCTCACACCCCCAATTTCTCACATCTCAAACTGCGCCCCCATAGTTTTTCCGTGCAGAGCCAAAAACTCCTTCGGATATTTACCCGCGGCCACAGAATTCTGGACAATGGTCACATAATCCCTTTTACACAAATCTTTTCCATAAATAATACAATTGCTAATAAACTCCGCGTCCAACTTCATCCAACTCAATTTCCGAAGAATTTCTTTGACGGACATGAAATACGAGAAATGCCAGCCGCATTCAAACACGCCAAATACCGGCCCCTGCTGGTCTCGGAATTTCTGGAATTCCTTTTGTTCCTTGAGTAAAATGTCATTGACAACAAAGGCCGTTGCCGAGGTTTGTTTCTCAGAGCGCCAATTCAGATTATAATAATACACAGGCATTTCCAGATAAATACAACCCTCGGCGCACTTATTATACAAGCCTTCTTTTACACACTTCATCAAGGAAACATTAGGAATCTCATCTACTTCGCACACCGTTACAATAAACTGTACATCAGAATTCTCGGAAAGTATTTTTCCGGCTTCTTGGTCTTGCTCTTGCTCTTCAAGCAAAAGAAACTTTATTTTACTCAAATACGGCTCAAAACGTTTTTTCATGAGGTCAATATAGAACGCCTTCTTTTTCACACCCTTCGATACAAACCGCTGCTCACATATATAAAATTTATCCACTACGGGAAACAAATGCTCAAGGCGAGTAAATGCAATTTCCTCGCCATCAAAGCGGAAATAATCTATCCATAACATTCTACCTATACATGTAGAACTCTATTAAATGGAACAAATAGACGTGATATTCTACATAAATCTGGAACAACGCACCGACAGGAAAGAGCATTTCCTACAAGAAATGAAAAAGTTTTGCGTCGATGAATCCAAAATCGTCCGTATAGATGCCATATATAATAAAAACGGCGCCCTAGGATGTACGAAAAGCCATATAAAAGCACTGGAGCAATTCATGGCGAATCCTGCATGGCTAACGTGTATTGTATTCGAAGACGACTTCACATTCTATGACACAAGCGTCGAAAACAACACGGGTCTACTGAAAAAGTTTTTCATAAATTTTAAGGATTGGGGCATGTTATTGCTTGCATCCAATCAAAATAGGTCTCCCGCAAACTCTACGCATGTGGAAGGAATTAAAGAAGTCGTATATTCGCAAACTACAAGCGGGTATTGTATTCACAAGGATAGTGTAACAGAAGTATATAATAATTTCAAGGAATCGGCAGCAGAGCTAGAAAAAGATAATCGGCCATTTATGTATGCGCTTGATATGTATTGGAACCGACTCACTATGAAACGGTATTCATTTTCTCCAAATATGGGATACCAATACCCTGGATATTCAGATATAGAGAATCGTAATGTTTCTTATGGATGCTGAATCTGTGCTTCCTGAACCTTCGGTCCCTGAACCTTCGGTCCCTGAACCTTCGGCTCCGACCCTATTCATATACAACCTCCAACGCCTCTCCGCCCATTCTACTCGCCCACTCCAAACAGGCGTCAAGACCCTTCCTCCGTTTCTCCAACGGCGCCCCAAGGCATTTGCGACTGTAATGCTTCCAGTGCCACTCAAACGAAAGAGCGGCATTCCAGCTCGTGAATCCTTGTACATAACAGACTCTATACCAATTCAATGGCCTTTTACGAGTAGCCCGCGCGCCTCCTACTAAAAGTCCATTATGCTGCCGAAGGCGTCTTTCCTTGTCCATGGTCGCACCAATATATGTTACGACAGGCTCTTCCACGGTGGCCAGGCAGTATACTACGGGACCATCGGCATCCATATCTACTGTACTCTCCTACGAAATCGGATTAAATACCACGACTCCTGGAAACTAGGAACAAATCGGTCAACCATCCGATATTCATACATACCATCCTTTGACACAAGCTCAACGAGTTCACACGCCCTCTTATAATCCCCCCCTGCATTCACGGAAAGTGTGCCGCCGTACGCTAAATGTGTAAAAGC
>Ga0114979_10002438_pt1 | contig 12552 bp, 11 predicted proteins | sample S_140625_EF_Meta_FD_87315 | JGI IMG/M metagenome (GOLD analysis project Ga0114979, IMG submission 87315) | Freshwater microbial communities from Lake Simoncouche, Canada to study carbon cycling - S_140625_EF_MetaG | ecosystem: Environmental > Aquatic > Freshwater > Lake | place: Lake... | reverse complement strand
GCTGCACAAAGCCCGAGGCCTCCAGGCTGTCGCTGTGCGAGAGCACAAACTCTTGCATTTGCGCGGGCGACTCAATCGCTTCGCCCAATTCGTCAGCACGCAGGGCTCGGTCGACCAGACTCATGGCCATGGCCTTGCGTTCGCTGTGGCCAAAGGCCAAGCCGTAGCCGCGTGTGAATTTGGGGGGCTCAGTTTTGCTGCCGCCAAACTGGTTGACCATTTCGCATTCGGTGATTTCAATCTCACCAATCGAGATGGCAAAGCCCAGCTCTTCAGGTTGTATCTCTACCGCGATTTGCCCCAAGCGCACCTCGCCCACGAAGGGGTGGGTGTGCGAATAGCCGCGTTGGGTCGAATACGCCAGGGCCAATAAAAATCCCTCGTCACTGCGAGCGATGTTTTGCAAGCGGGTGGCGCGGTCGGCGGGAAAGCGCAAGGGCTCACGCGTCAGGTCCATGGGGTCGGGGTCGTGTGCGGGGCAAGGGAAGGTTTCGATCAACCCCTCTTGGTTCAGCAAGTCGACCACGCGAGGTGCGGCTTCGGCTTGGGGGCTTGGAATGGCCGCTTGCGTCTCTGGCGCAGCATCGTTGGTCTGCGCATCCATGTGCGCCTCCCTTTGCGCGTTGGCCAACAGTGTGAAGTCCAGCAGGCGTTGGGTGTAGTCGTACGTGGGGCCCAATACTTGGCCGCCTGGCAAGTCTTTGAAGGTGGCTGAAATACGGCGGTCAAGTTGCATCCGTGCGGTGTCTAGCGCGCAGGTGTTGCCCAAGCGCGGCAAGGTGGCGCGGTAGGCGCGCAACAAAAAGATAGCTTCCACCAAATCGCCGCTGGCTTGTTTGATGGCGAGGGCGGCGAGCTCGGGGTCGTACAACGAGCCCTCGGTCATGACGCGGTCGACCGACAGCTTGAGCTGTTGGCGAATTTGTTCGACGCTGAGTTCGGGTTGTGCAGTGTCGCCACGGCGCTGCTCGGCAAGCAGTTTGTAGCTGTTGAGGATGGCGGTTTCTCCGCCTTTGACGGCCACGTACATGTCAAGCCTCCTGGGTGTTCAAGATGCGCGTGGTGCGCGGCAGGCCCACCACATGCGTAGGGGTGGTGAGAAACACATCCACACCGCGTGGAAAGCTGTTGTGGTTGTGCTGCCATTGCTCTGTGAAATCAGGAGCGAGGCCTGTCACGCGCAGCTGGCGTTGGTCTTGAATGCCTGGGCCTTGCAGGGTCCAACCGGGCCCGTCTGCATGCAGCGCGGGTGTTTCGATCACGCAGGTGGCAGATTGGTCGGGGTAGGCATCGCTGCCTAAGCGCAGGCTTTGCAAGGTGGGCACCACATCACCCAATGCCACCCACACAAAGTGCGCTTCGTTGGCATGGGTGACGATCTGGCAGCCGGTGTGAAAGCGCAGCCACGGCGCCGCATCACTCACAGCCAGTGCGGGTGACAACCACAAGCGGGTGTCGGCATCCAGCAGTCCTAACATCATCGCTGCAGCCGCAGCTTGGCCATGCTTTGGCAGGGCACAGTCGGTTGGCATGTGAAACAGTCGCCCAGGGTGTGACAGCGCATCCAGCGCGACCCGAAACACCGCTTGGCTACCAAAGGCCTCATGGTTAAAGCTTGCGGCGATGTGTTGAAGGTCTTGTGCTTTCATGCCTCGTCTCCTTCGTCGTCACCACCGGCTTCACGTGCCACAGTGAGAAAGTCCACCTTGGTGGTTTGGGTGCGTGCATGGCGTGCGGCGTGTTTGGCTTGCAGGTGTTCGCGCAGGGGGGTGAGCAGGCTGGCCTCTAGCTCGGCGTGTTGTGCGGGGTCTTGAAGCAAGGCATCAGCTACGGCGGCGAGTTGGGCTTGGTGATGGTTGCGGCCCAGCACATAAGACACTCCTACGGGCGCGTCAGAGTTAGCCGTGTGCAGGCGCAAGGCGCAGCGGGTGACGGTGATTTCACCTAGGTTGAAGCGCTCGCCCGTGCCGCCCACGCGACCTTGCACCATCATCAAACCCGTTTCTGGACGGCGCAGCCATTGGGGCTGCGTGTGGGTGTGTTGAGCGAGTGCGGCGTCTAGCAACGGTTGTGGAGCTCTGGCCAATAAAGCCAGCCACATCTTTCGCGCGTGCGGCGAACTTTTGTCAAACGTCTGAAACATCTTTATGGCACCCTATCACTTGTCTATACAACTCAAATATGTGCGCAAGCTTAGGGTGCGCATGTGTAACTTTCATGACGGATGTGATTTCTTCCTCGCGTGACACGGATCGCTTTTGGTCGCGCATTGCCAACGAACTGGCAGAGGCCATTGGCCAAGGTGTGTATGCGCCTGGTGTTCGCCTGCCGTCCGAGCACAGCTTGGCGCAGCAATTTGGGGTCAACCGCCACACCATTCGCCGCTCATTGGCGAGTTTGGTGCAGCGTGGTTTGGTGCATGCCGCGCAAGGGCGCGGCACATTTGTGGAGTCATTTGCTGTGGATTTGGTGTTGGGCAAGCGCACACGTCATCGCCACAGCTTGACCCATGCCGGTTTGCGCGGCGCTCTGCAAGTGTTGCAATTTGCCGAGGTCGAGGCGGGGCTAGATGAGGCGCAGGCCTTGCGCGTGCCTGAGGGCAGCGCTCTGTTGTATTTGCAAGTACTGGGGGAGGGCGCAGGCCAGCCTTTGCATGTGAGTGAACGGTATTTCCCTTTGCCACGTTTCGCCAATTTGGCGGAGGTGGTGCAAAACACAGGCTCGATCACCGAGGCCTTTGCGCAGCATGGTGTGATGGACTATTTGCGGCAAGAAAGCCGCATCAGTGCCAGACTGCCTGATAAGGAAGTGGCCGATTTGTTAGCCCAACCCATGTCATGTCCTGCCTTGATGGTGACCAGTTTGAACGTGGACACTGCGGGGCTGCCGATTGAATTTTCCAAAGCCTGGTTTGCGGGTGACCGCGTCACTTTGACGGTGAAACACCATGATTCTTAACGAAAAATATTTGGCCACACCTTACCGTTGTGCCGTCTATTACGTGCCCGACCTCGACAGCCCATGGTGGCGTGCAGGCAGCCAATGGCTGGGGCGTTGCGCTGTGACCGGGCAAGCGATGGCGCAACCGCTCTTGCCGGGGGTCTCGCCTCTACAGCAATGGGCTGGGACGGCAGAGCCACGTCGCTATGGTTGGCATGCCACCTTGAAGGCGCCTTTCAAAATCATGCCTGGGGAAAACTTGCGAACCGTGATGTCAGCCCTGCAGGCCTTGGCTGATACCTTGGTCCCATTTGAGTTGCCTCCCTTGAAAGTTAGCACGTCTGGGGGCTTCATGGCGCTGCGACCCGAGGGTGATGTGACACATCTCGATGCCGTTGCGGCAGCTTGCGTGACGCAACTCCACCGGTTTGCACAGCCCTTGAGCGAGCTAGACCTGGCGCGCCGTCGACTGGCACCTCTCACGCCCGAGCAAGATCGTTTGTTGATGACCTGGGGCTACCCCTATGTGTTGTCGGCGTTCGAATTTCATCTGTCACTGACGGGGCGTATGGATGAGATGTCTGAAGATTCAAGGCGGGCATGGCAGCAGGCGGCGCAGGCCCACTTTGAACATCTGGGCGTGTGTCGTTTTGACCGACTGGCTTTGTTTGTCGAGCCCGAGCGCGGCGCCGATTTTCAATTGCATGAACTGGTGGCGTTGGGCGCATGAACCACCGATTGATTTACGTGGTTGGCCCCTCGGGCGCAGGCAAGGACAGCGTGCTGTCCTGGTTGCGCCAGCATACATTTACCTCAGCGCCCGTGTATTGGACTCGGCGCACCATTGACCGCCCTCAGTCTGACCGCCCCGATGCTGAGGACCATGACAGTGTGGATGCCGGTGGGTTTGATCAACTGCTGGCAGAGGGCCAATTTGCCCTGCATTGGCAGGCCAATACGCATCGTTATGGCATTCGCAGCAGCGAATTGGCTAGTTTGAAAGATCCCAACACCTGTGTCTGGGTCAATGGCTCCCGCGCCCACTTGCCCACAGCTGCGCTGGCGTACCCGAATTTGACGGTGGTCCACATCACAGCCGATGCGCAGGTGTTGCGCCAGCGCTTGATGGCGAGGGGGCGCGAATCGTCTGCGGCGGTGGAGGCCAGGATGCAGCGATCGTCAGCCCTTGATCTTCCTTCAGGTTGTCGTTTGATCGAAATTCACAACAACACAACGCTTGACGAGGCTGGCTCGCAATTGCTGGTGCAGCTTCGAAACCAGGGGCTTTGGCCGATCAGTGCATGAGCAGCATGCTGCTGACTGCGGCAGTCAAACCCAGGCCCAAGCCCAAGGAAATGTTGAAGCCATAGGCTCTGCCACCGCTGATAAAAGCCAGCAAGACTTTGGAGCAGATACTGGCACCCAGAATGGCAATCACGCCCCAACGCGCGTTGATCGATGGCGCGGTATCTACAGGGGTGAGTTGGGCAATGCCAACCGCGGCGGCATGGATTTCCACCAAGCCCACCACCACCGCAGTGACCAAGGTGCCCGAGTCCCCAAACAGGGTACGCAGCCAGGCTGAACACAGGGTGACCAAGCTGATGACGGCGGCAATCATCAAGGCGTGTGACACATGGAACGCGCCCTCTGAGGTGGGTAACTCAAAAGCATGTTCGTGGCTGGCCCCACGGATGAGCAGCATCGCCGTGACCAGCAAGGTCACACCCAAAGCAGCCAGCGCCCAAATCACAGACACCATCAAGGTGTGCGCCATCGCGCCGAGTACCAAGACAAATAACATGAGAGACGACAAAGCCGACAACAAGGCCGCCGCACTGGCGATGGGGGTGATTTCAGCATTGACCTTGGCTTTACGCCCAAATTCAGCCACGGCCGCGGTGGATGAAATAAAACCCGAAAAGAATCCCGCCAAGGGCAAGCCCCATGTCACCCCAGCAGCGCGCATGGCGATGTGACCCAGCATGCCCACACCCATGATGAGCACCACAATTTTCCACATCACATAGGGCTTGAGGGCGTTCCATGGGTCAATCGACTCCGTGGGTAACAGAGGCAAAGCCACCAAGGCTGCCGCGCACAATAACAAGGCATCTTTGAGCTCTTGTTCCGTCAAGATTTCTTGGCTGAAACGGCGCAGTGGTTTTTTGACAAACAACAAGCCCGCCACCACCACCCCCAAACCTGCCGAAAGAGCGGGGTCATGCATGGCCAAAGCCGATAAGACAGACGTGAGCAAGAGACTGAATTCGCCCGTCATGCCAGGGTCTTGGGTGGCGGTTAGGTAGTAGCCCACAGCAGCCATGACACCCGTCAACAAGAAGGCGGCAATAAAGACTTGAGGCCCCATGTCGTAGGTGATGGCCCCGAGCAAGGCCACGATGGCATGGGTTCGAACCCCAGCTTTCATGGGCCCTGGCTTGTGCAACCTTTCACGGACTGTGCCAATGAGCAAGCCCGTACTGAGTGCCGTGATCAGTCCAATATAAGATGTGTGCGAATTCATCATGACATCTTAATGACTGTCGTGTCCAAGGCGTACACAGCATCGGTTAAAACTAAGGGTGCGATCGTGTGCTTTCATCGTCAATGTCACAGTTTTGTCAGCTTCATTTGTGACACTAGGCTCTTACGTAGACAGGCAATTTCATGATAACCCGAACCAAGCAGAGCGAGACCCCAATACACCAAAGCGACAAAGTGCAGTGGCTGGACCGCGATCAAAGTTTGTTGGCCTTCAATAAGCGTGTTTTGGACTGGGCCAAACGTCCGGAGGTGCCATTGCTCGAGCGCTTGCGCTACTTATGCATTGTCTCGTCCAACCTCGATGAGTTTTTTGAAGTGCGCGCTGCGCTGTATGCCAGTTTAGATCGTCCGCTCGCGCCACTGGATGCTGCGGGCATGTTGGCTCAAAACTCTTTGAGCAAAGTGGCCCATGAGTTGGTGGATGAGCAATATGCGCTTTATAACGATGTGTTGATGCCTGCCTTTGCCAAAGAGGGCGTGCGTATCTTGTCCTTTGCCGAGCGCACTTTGGCCCAACACCAGTGGGTCAAGTCTTTTTTTGAGCGCGAAGTGCGTCCCTTGTTGTTGCCTGTGGGATTGGATCCCGCGCATCCCTTTCCACAAGTGGCCAACAAGTCGCTGAACTTCATCGTTCGCTTGTCGGGCAAAGACGCATTTGGTCGTGACAACGAAATTGCGATTGTCAAAGTGCCGCGCAGTCTGCCGCGCTTGATTCAGTTGCCAGAAAAACTCGCGGGCAAGCGTCAGTTGTTCGTGTCTATTTCCAGCGTGGTGCGGGCGCATTTGAAGGATTTATTCCCAGGCCGAGAGGTCGGTGAGTTTTCTCAATTCCGAGTCACGCGTCATTCCGATTTGTCGGTGGACGAAGAGGATGTGAAAAATTTGCGCACGGCGCTGCGTCAGGGCTTGGTCCACCGCAACTACGGCCAAGCTGTTCGTTTAGAAGTGTCTTCAGGCTGCTCACCCTACCTGTCTGAGTTTTTGCTCGAGCAATTTGAGTTGCCGGCTTCAGCGCTTTACCCTGTGCATGGGCCAGTCAATTTGGTGCGCTTGAACCAGTTGATCGATTTGGTGGACAACCCCAAGTGGTTATTCCCGCGCTACAACGCCGGCTACCCTGAGCAAATGGTGACCAACGGCTCCATTTTTGAGCGTTTGCAAGCGGGCGACGTGATGATTCACCAGCCCTATGAAAGTTTTGAGGGTGTCTTGGCGTTTTTGCGCGAGGCCGTGCGTGACCCCCAGGTGTTAGCCATCAAGCAAACCATTTATCGCACAGGTGCAGACTCGGTACTCATGGAGTTGCTGCGCGAAGCGGTGCAGCGCGGCAAAGAAGTGACGGTGGTGGTGGAGTTGAAGGCGCGATTTGACGAAGAAGCCAATATCAATTGGGCTGAGAAGCTCGAATACATTGGGGCCCAAGTGGTCTACGGGGTGGTGGGTTTGAAAACGCATGCCAAGATGCTGTTGGTCTCGCGTCGTGAAGGCCGCACAATTCGCCGTTATGCGCATTTGTCCACAGGCAATTACAACCCCCGCACGGCTAAGCTCTATACCGACTTGAGTCACATCACCTGCGAGCCCAAGATCACCCATGATGTAGAAACCGTGTTTAACTTGCTGGCCAACCAAAGCAAGATTCCACGTTTGAACAAACTCATGATTGCGCCGTTCCAGCTGCAACGCAGTTTGATCGAGAAGGTTGAGAAAACCGCACAAGCTGCAGCCAAGGGCGTGGCGGGTTGCATCATTTTGAAAATGAACACCCTGACCGATGAAAAGCTGATGGAAGCTTTGGTGCACGCTGGGCAAGCGGGCGTGCAGATCGATTTGATTATCCGTGGGGCTTGCATGTTGCCAGCCCAGCGACCTGGGGTGACCGACAACATCCGCGTGCGCTCCATCATTGGGCGGTTTTTAGAGCACTCACGGGTATTTTATTTCCGCTCTGGCGAGGCGGAGTCTTTGTATTTGTCGAGTGCCGACTGGATGAGCCGCAACATGATGCGCCGTGTTGAGTTGGCATGGCCCGTGGAAGATGCCGTGTTGCGCCAGCGCGTCATCAATGAATGTTTGGTCGCCTACTTGAGCGACAACGTCGATGCTTGGACCATGAATGCCGATGGAGATTACAGCCGCGTTCAGCCTGCCAAGCCGAAACGAACGTCAACCAAGTCTGCACCAGCCTTGAAGCTGCATGGCGCGCAAACCAGCTTGATGGCGATGTACGGCAACAGGGTGTGATGGCCTCATGAAGGAGTGATGATGGACTTGATTTTGTGGCGTCATGCAGAAGCTGAAATTGCCGCTGAGGGTGGGGACGACTTGTCCAGACCCCTCACCAAAAAAGGCGAGAAACAAGCGGCCAAGATGGCCTCTTGGCTAGACAGTCAACTGCCAGAAGGTACCCGTGTGTTGGTCAGCCCCGCTGTGCGGACCCAGCAAACAGTCGCGCCGCTCGATCGGAAATTTAAATTGCGTGATGAGCTCGTGCCTGAGACTTCAGTCGACGATGTGTTGGCTCTGCTCAAGTGGCACCCTGAGACAGGGCCTCAGTTGAAAGGGCCTGTGTTGCTGGTGGGCCATCAGCCCTATTTGGGGCAATTGGTGTCGCAGTTGCTTGGGATGAAAGAAGAAACCTGCCCTGTGCGCAAGGGCGCGGTGTGGTGGCTCAGGACAAGGGTGCGCGAAGGTCAACTGCAAACTGTGCTGTTGACCGTCGCCTGTCCAGAACTTATTTCGAGCCCTTGGGACGACCGGTCTTGATGGTCGGCACATTGCTGAGTGCGGCTTTGTATTGAATGTCGCTCATGGCGGCCAGGGCTTTGATGCCTGCGCGCAACAATTCGCTTTTCTTCACGGCCTGTCCGAGTTTGCCTGCGCGAACTTTTAAGCTTTCGATCACGACATATTCGTCTTTAGGAATCGTGAAGCTGTCGCGTACCAACTTTGGCTTTTTCACTTTGGTGGGTTTTGCGGCTTGCGCTGTCTTGGCTGTTTTGACAGCGGTTTTCACGGCAGTTTTAGTGATGGGCTTGGCAGCTGCTTTTTTAACCACCGGCTTTTTGGTGGCGGGCTGTGTGGCAGCCGCTTTTTTCACGGCGGTCTTTTTCACGGCGGCTTTTTTAGCGGCAGGGGCTTTGGCGAGGGGTGCTTTCACAGCAGCTTGGACGAGTTTTTTTTGTGCAGTGTTATTCATCGATGGATTTCCTTAAATTGAATCGAGTAAACAGTTTATATCGTTTTGGTTGAAAAAGCCACTGTCATATAAATTTTTAATTTGTCACAAATTCAAACACCCAAGGGGCTTTTTGCCAAGCGGCGGTTTCCATCTTGAGCAAATGCATGGATTGAGGGTAGTTCTCAGACCACGATGGCGGCGCAGTCAAGGTGATGCGACGCTTGTTGTCATCGCATGCGAGATGCAGCACTTGGTGCTCAGGGTCTTTGCGGGCATGACACAAGATCAGGCTCAGTCGTATCGCCATGAGCATTTTTGCAAACTCGTTTTCTTCCAACTCATTTTCGAGCTTTTTCAGTTTTCCGCGTTGGCCTAAGACCAGCAAACCCAGTCGATGGAGCTCGAACATGCTAAAGCCCACCAAGTCAGCGTTGTCCAAAATATAGGCGCCGTGCTTGTGGTAATCGCTGTGCGAAATGGCAACGCCTACCTCATGGAGCTGTGCGGCCCAGTTGAGTTTTCGCCGCAGGCGCGCCAATAGTGCGCCTGCTTCCTCAGACGGGTTGAACATGTCTTGTAACAAATGCTGAGCCACTTGGCTGACGCGTTGACCTTGTTGTGCATCCACCGCAAACTTCAGGGCCAACCGCTGGACGGACAAGTCACGCGTGTCCGTGTTGTGGTCTTCACGCTCCACCATCTCGTATAACACGCCATGTCGCAAAGCCCCTTGCGCCACAGTCAAGGTGTCGATTTGTAAGATGGTCATCAGCGCGCGCAAAATACTCACGCCACCCCCAATGACGGCGCGGCGGTCATCCTTCAGACCTTCGAGCTGCACTTTGTTTGAGCTGCCAGATCGCACCAAGCATTTGACCAACCAGTCCAAGCCATCTAGGGTGACCTCACCTTCAGGAAAACCAGCCAGCTCCAAGATTTCCGCCACAGCACCCACGGTGCCTGAGGCACCATAGGCTTTGCGCCATTGGTTGCGGGGGTAGGCAGAAATGGCTTCTTCCAGCACCGCTTGCGCTGCAATGTCAGCCCGATAAAACGCTTGCTCTGTGAATTCGCCGTCTGCAAAGTATTTCATCGACGAGGTCACGCTGCCCACACGAAATGAGGCCGTCTCAGAGGCGCTCAGCCCTTGGCCCAGAACCAGTTCGGTGGAACGTCCGCCAATGTCAATCACCAAGCGACGCTCGTTGTCACTGGGCAGTAAATGGGCCACGCCTTGGTAGATCAAACGGGCCTCTTCCGTGCCTGCAATCACTTCGATGGGGAACCCCAAGATTTCACAGCCGTGTTTCAAAAATTCTTCACGATTTTTGGCTTCACGCAAGGTTTGCGTTGCGACGGCGCGAACTTGGGTTTTTTTGAAGCCCGACAGCCGTTCGGCAAATCTTGCCAAGCAATCCCAGCCGCGCTGCATGGCTTCGGGTGTGAGGTTGCGGTCTGCGTCAAGACCGCTGCCTTGACGAACCGTTTCTTTCAAGTAAGCAACGCGTTGAATTTGTCCATGTTCATAACGACCGATTTCGAGACGAAAACTGTTAGAGCCCAAATCAATGGCTGCAAGAAGGGTGCCGTGTTTCATGAAAACAATATTACCGTTTTTTCGTGACAAATATATGTCACTGCCGTGTCAAACATACAAGTCTCTCGCAAGACAAGCGGCTGCCCAAGCTGTGGTGAAGTGGCCGTCATTCAAGTGGCTGCATTTGCTACAGCGGAATCAACTTGATGGCTAAACCCACCAAGGCGCATAGGCCAATCACCTCCATCACGCTGCGCTTGAATTTGAACAAGGCCAGCGCTGCGCCCACGGCAATGCCCGCTGAGCGCACATCTAATGCACCCGCAAAACCCTCGGGCCACAGCAGGTGGTAGCCAAAGAAAAGGGCCAGGTTCAAGATCACCCCCACCACAGCGGCGGTGATGGCGGTCAGGGGTGCTGTGAATTGCAGCTTGCGGTGTGTGCTCTCCACCAACGGCCCGCCCGCCAAGATAAAAATGAACGAGGGCAAGAACGTGAACCAGGTGACCAAGCAAGCGGCCAACACACCAGCGGCCAACAAGCTCTCAGGCCCCAGCAGCGCCTTCACATAGCCGCCCACAAAGGCCACAAAAGCCACCACCATGATGAGCGGGCCTGGCGTGGTTTCACCCAGGGCCAAGCCATCCATCATTTGGGTGGGGGTGACCCAGCCAAACTGGGTGACCGCACCTTGGTACACATAGGGCAACACCGCGTAGGCGCCGCCAAAGGTGAGCCAAGCCGCCTTGGTGAAAAACCAAGCCATTTGTGTGAAGCTGTGGTCCCAACCAAACACTGCGCACAACACGCCCATGGGCACAGCCCACAGCAGCGCCCCCGCCAACAGCACTTGCGCCAAACCGGTCAAGCTGAAATGCGTGTGCGCAGGCGCGGGCGTGTGGTCATCCAGCCATGCGGGACCATAAGACAGGTTTGACGCGCTGTGTCCACCGCCAGTCTGAAAGGTCTGGGGCGACATGCGGCCTCCCACATAACCCACCGCAGCAGCCATTGCCACGATGAGGGGGAAGGGCACATCGAGTGCGAAGATGGCCACAAAAGATGCCGCAGCGATGGCCCAGAGCGCTGGATTTTTTAAAGCGCGTGACCCCATGCGATGTGCCGCCTGCACCACGATGGCGGTGACGGCTGGCTTGATGCCAAACAATACGCCGGCCACCCAAGGCACATCGCCAAATGCGAGGTACACCCATGACAGCACGATGAGCACGACCAACGACGGCAACACAAACAACGCGCCCGCCACGATGCCCCCCCAGCGCTTGTGCATGAGCCAGCCGATATAAGTCACCAACTGCTGCGCCTCTGGCCCAGGCAGCAGCATGCAGTAGTTGAGCGCATGTAAAAAGCGCCGCTCCGACAACCAGCGACGACGTTCCACCAGCTCTTGGTGCAAGATGGCAATTTGTCCAGCGGGCCCGCCAAAGCTGATGAAGCCTAGCTTGAGCCAAAACCAAAATGCTTCGGTCATGCTGATGGCCTGTGGGGCTTCCTGCGTTGTGGGCGCTATCGACAAAGCGCTATCGGGTGGGGTGGGTGTTGAGTTGGGTGGCATAGGGGTCAATTCATGGGTTCACGCATTGGACCTGAATCGTGTGGCCTCTAAAAACTGAGCCAACCGTGCCTCAATCGCCAGTGGCTCACCCTGCCATTGTGCGGCCAGCAATTCACCACATAACAAACCCAGTGTTAAGCCTCGCGAGCCCATGGCCGTGTTCATGTACAGCCCCTCGGGCGTGTTGGGCACGCGCCCCGTCATGGGCAGGCGGTCGTGCACTCCGCAGCGCACCCCCGCCCAGCCGTGCACGCGGGGTGCATCGCTGCCAATCGTGGCAAACAGCGGGGCCAGGGCCTCTGCCGTGTCTGGCTCTAAGGCTTTGAGGCGTTCTAGGTTGTCGGCATGGTCGGCGTCGCGCACGCGGTCGTGCGCGTGCAGGCGGTCATAGGTGGCACCCATGAACCAAGCGGGGCCATGGGGTGAGGGAATGTGATGCACAAAGCTGCCATGGCCGTTGACGGGTGAGGCGGGCAAGGGCGAGCCTTCAGGCACATGCGCCATCAAGCCCCAAGAAATTTGCCCACGCAATGGGTTGATGCGAGGGGCGCTGCCATCGTCAGTGGCGGTGGCGATGAGGGCTGCAGAGCCAGGTCCTGCAGCGATTACAACGCGGGATGATTCGGCCAAAACCGTGCCGCTTTGTCGCACCTGCCATGCGTTGTCTATGCGCTTGAGCGCATCCACTTGGGCGTGGCCTTGCCAACGAATGTGAGGGTGTTCAAGCAAGGCACGCACCAAGGGTGCAGGTCTGAGCCACGCGCCGCGCGG
>Ga0114979_10002433_pt1 | contig 12576 bp, 12 predicted proteins | sample S_140625_EF_Meta_FD_87315 | JGI IMG/M metagenome (GOLD analysis project Ga0114979, IMG submission 87315) | Freshwater microbial communities from Lake Simoncouche, Canada to study carbon cycling - S_140625_EF_MetaG | ecosystem: Environmental > Aquatic > Freshwater > Lake | place: Lake... | reverse complement strand
GTGTCACCTTTGCCTGACCTGCCGCTTGCGGCACCCATCCTTGCTGAAAGAACATGCGAGCCGCCGGGCTTCAGAACAGAGCTTCGCCTGCAGATGGATTGCCGTTTGCCCGGCAATTTCAACGGTTGGCGCGGCACCAGGGAAACCGGGGGTTTGAAGGGACGGAAACGGTTGTTGCAGTCTGCGGTTCGGTCGGCGGATTCTGCGGGAAGCCGACTTCCCAGCGGCCATGCCCCAGATTTCATCCGGCGAGAGCGGGACTTCCTGCTTGCGTTTTTCCATTTGGGCGGGTTGGTCAACGGGGGCTGGCGCAAAGCCTTGCTTTCGTGCCGCGTCAGTCCCCCAAAGCGCCAGGCAGCAAGAGCAACGCACCCGTGACGGCGGACCCCTGATCTTTGGCCCTCACGCAGGGAGGGCGGTACGCGCGATCACCCGGATGCCAAGGCCCGAAAGCTCTTCCAGAATCGTTGACTGATAGGTCGATACCGCCTGCCGCAGCCAAAGCTCGAACCGGCGTGCGGCCTTGTCTTGCCCCCGCTCAAGCGGGGTGAACAGCGCATAGGTCTGTTCGCTGACAAGACCGGCCTTGAACGGCACGATCAACTGGCCCTGCCGGATCAGCGGCATGTTCAGAAAGCTGTCCCCTATCGCAATGCCCACGCCGGACGCGGCGGCGGACATGCACAGGTTGGTTTCGTTGAACAGCGTCCGCTGCCGTGCCGCGCCCGGATCAAAGCCGGCATGCAGGCACCAGTCTTCCCAGATGTCGTAATTGGCATCGACAAGCTGCGGGGCCTCGGCAAGGCTTTTGCCCGCCTCAAGCCAGCGGGCCGCGAAGTCCGGCGCGCATACCGGCATGTCGACCCATCGGCACAGCTCGGTCTGCAGCAGCCCGGGCGGCGCGGCGGCGCGGTCAGGGCCGTAGAATATCCGGAAGTCAAAATCTTCGCCCATACGGAAATTGCCGTTCCGGTCAGCCGTAATCTCGACCGAGATCCCCGGATTGCCGACCAGAAACGACCCAACCTGCCCCGCCAGCCAGCTGGAGGCGAAATCCCGGCATGCAAGGACGCGGACGCGTTCCCCCTGCGTCGCACGGCGCGCCACGCCTTCCGTCGTGGTCGAGATCAGATCGAAGGCCTGGCGCAGCCCCGCCTGCAGTTCCGCGCCGGCGGTGGTCAGGGTGATGCGGTTGCCATCGCGGTGAAACAGCTGGCACGCCAGATCGCGTTCCAGAAGGGCGATCTGCTTGCTGATCGCCGGGCGGGTGACATTCAGCTCCAGCGCGGCTGCTGACATGCTGCCATGGCGTGCCACCGCCTCGACCGCGCGCAGGGCCGTCAGGGATCGCCATTTCCTCATCTGTCCGCCTTAGGTAACTTTTGGTTACGGTACTGGAAAAGAAATCACTTGTCACGATTGCCCGGTGACGGTCACTTTGGGGCGATATCGGTCCAGCGGAACGGACATGGAAGCAGTCGGGTGGCTTGGTGTCTGCGGACACCTTCCGGCTGACAAGGTCAGGAGTCGGAAATGAAGTTAACAAGACGCGCGACGCTGGGCAGCCTTGCGGGCGGGCTTGCCCTGCCCTTTGTGCGGCCGTCCTATGCACAGGCCGGCAGCGTGAACATCTACAGCTGGGCCGAGTACATCGGGGAAACGACCCTTGCCGATTTCGAGACCGCAACGGGCATTACCCCGGTTTACGACACCTATTCGACCTATGAAGAGGTGGAGGCCAAGCTTCTTGCCGGATCGACGGGGTATGATGTGGTCGATGTGGCCGGCCGATCCATGCCGATGCTGCTGGAGGCCGGCGTCTGGGATCCGCTGGATCGCAGCCTTCTGCCGCTTTGGGGCAATCTGGATACCGACCTGTTGAAGATCCTTGAACCCTGGGATCCGGGTCTGGCGCATTCCGCACCCTACATGTGGGGCTCGGTCGGATTCACATTCAACGCGGATATGGTCAAGGCCCGCATTCCGAACCCAGATTTCGATGATCTGGGGCTGGTCTTCAACCCCGAGAACGCGGCGCTTCTGGCAGATTGCGGCATCACGATCCATGACAGCCCGCGCGACATTGTCCCGATGCTGCTGAAATACCTTGGCGAAGACCCCGACACCACCGATGTCACGAAGTATCAGATGGTGGCCGATATGTTTGCCCCGATCCGCAAGGACATAGCCACCTTCGACAACGAGCAATACCTTACCCGCCTGCCGAACGAAGAGATCTGCGTCGCCAACACCTGGTCGGGGGATTATGCGGTTGCAAAGGCGCGGGCGAAGGATGCCGGGATTGACCTTAATCTGGTCTATGCCGTGCCAAAGACCGGGGCACCCCTGTGGTTTGATGTGATGGGCATTCCAAAGGATGCGCCAAACAAGGCCAATGCCCATGCCTTCCTGAGCTTTCTGATGCAGCCCGAAGTCATCGCGGCCTGCAGCAATTTCATCGGCTATGCCAATGCCAACAAGGCGGCAAATGCCTTTGTGGATCCCGCAGTTCTGGCCGATCCCGCGATCTATCCGGATGCGGAAACCATCAGCCGGCTTTGGGCACCAAAAGCCCTGAACCCGGAACAGGAACGCGCGATGGCCCGGATTTTTCAGGATATCAAATCCGGCTGAGCCTACCGGGCCCAATCATCCCCTTCCCTTCGGCCCATTTCTTGGCCGAAGGGTTTTGCCGCAATAGTCAAGGCTGACCCTGATGCCCGATCCGATCACCTTCTCTGCCACCGGTCCGCAGGACTTCATGACGGCCGCAACCATCGCTTTGCCAACGGCCAAGCTGATCGAAGGGCAACCCTTCGGCCGCGATCATGCCTATTTCGAACGCCCCGAAGCCAAGCTGAAGGTCGGGCTCTGGCGCTCGTCTGCCTACACGGAATGGTACGACAGCTACCCCTGCGACGAGTTCATGGTTGTGCTTGAAGGCGAGGTCACGATTGAAAGCGACAGCTTCTGTGAAACCTACGGTCCGGGGGCTGCCTTTCTTATTCCCAAGGGGTTTCAGGGCTACTGGCGGCAGCCGGTGGCGATGGTGAAATACTACGCCATTGTCGAGTGACGGCCATGTCGGCCGACCTGCGCGACGAAGGCAGCTATGACTACATCATCATCGGCGCCGGGTCTGCCGGATCGGTCCTGGCGCTGCGCCTGGCCGAAGACCCCAAGGCGCGGATCCTTGTTCTGGAAGCCGGGGGCGATGACCGCGCGGTGATTGTCGAGATGCCCTCGGCCCTGACCATCCCGATGAACACCCGGCGGTTCAACTGGGGGATGGAAACAGAACCCGAACCCGGGCTGGACGGCCGGCGCGTGAACCTGCCGCGCGGCAAGGGGCTGGGCGGATCCTCGTCGGTGAACGGCATGTGCTGGGTGCGCGGCAATCCCATGGACTACGAGTTGTGGGAGGCGCTGGGCGCAGAGGGCTGGCGGTGGTCCAACGTGCTGCCCTATTTCCAGCGGCTGGAATCCGTGCGCGAGGGTGGCCCCCTGCGGGGCACCGACGGGCCGATCCAGGTGACGCGCGGCCCGGAAAGGAACCCCCTGTACCATGCCTTCGTGCAGGCGGCCGTGCAGGCGGGATATGCGCAAAGCGCAAACATGAACCAGCGCCAGCACGAGGGCTTTGGCCCGATGGAGATGAATGTGGGCGGTGGCAAACGCTGCTCGGCCTCCGTGGGCTATCTGCGCCCTGCGGTGGCGCGGGGCAATGTGCGGGTGCTGACCATGGCGCTGGTGGACAAGGTGCTGACCGAAGGACGGCAGGCGGTGGGCGTGACCTTCCGCCGGAACGGCCAGGCCTGTCAGGCGAGGGCATTGCGCGAGGTGATCCTGTCGGCGGGATCGATCATGTCGCCGGTGATCCTGAAGCGGTCTGGCATCGGGCCAGAGGCCGAGCTGCGCGACCACGGGCTGGAGGTGGTGCATCATTCCGCCAATGTCGGCGAGAACCTGATGGATCACATGGAGCTTTATGTTCAGCAGGAATGCCTGCAGCCGGTCAGCCTTTATCCGGCGGTCGGCCTGCTGAACAAGGCCAGGATCGGGATGGAGTGGCTGCTGACCCGCAAGGGACTGGGGGCTACGAACCATTTCGAAACCGGTGGGCATATCCGCAGCCGGGCGGGGATCGTCTATCCCGACATCCAGTATCATTTCCTGCCGCTGGCCATATCCTATGACGGAAAGACGCTGGCCTCGGGCCATGGCTATCAGGTGCATGTCGGCACGAAGCGGTCGAAAAGCCGGGGCTGGGTGCGGCTGCGCGATGCCCGGCCCGAAAGCCTGCCAAAGGTGCGGTTCAACTACATGACCCATGAGGACGACTGGCGCGAGTTCCGCGCCTGCATTCAGTTCACCCGCGAGATCTTTGCGCAGGACGCGCTCACCCCCTATCGCGGCCGCGAACTTGCGCCCGGCGATGCGGCAATCGATGATTTCCTGAAACGCAAACTGGAAAGCGCCTATCATCCCTGCGGCACCTGCCGGATGGGCACCGATGACGGCGCGGTCACCCTGCCGGACGGGCGGGTGCGCGGCCTGGCGGGACTGCGGGTGATCGACGCGTCGGTGATGCCCCAGGCGACGGCAGGCGATCTGAATGCGCCGACGCTGGTGATGGCCGAACGCATGGCGGATCTGATCCGGGGGCGGCATTTGCCCGAGGCCGCAGACGCCCCCCTGCTGGCCGATGCCCACTGGGCGACGCGGCAGCGCAGCCCGGCGATCACCCGCGATTTCGCACAGAACCGTGCCGAACTGCGCGACGCCCTTCTGGCCAATGCCAGGGGTGCCGCATGAGCCAGCGCCAGTGACGGCCCTGCTGACGCCGCAGACAGACCCCCGCCATGCCGTGCTGTTCCAGCCGCTGCGCATCGGTCCCGTGACGGCCCCCAACCGGTTCTACCAGGTGCCCCATTGCACCGGCATCGCGGATCGTGCCCCCGAGGATGTCGCGGCCATGCGCGAGATGAAGGCGATGGGCGGCTGGGGCGTGGTCTGCACCGAGAATATCGAGATTTCGGACGATGCCGATATCTCGCCCTACGCGGCATTGCATTTTTCCCGCGACAGCGACATTCCCCGACAGGCGCGGATGGCCGATCTGGTGCATCGCCACGGCGCGCTGGCGGGGGCCGAGCTGGCGCATATGGGGCTGTATTCCGCCAACCGCAGCAGCCGCCTGCCCGGCATCGGCCCATCGTCGCGCCTGTTGATCGAAGCGACTGAACCCGTGCAGGCCCGCGCAATGGACCTGTCCGACATCCGCGCACTTCGCCACGACCACAGGGCGGCAGCGAAACGGGCCAAGGCGGCGGGATTTGACATTGTCTATGTCTATGCCAGCCACAATCTGTCCATCGCCTCGCATTTTCTGGCACGCCGGTTCAATGACCGGGGCGACGGCTATGGCGGCAGTCTTGAAAACCGGGCGCGGTTGCTGCGCGAATTGCTGGAAGACACCAAGGACGCCGTCGGCGACCGCTGCGCCGTGGCGCTGCGCTTTGCCGTCGAAGAGTTTATGGGGCCGGATGGTCTGACCCATGATGGCGAGGGCGCCGAGGTGGTCCAGCTGCTGAAGGACCTGCCGGACCTGTGGGACGTCAACCTGTCGGACTGGTCGAACGACAGCCAGACGGCGCGCTTTTCGCAGGAAGGGTATCAGGAACCCTTTGTGCAGTTCGTCAAGCAGATCACCGGCAAACCGGTGGTGGGCGTGGGCCGGTTCACGTCGCCTGACACGATGGTCAGCCAGATCACGCGCGGGATTCTCGACTTCATTGGCGCCGCCCGCCCGTCGATCGCCGACCCGTTCTTGCCCCTCAAGATCGCCGAGGGCCGCGCGGAGGACATCCGCGAATGCATCGGCTGCAATATCTGCCTGAGCTGCGAGAACACATTCGTCCCGATCCGCTGCACGCAGAACCCGACGATGATGGAGGAAGGCCGCAACCTTTGGCACCCCGAGGTGATGCCCGCCCGCAGTGCGGACGACTCTGTGCTGATCATCGGCGGCGGCCCGGCCGGGCTGGAGGCCGCGCTGTCGCTGGGGCGGCGGGGGTACCGCGTGACCCTGGCCGAGTCGGATGCGGTGATGGGGGGAAGGGTAACCCGCGAGGCGGCCCTGCCGGGGCTGTCTGCCTGGGGGCGGGTGCGCGACTACCGCCTTGGGCAACTGGCCAAACTGGGCAGTGTCAGCCTGTATCCGTCCAGCCGCATGGAGATGGACGATATCCTGGGCTTCGGCGCAGACCGGGTCGTGATTGCGACAGGCGCGCAGTGGCGGCGCGAATTGGTGGGCCGTGGCGGGCGGATCGGGGCGGCGCAGATCGGCCCGGTTCTGACCCCGGACGACATCATGGGGGGCCTCGTGCCGGCGGGTCGCATCTTGGTGCATGACATCGAGGGCGGCTATATGGGCGGCCTTATCGCCGAAAAACTTCGGCTCTCCGGGGCCGAGGTCACGCTGTCCTCCCCGAACTTGAGCCATTCTGGGTTTCTCAGCCTTACGCTGGAACAAGACCGCGTCCTGCGCCGGTTGATCGCCCTGGGCGTGACCCTGACGGCATCGCGTGATCTGGCGGGATTTGAACCGGGAAGCGCGCATCTGACGTCGACGCTGGGGGCGGCTGATCTTGAAATCCCCGCTGACCATCTGGTTCTTGTGGCCGACCGAGTTCCCCGGGACAGCCTGGCGCGCGACCTGATGCTTTGCCCTGACCGGGTACAGGCGGCGGGGATCCTGTCCGTGGACCGCATCGGCGACTGTCTTGCGCCGGGCCTGATCGCCCATGCGGTCTATGCCGGGCACAGGCTGGCAAGGATGTTCTGACCGCGCAGCCTGCGGCGGCCAGCGCCAGCCCTTTCCCATCGCCGCACTGGCCAGCGGGTCAGGCCGGGTCCAGAAGAATGCCTTCCAGTTCTGCGAGCATCCGGATTGCTTCCAGCGTATCGGCCTGCGGAATCCCGCAGCCGGGGCCGACATAACTTGTGTCGGCCACCACATTACCGCGCTGCACCACACCGGGCACCCCAGCTTTCCGGCGGTCTTGCCGGCCAGGTTGAAGACGCTTTCCTCTTGCTTTGCCCAGGGAGTGATGAGGCTCCGATGAACCGGTCGGCGCATATTGCACATCATACATATCAGGGGCTGAAATGCGCCTGGAATGGCTGGAGGATGTGCTGTTCGGCACGCCCTGGCCGATCGCAGACTCAGTCTGGTCAGAAATCCTTGGAGCCGGGGCGTGACGGCGGGTCGGCGGCGCTTTCCTGACCGGTCAATGCAGGGCCGCGCACAGCCTGATGCCGCCCCTCGGGCCGGGCCCGTCACCCTTTCAGGACAGCCGGGTCAGGACAAGATCGAGCTTCTCCAGCAGCAGGTCGGCATGGGCCATTGTGCTGGTCAGTTGCGGGCGGATCTTCAGCACGTTGGCCGATCTGGCACAGGCCGAGATCAGAACCCGCTCGTCCCGCAGCCCGTTCACGATGCGCGAGGTTGTCGCGGCATCCGGGGTCTTGCCGGCGTGGTCAGACACGATCTCGACGCCAAGGAACATGCCGGCACCCCGGACGTCGCCAATGCAGTCATGACGGCCCGCCAGGGCGCGGATCCCGTCCTTCAGATAGGTCCCGACGGATTGTGCATTCTGCACCAGACCTTCGGACTGGATCACGTCCAGCACCGCCATCGCCGCCTGGGCGGCCACGGCATTGCCGCCGAAGGTATTGAAATAGCGGGACGTCCGCCCGAATTCCGCCAGAACGTCGGGCCGCCCGGCGACCCCCGCAACGGGATAGCCGTTGCCCATCGGCTTGCCCATGGTCACGAGGTCCGGCAACACGCCGTGACGCTGGAACCCCCACATCGCGTCGCCCGTGCGGCCAAAGCCAGACTGAACCTCGTCCGCGATGTAAAGCCCGCCCGCCGCGTGGATCGCATCGACTGCGCCCTTCAGCAGACCGGCCGGTCCATCGAAGACGCCGTCGCTGGCAAAGATGCCGTCACAGATAAAGAGCGCGGGCTTGATGCCATGACGCTTAAGGTCATGGATCGCGGCCTGCACATGGGCGGTAAAGTCAGATGCGACATCCCCGGTCTGGCAGCGGTAGGTATCCGGTGCGGGAACCGTGCGGACATTCACGCCCAGGGAAACATTCTCGCCCAGCGACGGCGAGAACCGGGCCACGGTCTGGGTGATGCCGTGATAGGCCGTTTCCGTAACGATGATGCCGGTGCCGCCGGTAAAGGACTCGGCGATCCGCACGGCAAGGTCATTGGCTTCGGACCCTGTACAGGTGAACATCAGGTGGCCGATTTCTGGCGGCATCGTGGCCAGCAGCCGGTCCGCATAGTGCAGGACATCGTCATGCAAATAGCGGGTATTGGTGGTCAGCAAGGCCATCTGACGGCTGACCGCCTCGACCACCTTCGGATGACAATGGCCAATCGAGGTCACATTGTTATAGGCGTCAAGAAAAGCGTTTCCCTCGGAGTCGAAAAGCCATGCGCCTTCACCACGCACGAAATGGACAGGACGCTCGTAGAACAGCCGGTAGGCCGGCCCGAGCAGCTTCTTGCGCTGTGCGATCAGCCCCGAGGTTACCGGGTCAAGGCCCGTGGCACCCTCGACAAAGGCGTTGATCATGCCCGTATCGGTTTTCATCCTTCACTCCATCTGACAGGCGCGCAGAAGCGTCGCGGTGACGGCCTGGTGCGGCAGTGTGGCGAACCGGTTCAGCCCGGCCCGGGCCGATCCGTTGTTGCGCAGAATATAGGGGGCGTTCTGCGGATAGCGCGCGGCGCGCCATTCGGTAATGACAATGGTTGTCACCAGGCGGGCCACGATCAGATCCCGCAACAGCCCGATCTCGACGGCAAGCAGGGGCACCACCCCGTGATAGGCCGCAACCATGTCTGTCACGCTGTGCAGCGCACCATCCGGATGATGGGTCATGTACGAGGCGGCAACGGCAAGGTCTGCGACCAAAGGCGTTCTGACCATGTCGCCAAAGTCCAGGACCCCGGATACCCGGCCGGTGTCCTGCAAGCCGAGCAGAACATTATGAGGATTCAGATCGTTGTGCACCACCTGCTGCCGCAGTCCGTCCAGCATGGGCTGCACATCGGCTTCGAAACGGTCGAGCTCTTCCGAAACCTGCCGCCGCACCGGCCCCGGCGGCACGGCCGCGATCAGGGGCCGCAGCCGCAGGGCATTCTTGATGTCCCACTGAATATCCTGGGCTGCACGCGGGTGGTCAAAGTCACGCAGGGCAAGCCCAAGCCGCGCCAGAATACGTCCCATGTCATGCCGCAACGCGGGCGAAACGCCGGCCTGCGCCACAGGCACTCCGTCCAGCCAGGTAAGCATCCGCAACACGCTCGTCCGGCCATCTTCAAGCTGGACCGGAATCTCGTATCGCCCGTCTTCCGCTGACAAAACCCGGGGCACCGGCAGACCGGGGTCGGCCCGCGCGACCCACAGCATCGCTTCGGTCTGGAAATTGGTATCCAGCGGCGCTTCGGCCGGATTGGAAATCTTGAGTGTGAAGCTTTGCCCGTCTGCGGCGGTCAGGCGAAAGGTCGCGTCCCGCTCGCAGGCAAAGGCAGTCGCCGTGGTCCTGATCCCGTAGTGCCGGTGGACCAGCGCCGAGGCGGTGGCCTCATTGATCCGGGGTGGCGCGCTTTCCAGGGTGTCCCCCAGGGCCTGACGTGCAGGGGGAAAGAGGTCGGCGTCTGTCATGAGATCAGGCAATCGCGATATCTTCGGTGCTGGTCCGCTGTCCGGTTCGGCCCGCAGAGGGGCAGCCATACGGGCCGCAACGATGTCTTGGGGTTTCGTGCAAGTCAACGGACAGACCGCCAAAACTGCGCAATTGGTGAAACCCCCTGTCCGGGCTGTGTCTGGCGGGCCAGCATGCCCTGAACCGGCTTGGGCAATCAGAAGACGTGGCCGCCCTGATCGTCTTTCTTCTGCCGGATCGGGCAAGCTTCATCACGGGGTCGTACCATCTGGTCGATGGCGGCTTCACTGCCCGCCAAGGCATCCTGCGGTACCGCCAGGGATCACGCCCGACCGGGGCTGCCTGTCCTGTTCATGGCAAAGCTGCGCCCCGTCCATGGCGACAGGGCGCATCGGGTGGCGGCGGCAAGGACCATGGGGCCGCCTGATCACTTGACCCTGTCGTCTGCGGGTCCGACACTTGGGCAGGGAAACACGGCGCAGGGACAAGGGTGCACAAGATGACGAAGGACCTTCAGGTGGTGCCGGCACGGCGCGGGCGCGCCGTTCGCGTTGCCAGGGGCAAGGCCATACAGATCATCAACACCCATGGACGTCAGGTGGTGGACACCTGGTGCTTCAATGCCGACGATCTTTCCGAATTCATGTCGATGGAACATCTCCACGCAACGCTTCAAGGTATCTTTCCCGCAAAGGGCGATGCCCTGACCACCAATCGGCGGCGACCGATCCTGCTGCTGGAGGAAGACACCTCACCGGGCCGCCACGACACGGTGATCGCAGCCTGTGATGTGCATCGCTATGCCATGCTGGGATGCCGGGAGTATCACGACAACTGTACAGACAATCTGCACGCCGCCCTTGGGCACCTTGACCTGCGCGCACCGGACTGCCCGGCGCCCCTGAACCTGTGGATGAACATTCCGGTCACGCCCGAAGGAAAGATCATCTGGGGCGAGCCGCTGAGCAAGCCGGGGGATTACGTGACGCTGCGCGCGGCGCTTGACTGCATCGTTGTCATGTCGACCTGCCCCCAGGACATGATCCCGATCAACGGGGCCGACTGTAAGCCGACAGAGGTGCATTACCGCCTGATCGACTGACCGGCTGCCAGGGCAGTGCCGGCGACATGGTCCGAAGGGCAAAGCGGCTGATGGGGCAGGTCGCATGTTTCCGGCATCGGCCCCCCCGAAGGCTTGCAGGAGCCGTGCAGGACCTGCTCGCTCTTCAGCAGTCGGGCGTACAATAGATCTGGTACAGGGTTTCCAGCAGGGCGCGAACCTCTGGGCTTGCCAGGCTGTAAAAGATGGTCTGCCCGTCGCGCCGCGTCGCCACCAGCCTGAGGGCCCGCATCTTTCCAAGATGCTGCGACAGCGCTGCCGGGCTGAGCCGAACGATTTCCGCCAGATCACCGACCGACTTTTCGCCGGCCAGCAAGGTGCACAACACCAGCAGTCGCTTGGGATTGGCCATCGCGGCAAGCGTCGCGGCGACCTCGTCTGCCTTTGCTTCCAGCGGATTGACAGTTTCAGCTATGGCATCAGCTTGCATGCTTGACACTTTAGCACTTGCGTACATACATGACAATAGACTGCGATCAAGGGAGGCACCGAATGGCACTATCGGCCCGCCGGATCATGCGTGTCATGTCATGTCCGGGTTGGCTGCCTTCACCGGGCCCCGCCGGTGACCCGATGATCAATCCAGGGACAGGAAGGCATCGGCAAGGTGACCGGCGGATTGGCCGCGCAAAGCGCGAGCCTATGTACTGTCTGTGTATTGCCTGTTTCACCGGAAAGGTGCCACGACTTGAGCCGGACAGCCGCCGCAGCCTGTCCTGACATCATACGGGGGATGCAAACTCTGCGTCATGCATCGCAAGAAAACCACTTGCCCGCGTTCGAACGCGGCGCAGACAAAGTCTGAGACCTGCCTTTCTGTCTGTTGAATTCTCCCGTGGAGCCGACTGAAGAATGATCACTGAATTCACCCCGTTTCCCTCGCTGTTCGGCGGCATTCTGATCGGTCTTGGTGCCGTGATCCTGATGGCCTTCAACGGGCGCATTGCCGGAATGACTGCCATGCTGGGCGGCGTGCTTGAGCCGCAGAAAGCCGACAACCGCTGGCGGCTGGCATTTCTGGCGGGGGCCATCGCGGCACCGTTGATCGCGACCCTGCTCGGGGCAGAGTTCAGCTTTGCCGCGCCGACGACCGGCATCGCACTGGCGATCGGCGGAGTGATTGTCGGCATCGGCGTGACCTATGGCTCTGGCTGCACATCCGGTCATGGCGTGTGCGGTTTGGCCCGGCTGTCAGCGCGGTCTTTCGTCGCGACCGCAACCTTCATGGTCACGACCTTTGCCACCGTGACCCTGATCCGCCATGGTTTCGGAGGCTGACCTGGATGAACGGCATCCTGTCCGCGCTGGTTTCCGGCATGGTCTTTGGAATGGGAATTGCCCTATCCGGCATGGGTGATCCCGCCAAAGTGCTGAATTTCTTCGATCCCTTTGGTACTTGGGACCCCAGCCTTGCCCTGGTGATGGCGGGCGCCCTGCTAACGACCGCCCTGGGCTACCGCATCATTTTTGGCCGGATGAGCGCGCCGGTATTCGACGGCAGGTTCCACCTGCCGACGGCCAAAGACATCGACGCCAGACTCGTCGGCGGGTCGGCCCTGTTCGGCATCGGCTGGGGAATTTCGGGCTTCTGCCCGGGCGGCGCAATCCCGGCCCTTGGGTTTGCGCCCTGGCCAACGGCGCTGTTCCTGACCGCAATGGGGGCCGGCATCCTGATCGCGCGCCGGTTGCTTGCCTTTCCC
>Ga0114979_10002432_pt1 | contig 12579 bp, 11 predicted proteins | sample S_140625_EF_Meta_FD_87315 | JGI IMG/M metagenome (GOLD analysis project Ga0114979, IMG submission 87315) | Freshwater microbial communities from Lake Simoncouche, Canada to study carbon cycling - S_140625_EF_MetaG | ecosystem: Environmental > Aquatic > Freshwater > Lake | place: Lake... | reverse complement strand
CTGCTTAATTCTATTTTCAGCTTCGCCAATTTTCTTATTCTTCTCCAACAAATCACGATCGTGGTCTGCCTTCAATTGAACAAAACGTTCTTTTGCTTCTAATTGCTTTTCTTTCTTGATGGTTTCGGCCCTTAATTCCGCCTCTTTTAGAATATTAGCTGCTTGATTTTCTGCGTCTTCCACCTGCTTTTTGGTGTTCTTGGCGAAAGCAAATCGCCCTATGAGTAACCCTCCTATTCCAGAGGCTCCCCCGATGATCAATAATAATATTGTTTGGTCCATTGTTTAATCTTGTTGTGTTAAATAAAATCACCCTACTTCTTCACTAAGGTTAGGCAACGAAGATAAACAATTAATGTAAAGATTGGCCCGAATAGACCCAATAATGTGTTATAAGTTGGTATTTACTAGCACTTTATCAATGGAGGCAGACATGCTATCGATTTGGGCCTGTATCGCCTCTATTTCATATAGCTTTTGGCTATTTTGTTGCTGTTCTGTGGTGAACCATAATAGGACCATCGAGATATAATCCTGGGTATCACTTCCTGCATAAAGGCTCTTGTACTCCACCAATTTTTGGTTGATCAAGGCAGCCGTTTTACGTACCGCTTCCTCGTCCTTAGGACTAATTTTAACCCTATAATTCCTGTCCGCAATCAAAATGTTGACAGGGATCAAATTTTCTGGGGTATCGTTCAGTTGATCAGACATGGTTAGGGATTCAGGTTTTGAATACAGTGGTCAATTTCTTTGATAAAATCGTCGATTTTTTTATTCAAGGCGGCTTTTTCAGCGGGATCCATTTGTTGGGCCGGACGCATCTGGGCTGTTATTAAGGCAGCTTGTTCATTTTTAAGTTCATTTTGTAGCTGAGTGACCACCTGTTGCTGCTCCACCAAAGTCGCTTTAAGTTGGTGGTTTTCTTTCTCCATAGCAAGTTGTCGCTTGAGCAAAGCTTGCAGTTTTTCTTGGAGGCCTAATAAAGCGGTCTGTAAATCAGACATGGAACTTTGTTTATGACTTGAAAGTACTTATTTTCTTATTTCTGCTTGAATATTTTTTTCAAAAGCTACCATTAATTTTTTCATCATCCCATCGATTTCTGTATCCGTTAAAGTGGCCGATCCAGCATTGAAAACAAAATTAATCGCGACCGATTTTTTATTCACCCCCAATTTATCACTTTCAAAAATATCAAATACACGGATCTCTTTCAAGGCATCTAACTGCACTGTTTTAATCGCTTGCTCAATCGCCGAATAAGCTACAGTTTGATCAATCACTAAAGCTAGATCTCTTTCCACAGATGGATATTTAGAGATTTCTTGGTACTTCACCGATCCAGACAAGTAGGCATTCAATAAAGTAGCTAGATCAAAATTTAAATACCCTACGGCTTGTTTGATATCAAACTGTGCTAATTTTTTAGCACCCACTAATTCAATTGTTCCAAGGACAGTCTTTCCTGCAATCACTTCGAACTGTCCATGTCCAATTGGATTGTAATTGATTTTTTTCAATCCTAACAATTCACAAAGCGCCAAGGCAATCCCTTTGAGTACAAAAAAATCTTGCGCAGCCCCTTTTGCCCTCCAACTATCCTGCACTTGCTTACCCGAAAGATAAATAGCTAAAATTTCATCTTCCTGATACTTTCCAGCTGCTGTTTTAGCGTATATTTTGCCCATTTCAAAGAAGGAGATGGACTCGTTTTTTCTGTTGTTATTGTAGGCAATGGTTTCTAAGCCTGTTTCCAACATCGTTGGACGCATTACATCCAAATCCGCACTTAAGCTATTCAACATTTTAACAGTGGTCTCCAATTGTTCCGCTGAATAATATTTGCTATTGGTAATGGAGTTGGTTAAAATCTCTGTGTAACCACGCCCTACTAAATAGTTCGCAATTTTATTTTTAAACTGCTCTTTTGTTTCTAATAAATCCACCGATGGGCTAATGGTAATCGCAGTTGGAATCTCAATATTATCTAAGCCATCGATACGTAAAATTTCTTCTACTAGGTCGGCTGCAATGCTAATGTCAGGTTTATTATAAGGCACTGCCACTTGAATACCTGCTGCGTCTTGATGCAATATTTCAAATCCTAAACTTGTTAAAATAGCCACTGCTTTATCAGAAGCGTATTGCTTCCCACTTAATTTTTTTAAGTACGCAAAAGTCATAGCCACTTTCACTTTCTCAGCAGGATTTGGATACACATCCACCACTGGACTGCATTTACCACCAGCAATTTCCTGAATCATTGCTGCTGCTTTCTCTAATACTTTTACGGTATTCGCTATGTCTACCCCTTTTTCAAAACGTGTTGCTGCATCCGTTCTTAAACCATGGTGCACCGATGTTTTACGAATATGTATATTTTCAAACCAAGCACTTTCTAAAAATATACTATTGGTCGTTGCGCTTACGCCACTATGTAAACCACCAAAAACGCCAGCGATACACATTGGCTTTTCTGTATCACAAATCATTAAATCCAGTGCCGTTAATTTTCTTTCTTTTTCATCCAATGTAGTGAACAAACTATTTGGAGCACATTTTTTCACCACTACTTTTTTGCCCTGAATTTTAGCTGCATCAAAAGCATGCAATGGCTGACCCGTTTCATGTAAAATGAAATTGGTAATGTCTACAATATTATTAATAGATCTTGCGCCAATGGCTTGTAATTTGTTTTTTAACCATGTTGGAGATGGCCCCACTTTTACGCCATCAATTAAAATCCCACTATACCTGGCACATGCTTCTGGATTTTCAATCACCACTTCATAAGGTGCCATAGAAGCATCGATGCTTGGTGCTTGTTTGAATGGACTAATTGGTTCCGCCTTTGTTGCATGGTAGGTTAAATAAGCGCAGACATCTTTTGCAACACCGTAATGACTCATGGCATCCATCCTATTTGGCGTCAACCCTATTTCATAGATCCAATCTTGATAATAATCATACAATTCCGCCACAGGTGTTCCTACTTTCATCGCTGCATCTAACACCATAATACCTGCATGGTCTTCACTTAAACCAATTTCATCTTCTGCACAAATCATCCCTTCACTTTCTTCTCCTCTTATCTTAGCCAATTTCATGGTGATAGGCGCACCCGCTTTTGGATAAATGGTTGTACCTATTTGTGCGACCACCACTTTTTGTCCTACGGCCACATTTGATGCGCCACAAACAATGTTCAATGGTCGAGCTCCGCCCACAGCGACTTTAGTCAATTTTAATTTATCTGCATTGGGATGTTGGGCCAATTCAAGCACTTCTCCAACAACTAATCCTTGAAGTCCTCCTTTAAAATTTTCATACATTTCTAAGGATTCAACTTCTAAACCTATCGATGTCAATATGGTAGATAAATCTTCTTTGGGAATGGGTGCTGGTAAATATTCACACAGCCAGCGATAACTAATGGTCATGATGCTACTTTAAGGTATGCTTCAAAAATACAAATTTATGTTTAAATAACCCGTGCATAACCTATGAATAACCCGTGAATAACTGTAATTTTAATGTGCAAATCCCCTTAGAACCGGCTGTGAATAAGCCTATTGGATAATTAAATTTCGAGATGCCGATTTTTGAAGGGATTTTCGCAGTAAGAAAAGCAAGTATCATTATGGCCCTACCTAACCTCAATACAAGATCAACCACAAGAAAAAAAACTAGTTCTGTAGATGTGAGTGCCATGATGTATGGGAAAATTCCACCGCAAGCAAGAGAGCTTGAGGAAGCAATTCTTGGTGGTATTCTTTTAGAGAAAAGTGCATTTGATACGGTGACAGAAATTTTAAAGCCGGAATGTTTTTATGTAGAAGCGCATCAAATGATTTTTCAGTCGATGCAAAGCTTACAACAAAAGAACATGCCTATTGACATGTTAACGGTGGTAGAAGAATTAAAAATGCGCGAGTATTTGGATCAAGTGGGTGGCGCTTATTATATCTCTAAATTAACTAACGTCGTTGTTTCTACTGCAAATATCGACTCGCATTCTAAGATTGTTTTACAAAAATTTATTCAAAGAGAACTAATCAGAATTAGTGGTGAAATTATTAGTAACTCTTACGAAGACAGTACAGATGTTTTTGACTTATTAGATGAGAGTGAAACAAAAATGTTCAACATCACTAATAATTATCTTAAGAAAAACTTTGTAGACATAGGCAATGCTTTGGCAGAATCTATCACACGTATTGATGAATTAAGAACTAAAAAAGATGAAATATCTGGCGTACCAAGTGGTTTCCCATCACTAGATAGAATCACTTTTGGATGGCAGCCAACAGATTTAATCATTTTAGCAGCCCGTCCTTCTGTTGGTAAAACTGCATTCGCATTGAACCTAGCGCGCAATGCCGCATTACACCCCACTAAACCTCAGGGTGTAGGCTTCTTTAGTTTGGAGATGAGTGCCTCTCAATTAGTGCAACGTATTTTGAGTGCGGAGAGTGAAATTAAAATGGAAAAAATTTCGAGAGGTAAACTAGAAGATTACGAATACCAACAATTGCATACCAAGGGGATCAACCGACTAGAGTCTGCACCCATTTATATTGACGATACTGCTGCCTTAAATATTTTTGAGTTCAGGGCAAAAGCAAGAAGGTTGGTGAACAAACACGATGTTAAAATCATCATCATTGACTACTTACAATTAATGAGTGGCTCTGGAGACAGAAATTCAAATAGAGAACAAGAAATTAGCAATATCTCTCGAAGTTTAAAGGCCTTAGCGAAGGAATTGAATGTGCCGATCATCGCCTTATCACAGTTGAGTCGTGCGGTGGAAACCAGAAAAGAAAGTAAGATGCCGCAGTTGAGTGATTTACGTGAATCAGGTGCAATTGAACAAGATGCGGATATGGTAATGTTCATTTACAGACCAGAATATTATGAAGTAATGAGTAACGAGATGGGTGAATCTACCATGGGCGAAACACATATCAGGATTGCAAAACATAGAAATGGTACACTCGATTTAATCAAACTGAGAGCAAGATTAGACGTCCAAAAATTTGAAGAATGGGATGGTGCTACTGGTATCCCTGGGCTAAGCAATAATTATAAACCCCTTTCTTCCAATATAAGCGGATCAGATGCGCAAGATGGCGGAAGATTTTTTATTCAAGGCAGTAAAATGAATGGTGGAGAATTTGATGACGACTCAAACGATGATCAACCATTCTAAACTGTTACTATGTCTGTTCCTTTTTTTTACGAACCATTGATCGCCACTGGCATGACGCAATTTACGCTGAGTGAAACCTCTAGTAAACATGGTATTCAAGTGCTGAGGATGGATGTGGGTGAACAAATTGATATTACCAATGGAGCGGGCGGATTGTTTCATGCAAGCATTCAGGTCGCGCATAAAAAAAATGCCCTTGTCACGATTAACAAGGCCATTCAAACTGAACGTCCTACACAAAAATTACAACTAGGTATTTCTTTATTAAAAAATGCCGTGCGCTTGGAATGGCTTTTTGAAAAAGCAACAGAAATGGGCATTACAACTATTACACCATTAATTTGTGAACGCACCATTCACGAACGTTTCAAAACAGAAAGAATGCAACAGATCATTCAATCTGCCATGATTCAAAGCCAACAAACTTGGTTGCCTGTTTTAACTGAACCAATGCCTTTCCAGCAATTTATAGAACAGGCTACTGCTGTTCAAAAACTCGTTGCGCATTGTGAGCCATTGCAAAAAACTTCCATCAAATCTATTGCAGCAAGTGCAGACTTATTGCTGCTAATTGGTCCAGAAGGCGATTTTACTCCTTCAGAAATTGAAGCTGCTATTGCCAGGGATTTCACGCCCATTGATCTTGGCCCTACCCGCCTCAGAACTGAGACTGCTGGTATTTTTGCACTGAGTGTCTTAAAAAATTTCTAATTTACAGCTATGAAAGTGATTGAAGTCAATACACCCGAATTAGATCATTCCTTTTTGGCCATCAATGTGCTTGTAAACAAGGACAACTCAAACTATATTAGACCTTTGAACAATGAAGTATTAGCCACTTTTGATCCATCAAAGAATAAATTATTCAAAGAGGGTGCTGCAAAAAGATGGATTGTTCAAGATGAAACAGGCAAAACACTTGGCCGCATTGCCGCATTTCATTACGCTAAATATAAAAATAAAGGCACCGATTTTGCTACCGGTTGTGTTGGTTATTTTGACGCCATACAGGATCAAAAAGTTGCCAACTTATTATTTGATACTGCAAAAGCATGGTTGATTTCCGAGGGGATGGAAGCCATGGATGGACCAGTGAATTTTGGAGATCGAGATAAATGGTGGGGACTGATGGTAGAAGGCTATGAAAGGGAACCTATGTATGGTATGTCTTTTAACCCATCTTATTACGAAAATTTGTTTACCCAATATGGTTTTGAAAATTTCTACAACCAATATTATTATCGCAAACCCCTTTCAGCTGAATTACCTGATAGATTTAAAGAACGCTACGAAAAATTCATCACAAAGCAAGACTATAGCGTACAACATCTGCATAAAAAACGTTTAGATAAATATGCCAATGACTTTGTGCATATTTACAATTCGGCATGGGCACAACATGGAGAAGCAAAAGCCATCACGAAGGATCAAATCATGCAACTTTTTAAAACCCTTAGCCCCGTAATGGATGAGCGCATGATTCGATTTGCCTATTACAAGGAAGATCCCATTGCGATGTTCATTAATATCCCAGATGTGAATCAATACTTTAAGCACTTTGATGGACAATTAGGATGGAAACAGAAATTGCATTTGTTGTGGATGAAGTGGAGGAAAACAAATACAAGATTAACTGGTTTAGCATTTGGGGTGGTGCCAAAATTTCAATCTCTAGGAATAGATAGCTATTTAATCTATTCAACTTCATTGTTGCTTCATGAACTCAAAATATACGAGGAATATGAAATGGGATGGGCTGCAGATTGGAATCCAAAAATGGTCAATATCTATAAAAGTCTTGGCGCAGATCCAAGTAGACATATGGTGACATTTAGACATATTTTTGACACCCAAAAACACCCTTTTGAGCGTCATCCTGTAATGGAATATAAGAGCCCAAGTCAGGCCAGTTAAGGATTTCATAAATAGGGGATAAGATTTGCGCCCTAGCTCCAAAAATTACCTTTTGATGCATTATATTGCAGCTCAAGTATGGAGAATTTTATCGTATCAGCAAGAAAGTATCGTCCTCAAAACTTTAATACCGTTGTGGGTCAGGCACATATCACAACTACATTAAAGAATGCGATCTTAAACCAACATCTAGCACATGCATTTTTGTTTTGTGGACCAAGAGGTGTAGGTAAAACAACTTGCGCACGTATCCTTGCAAAAACAATCAATTGTACCCAAATCACAAAGGAAGGCGAAGCTTGTAACCAATGTGAGAGTTGTGTTTCTTTTGAAAAAGGGGCGAGCTTGAATATCCATGAATTAGACGCTGCAAGTAATAACTCTGTAGACGATATTAGAGCACTTGTTGAACAGGTTCGTTTTGCACCACAGGCTGGCAAATACAAAGTGTACATTGTGGATGAGGTCCACATGCTAAGTGCCAGTGCATTTAATGCATTTCTAAAAACATTAGAAGAACCCCCACCCTATGCTATATTCATTTTAGCGACCACCGAAAAACATAAAATTCTTCCGACCATTTTAAGTAGATGTCAAATTTTTGACTTTAAAAGAATTGTGCCAGAAGATACCGTAAAACACTTAGAGGAAATTGTAGCAAAAGAAAATATTAAAGCCGAAAGAAATGCATTGCAATTGATTGCTCAAAAGAGTGAAGGTTGTATGAGGGATGCATTGAGCATTCTTGATAAAATTGTTAGCTTCTCAAACGGTGCATTGACTTATGACAACACTTTAGAGCACTTAAATATTTTAGACGAAGGTTATTTCTTTAAATTATTGACCCACCTTACAGAGGAAGACCTAACAAGTGCCATGTTATTGTATGACGAAATCAATCAAAAAGGTTTTGAAGGGGATACCGTACTATATGGTATGGCTGCATTTATTAGAAATATCCTTGTTTGTAAAGATAAAGCCAGCGGGCATTTACTTGAATCTATAGAAGGTTGGAGAGATCAATACCTAGCTGCTGCCCAAAAAATAAGTACCCCTTATTTAGTGAGTGCATTGAATATTTTAAATGAAGCCGAGATCCAATTTAAGATGGCCCGTAATAAAAGATTGCACGTAGAATTGGCTTTGATTAAACTCAATTTTTTACAACAAGCAATTGAATTAAGTATGGAAGACGGCCAACTAGTAAAAAAAAAACTAGTTGATGCACATTACCCTATTCGCACCAAAAAGATCATCCCTTTAAGTAATATTGTTGTCAATGGGGAGGCTAAATTAGTCATTGAGACAGCAGCGTCAGTATCGAATCTAGTATCCAATTCAGTTGCTCCCCCAAAAGCAGTCACAACGCCTACAGTTCAAAACACTCCAGTTGTCACTCCAGTTGTAAATACGAATCTTAATTCAGACAATGCGTCTAGTCAACCAGTTCCCCCTAACGTTGGCGGAAAGAAAAGTCTATTAGCTGTATTACAACAGAAATACGGGAACGACTACAATATCGAGGAAGTGAAAGATGCGATTTCTCTTAATTTAGAGACCTTGCAAGCATGCTGGAACGACTACGCAATTAAAATGGAAAAAGAGATGAAACACTCGGTAGCAGGCACTTTTAGAATTGCCACACTTCAAATAGAAGACCCTACGCATTTTACCATCACAGTACCTGCATTGACTGCTCAAAAATTTGTGGAACAAGAGCGCATGACTTTAATGGAAACCATTTGGGAACGTTTCCAAAATAGGGCTATCCAATTTAGTATTCTTGTAGATGCAGGTGAGAAAGAAGATGTGCCTTTGCATTTGAAACTCAATAGCAAACAAAAATTCGATCATATTGCAAAGCAATATCCGTTGGTACAACAACTGAAAGAACGATTGAATTTAGAAGTGAATTTTTAAAAGAATGATTCGATCTATCATTTTGTCTTCGTAAAACCTTTCTGCTTTAGGTATTGAAAAACTTTTTGACGGTGATCTCCTTGAATAATTATTTCCCCGTCTTTGACTGAACCTCCTGTGCCACAAAAGTTTTTGAGTGCTTTGCCTAATGCTTCCAAATCTGCATCTGCACCTTCAAACCCATACACAATAGTCACCGTCTTGCCCGCTCTATGTTTGGTTTCTAGGATCACCCTTAGCAATTGTTCACCTGGAGCTAATGTCTCTTTTACTGCTTCCTCATTTGGCTGCATATAATCCGGATTGGTACTATACACCAATGGAATGCTAGAAAAACTATTCAAGGTATTTTTTGGCTTCTTACTCATCTTCTTTGACAACTAGTTCACCCTCATGCTCACAATGACAAATCCTTTTTTAGTGGATTGTAGCAATAAGGTCAGGTTGTATTTTTGTTGGCTAGATAATAATTTACCAGTAAGGTATAAGGTATTGCCTAATTTTCGTTCTGCACTTTTTTCAAAACCAACTATATTTTTTTGATTAAAAAAAGCTTGTAAGGTTTCATTGGCTTGTTGCGCATTCAAAGGCTTGGCAGCCACTTGGTCTAAAATACTGGACTCTACTTGGTTGTCCCAAAAAATTTGCAAAGCACTAAAGTTGCCTGTTTGCAAATGTTGCATCAATTGTTCTGTTTCATTTTGCGCATTCACGCCAATGCTGCAGTGCAAAAGGGCCAATACAACTAGTATTTTGGATATTAACTTCATTTTTGTCTATTATAGTAGGATAAAGTTTGTAATGTGCCTAGTATTTTGAAACTTTGCAATATAAAAATAAACAAATTATAGGCAACCCTATACAAAGTTAAAGAATATGTCAAAAAAGGTAATATTAGTGATCATGGATGGATGGGGATTGGGCCAGGTATCAAAGGCAGACGCAATTCAACATGCGCATGTACCTTTTGTAACGAGTCTCTACCAGCAGTACCCTAATACTACTTTAGTGACTTGTGGAGAGCCAGTAGGTTTACCAGATGGGCAGATGGGCAATAGTGAAGTAGGCCATTTGAATTTAGGTGCTGGCCGAATCGTCTACCAAGAATTACAAAGAATCAATGTCGCCATTAAAACAGGTGAATTTGCAAGTCATCCAACACTGATTCAATCTATTCAATATGCTAAGGAGAACAACAAGCCTTTGCATTTAATTGGCTTAGTGAGTGATGGAGGTGTGCACGCACACACAGCACATCTTAAAGCTTTATGTGATGTTTGCAAAGTAGAAGGTTTGACCAATGTATTTATCCATGCATTCACCGACGGTCGTGACACAGATCCAAAGAGTGGACAATGCTATATAGAATCCTTAGAAACACATTTAAAAAAATCAGTGGGGAAAATAGCCAGCATAAGCGGTAGGTATTATGCTATGGACAGAGACAAGCGTTGGGAGCGCGTTCAATTGGCGTATAATGCCATGGTGAAAGGGACTGGAAGTACTGCTGCTAGTGCACTTGAAGCCATTCAAGAAAACTATGCTAAAGACACGACAGATGAATTTATTTTGCCAGCTGTGCTTACAGAAAATGGACAGCCTATTGCAACCATTCAAGATGGAGATGCGGTGATCTGTTTTAATTTTAGAACAGACCGTTGCAGAGAAATCACAGAAGTCTTGACACAAAAAGATTTTCCAGAATTGGGCATGCATGCATTGAACTTACATTATACTACAATGACCAAATATGATGAGACATTTAAACATGTGCATGTTGTATTTGAAAACGATAATTTAATCAATACATTGGGAGAAGTATTAGCAAAAAATAATAAAAAACAAATTCGTATTGCTGAAACAGAAAAGTATCCCCATGTAACTTTCTTTTTTAGCGGCGGACGTGAGCAACCCTTTGAAGGGGAAACAAGAATCATGGCGGCATCCCCTAAAGTGGCCACTTATGACTTACAACCAACAATGAGCGCGGCTGAATTAACAGCTAAAATCTTGCCTGAAATCAATGCAGGCAATCCTGACTTTATTTGTCTTAATTACGCCAATGCAGATATGGTCGGGCATACAGGCGTTTTCAGTGCTGTTGTAAAAGCAGTAGAAACGGTGGATGCCTGTGTCGAAAAAGTGGTGACTGCAGGTTTAGAAAATGACTATACGATTTTCTTGACTGCTGATCATGGCAATGCGGATTATATGATGAACGAAGATGGCAGTCCAAACACAGCCCATTCATTGAATCTAGTCCCTTTCTTTATCATTGATAAAAATTGGAAAGGCGCCATTCAACCAGGCAAACTGGGCGACCTTGCCCCTACTATTTTACAAATGATGGAATTGCCCATTCCAAAAGAGATGACAGGAACGGTTTTAATCCAAGCGTAGAAAAGCTTCCTTAAATAACACAATGAAAATACATAAAGCCACTTACCTTATTTCAAGTCCTAATTACGATCAATGTCTTGTTTTACAAGCACCTGAATACGCATTTATAGGAAGGAGCAATGTAGGCAAGTCCTCCATCATCAATGCCATTTGTGGCCAAAAAGGATTGGCTAAAACCTCTTCTGCACCTGGGAAGACACAATTGATCAATCATTTTGAAATCATCAGCAATGAAGTGGTAAAGGGCCGTCCAGAGAAATGGTATATCGTGGATTTACCGGGTTATGGGTATGCTAAAGTATCCCAAAGTAGTCGACGTAGATGGGAGCAAATGATTGAAAATTATTTACGTAAAAGACCCAATTTAAACATGGTCTTTGTATTGATCGATTCTAGGCATAGTCCTCAAAAAATTGATATTGAATTTGTTGAACAATTGTTTCAATGGCAGATTCCATATACCCTTATCTTCACCAAATCTGATAAAGAAAAGCCAGGTGTTGTGAAACGCAATGTAGAGGCGTTTTTTGATACATTAAAAACCTTACTACCTTATTTACCAGAAGGATTTGTGACAAGTGCAGAGAAAAAATTAGGTACAGAAGAAGTGCTTGATTGTATTGCGCGTTACAATCTACTATACAACGAAGACAAAGCCTCCAATTAATATGAAAATTCTTATCCAATACATTAAGCCATTCAAAGGCTTAGTTTTTTTAGCCTTTTTACTTGCAGCCATCAACCAAACTTTTTCCTTATTCGATCCTATGATCTTTGGAAAATTGATTGATGGATTTGCAAAGAATCCATTTTTAGACCCTGCAGGCAACGAGCGAACACAAGCCATGTTTTTAAAAGGCGTGGGGAATATGTTATTGCTTTTAGTAGGTACCGCCATGGTGAGTAGAATCGCCAAAGCTTTTCAGGATTATACCGTGAATGTAATTATCCAAAAATTTGGTGCAGCTTTATTTACAGATGGCTTAAAGCATTCCATGCAATTACCCTATCAAGCATTTGAAGATCAAAGAAGTGGTGAAACCTTATCTATCCTTACAAAAGCACGTGCTGATTGTGAAAAATTCATTAGTTATGTCATCAACGTGGTGTTTGGTATAGTAGTAAGTGTG
>Ga0114979_10002428_pt1 | contig 12601 bp, 11 predicted proteins | sample S_140625_EF_Meta_FD_87315 | JGI IMG/M metagenome (GOLD analysis project Ga0114979, IMG submission 87315) | Freshwater microbial communities from Lake Simoncouche, Canada to study carbon cycling - S_140625_EF_MetaG | ecosystem: Environmental > Aquatic > Freshwater > Lake | place: Lake... | reverse complement strand
TGGTGCGAAGAAGACTTTTCGCGTCACCGGATCAGGAAAGATCATGCACGAGCGTGCCGGCAAGCGCCACCTTTTGGAGCGTAAGTCATCTCGCGTAACTCGTCGTCTAAGTACTGAGCAATCAGCTAAGCCAACCGTAACTATGACTGCCAAGCGCATGCTTGGTCTTAAGTAAGGAGTGTGAATTAAATGAGAGTAAAACGTGGAGTTCACGCTGCAAAGAAGCGTCGCACAACCCTAGAACGCGCCAGTGGTTACCGTGGGCAACGTTCCCGTCTTTTCACAAAGGCGAAGGAACAAGTTACTCACTCAATGGTCTACGCCTTTAACGATCGTAAAGATAAGAAAGGCGATTTCCGTCAACTGTGGATCCAGCGCATCAACGCTGCTGCACGTGAGAATGGAATGACTTACAACCGCTTCATCCAAGGCCTCAAGGCTGCCGGTGTAGAAGTTGATCGCCGCGTACTTTCTGATATCGCAACAAATGATCCAGCAACGTTTAAAACGCTCGTTGATCTAGCGCGCAAAAACGTCGTTACCGCTTAATTAACTCAGCTAAGAAATTAGATGATCGAGAGCCTTCACTCGCCGCATATTGCGCGGGTGAAGGCTCTTATCTCTTCCCGGGGCAATAAAGAGCGCGCAGCCCACGGTGAATTTATCGCTGAAGGCCTGCAATGTGCCCGCGAGGCGCTTACTGCATCAAAGGGTCCTAGCGTTAAGACTGTCTATCTAACCGAAAGCGGTAAGTCGCGTATAGACCAAGCTGGTCTCGATATTTCAATCGCCGAAGTTGTAATGGTGAGTGAACCGGTGATGGCTGCGATGTCATCAACGATTACTCCACAAGGAATTATCTCCATCTGTTCGGTCGCCGATAACGACTTCTCAAAGGTCAAGGCATCTGGAAAATCTCGCATTATTTATTTACACGAGATTCAAGATCCGGGTAACGCGGGGACTATCTTGCGCTCTGCCGATGCGATGGGTGTTGATGCGGTTATCGTCTCTCCCGGCAGCGTTGATATGTATTCGCCAAAAGTAGTAAGGGCTACCGCAGGCTCTCTCTGGCACGTTCCACTTTTCACTGGGATAACTCTTGTGCAGTTGACCGAGCAACTGCCGACTGTCAAGATGATTGCTCTCAGTGCGCAGGGAAGTCATTCACTTTTGGATGTGAAAGATCTTGCGGATGTTATTGCAATCTTTGGAAATGAAGCACGCGGAATCGATGCGCTAATCGGATCTGATGTAATGCAAGTCAGTATTCCAATGACAGGCAATGCCGAGAGCCTCAACCTTGCTGCTGCAGCGGCAATTGTGATCTTTCACCTCTCGCATAATTGATCAAATATCCCTCATAGTTGCAAGGGAGCAGGTTAGAATTCCCGCATGAATCCCGCAGATATTAAGCGTTGGATCGCTGCTGCCGAAACGGCTTTTACATCCGCCAAAGATCTGGATGAGTTGAAAATCGCTCGCTTGGCCCACCTCGGAGATAAGGCAGAGATTTCACTCGCCAGTCGCGCGTTAGGTTCGATGGCTGCCGAAGAGAAGGCAAGTGCCGGCAAAGTTATAGGTGAAGGCAAGGCGGCGATTACAGATGCACTCCAACGTGCAACGGCGAAACTTGAAGCCGATCGAGATGCGAAGGTCTTACTCGAAGAAGTCGTTGATATTACTCTTCCCGTTGATCGCGCCCATCGTGGTGGATTACACCCGATCTCAATTATCAAGAACGAAATTAGTGATTTCTTTATTGAGCAGGGCTATAGCGTTGAAGAGGGACCAGAACTTGAATCGGGCTGGCTTAACTTTGATGCCTTAAATATCCCAGCAGATCATCCGGCACGGACGATGCAAGATACCTTCTATATTGAACCTGTTGAATCTGGAATGGTGTTACGCACCCAAACATCACCGGTGCAGATTCGTTCGATGTTAGAAAATGATCCTCCTATTTACATGATCTGCCCCGGACGCACCTTTCGCGCAGATGAATTGGATGCCACTCACAGTCCGGTCTTCCATCAGGTCGAAGGCTTGGTAGTTGATAAAGGTATAACGATGGCTCATCTAAAGGGCACTCTCGATAATTTCGCACAAGCGATGTTTGGTCCAGATGTGACTACGCGATTGCGCCCATCATTCTTCCCATTTACTGAGCCAAGTGCTGAAGTAGACGTTTTCTTCAACGGTCGCTGGATTGAATGGGGCGGCTGCGGAATGGTTAATCCGAAAGTTCTGCAGACTTGTGGGATTGATACCGATATCTACACCGGTTTCGCATTTGGTATGGGTCTCGAACGGACCTTGATGGTTCGCCATAACATCACCGATATGCACGATATTGTCGAAGGCGATCTGCGCTTCACCCGTCAATTTGGGGTGGGACTGTAATGCGCGCGCCTTTATCGTGGATTCGTGAATTTGTGGAAATTCCTGAGACTGTTTCAGCAGATCAAATTGCTGAAGGTTTGATTCGGGTTGGTTTCGAAGTTGAAGAAATTATCGAAAGCGGTGCTGGGCTCACTGGGCCACTTAAATTTGCCAAAGTTTTATCTATCGAAGAGATAACTGAATTTAAAAAGCCAATTCGCTATGTGGGACTTGACTGCGGAGAAAAGGAAGTGCGTTACGTAATTTGCGGAGCTACAAATTTCGCTGTGGGGGATTTGGTTATTGCGGCGCTCCCAGGCGCAGTTCTGCCTGGTGATTTCCAGATTGCAGCCCGCGAGACTTACGGCAAGACTTCCAATGGCATGATTTGTTCTTCACGCGAGTTAGGACTTGGTGAGGACCACTCCGGAATTATGGTCTTTGCGGAAGGCGATGTTGCTATAGGTAGCGATGCTATTTCGGGGCTAGAAATCAATGACACGATCTTTGATATCGCAGTCAATCCCGATCGTGGCTATGCGCTAAGCATTCGCGGAGTAGCGCGAGAAGTTGCCGGGTCACTAGGCCTCAAATTCGTAGATCCAATAGATGCTCTACGCGAAGTTGAATTTGAGAGCACTGGCACAGGTGTCTCTGCCAAGATCGCTGATCCAGCCACGGCATCGGTCTTTTATCTGCGCACTCTCTCCAACTTTGATCCAACGGCTAGAACACCTATATGGATGCGCCAACGCATCGAAAAGATGGGAATGCGATCGATCTCGCTAGTAGTCGATGTAACAAACTATGTGATGCTTGAACTCGGTCAACCTTTACACGCTTTTGATAGATCGAAGATTTCTGGTGGATTAACAATTAAGCGTGCGGGTAAAGCCCAACCATTCACAACGCTAGATGGCCAAGTGCGTCAATTAGATCCGGATGACTTAATGGTTTGCGATGACAAGTCACCACTAGCACTCGCTGGCACAATGGGTGGCCAAAGTTCTGAAATTTCCGAGAGCACAACTGATATCGCACTGGAGGCGGTGCGCTTTGATCCAGTATGCGTCGCAAAGAATTCACGTCGCCACAAACTTTCATCCGAGGCATCACGACGCCTCGAACGAGGGGTAGATCCTTGCCTTGCAGAGTTTGCTTCCGCACGTTTTGTTCAGCTCTTGACCGCACATAGCTCGGCCAAGCACGTAGCAACTGTGGTTGTCGGAAAACCTAGATATGCGCCGTTGATTGATCTTGATCCAAAGTTCATTCCAAAACTCTTAGGTCTTGAGATAACCCCTGCAGAGATAGCCCGCGTCCTGCGCATAGTTGGTTGCGATGTGGATGAGAAGAGTTTCGTAGTAGACCCACCATCTTGGCGTTGGGATTTGCTTACCCCTTCTGATTTAGCTGAAGAAGTTGCCCGCATGATTGGCTACGACAAGATCCCATCAATACTTCCACCGCGACCAAATCACGCCAGCCTTACTCCAACTCAAAAGCGTCGCCGTGCTATCGCATCGATGCTGGCGGCGCGCGGCCTAGCGGAAGTCCAAACATTTCCATTCACTAATCAAGAGACAATAGATCAGATGGGCTTTGTGGGAGAAAGAGCTGCGACGTATCGCATCGCAAATCCTATGTCAGATGAACTACCACTGATGCGTGTTCACTTGGTACCAGGCTTGATTGAAGTAGCGGCGCGCAATATCAGTCGTGGAGCAAAGGACTTTGCTATCTTTGAAATGGGTTCAATATTTAGAAGTTCGCAGAAATTGGTTCCAGCAGTTTCTCCGGTGAATGGATCTCGACCTGATGCTAAGGCGATTTCTGCAATCTATGCCAGCGTGCCTCCACAGGCTTTCCATGTCGCTGGTTTACTTGTTGGCAAAAGTGAAGAAGAGAATTGGCAAGGTAAGGCAAGTGCATATACCTGGCAAGATGCGATCGCGTACGCCCAAGATATTTTGCGTTTATGCAATCTGCAGTGGACGGTAAAACACTCTGACTTTGCGCCATGGCATCCTGGTCGATGCGCCGAATTAATTGTTGACGGAAAAGCAGTTGCTCACGCCGGAGAAATTCACCCACGAATAATCGCGAAGTACGGTTTACCTGAACGAAGCGTCGCCTTTGCAGTTGGTTTGAGCGTTCTTCCAGACTCGCAAATCGTGCGGCCGACTCGAGTCGGCACAATGCCTGCTGCAGTGCAAGATGTCGCTCTTATTGTTGACGCGAGGGTTTCCGCACAAGAAGTGGAACAAGCTTTGCGAAAAGGAGCGGGGGATCTCCTTGAGTCCATCACCCTCTTCGATCGCTACGACAAGATCGGTGATGGCAAGATTTCTCTGGCATTTACTTTGACCTTCAGAGCATCCGATCGCACCTTGACCGGAACCGAGGTCTCGGGGATGCGCGAATCCGCGGTCGCAGCTGCGGTGAAGGCTACAAAGGCGGTTCTGCGCACCAATTGATCCTGTATAATTATGCATATTGGTGCATAATTATGCTATTGTCATCATATGAAGATTGGGATCATCGGGGCTAGCGGTTACGCTGGGGGAGAGTTGCTGCGCCTATTGGCGGGCCATCCAGAATTTGAAGTTTGCACAGTGACGGCTCATTCCAACGCGGGCGAAGCGATAACCACAGTACATCCGCATCTAACAAACTATTCTGGAAGATCCTTCAGTTCTTTCAACGCCAAGGATTTCAACTGCTGTGAACTCATCTTCTTGGCCCTTCCGCACGGTGAGAGCGCGAGCGTCGTTTCCTCTCTTCACGATTCAGCCAAGATTGTTGATCTTGGTGCAGACTTCCGATTAGAAGATGGAGCGAAGTGGGCCAAGTATTACGGCGGAAATCATGCCGGTACATGGACATACGGCGCTCCGGAACTTCCCGGTGCTCGCGCTGCAATCGCTAAGTCATCAAAGGTGGCCAACCCAGGTTGCTATGCAACTGCCATCGCCCTGGGAATTTCGCCGGCAGCAAAGATTGCAGATGTTGGAGATGTGGTCGTTGTTGCCGCCTCTGGCACAACCGGAGCGGGACGTAGCGCAAAGATTAATTTGAGTGCAAGTGAAGTTATGGGAAGTCTGACGTCTTATAAATTCGGGGGAGTGCACCAACACACGCCAGAGATTGAAGAGGCGGTAAATCGTGCGACGGGAATCACTGCCAAGGTTTCCTTCACACCAATTCTGGCACCAATGCCTAGGGGAATTTTGGCAACGATTAGTATGAAACTTAACTCTGCAATCACGACTGAAGCAGCTCATAAGATCTACCAAGATGCATATAAAGCTGAAGAGTTTGTAAAGGTGCTACCACTAGGACAGATGCCGCAAACTTCTTCTGTTCTTGGCAGTAACTATGTTGCGCTGCAAGTTGCAGTTGATGCTCATACCAACCGTCTGGTAGTCAGTGTGGCTATTGATAATCTCGTTAAAGGCGCTGCTGGCCAGGCGATTCAAAACGCCAACATTCTTTGTGGCCTTCCTGAAAGTCTGGGATTAACTGGTTCGGGCCTCGGCGTATGAAACTTCCCAACGGTTTTACCGCCGCATCCTGCGCAGCTGGGCTCAAGAGTTCAGGGGCTTTAGATCTAACTTTGATCGTAAACAACGGCCCTAACTTCGACGCTGCCGCTGTCTACACATCCAACCAAGTAGTTGCTGCACCAGTTATCTGGAGTAAGCAGGTCACCAAAGGCAAGATCGTCAGAGCGGCAATTCTTAATTCAGGTGGAGCAAATGCTTGCACCGGCCCGCAAGGTTTTGTAGATACCCATCAAACGGCAGAACACGTTGGTCAATTACTTGGTATTTCATCGGGTGAAGTAGTTGTGTGCTCGACAGGCCTTATTGGCGAACTCCTGCCGATGGCAAAAATCGTTAGCGGAGTAGATCAAATCGTGAAAAATTTGAAAGAAGATGCCTTATCGGATGTAGCTCAAGCGATTATGACAACAGATAGTGTGGCCAAGATCGCTAACTTTAAAGGCGATAATTTCCAGGTATCAGGTGTTGCTAAAGGCGCCGGCATGCTCGCACCGGCGTTGGCGACAATGTTATCGGTGGTAATGACTGATGCAATATTGCCTGATGGCGCGCAAGAAATCTTTCAACGTGTCTGCGATCGTACTTACAACCGTATTGATTCTGACGGCTGTACATCTACAAATGACACAGTATTGCTGATGGGATCTGGAGCAAGTGGCCATGCTCCGACATCTGATGACTTTGAATCTGCGTTAATGCAGGTGTGCGGATCGCTCTCACAACAATTGATTGCCGACGCAGAAGGTTCAACGAAGACGGTTGCCATAAAGGTATCTGGTGCAATGAGCGAAGAAGATGCGGTGGAAGTAGCCCGTGCTTGTGCCCGAAATAATTTACTGAAGTGTGCGATCTTCGGAGGTGATCCCAATTGGGGGAGAGTGCTTGCCGCAGTCGGTACCGCGCGAGTACCACTGAATCCTTTAGATATTGATGTGACTCTGAATGGAATCGAAGTGGCAAAATCAAGTGCTCCCTTTGCTGATCGAAACCAGGTTTCCTTTACTGATCGACTGGTCACTATCGATATCGACCTAAAGTTGGGCAAGGACAGTGCGACGGTATTTACCAACGATCTATCACACGATTATGTCCACGAGAATTCGGCGTATGCAACATGATCGTCGTGAAATTTGGTGGCCATGCCATGCAAGATGAAAACGGCGCTTTTTCAAAAGCGATCGCCGTGGCCCAGCAAAGTGGCATCGCACTAGTCATTGTCCACGGCGGTGGCCCACAGATCGATGCAGCTTTAAAGGCTGAAGATATAACTTCAGAATTTATCGGTGGTTTCCGTGTTACGACCCCTGAAATTTTCGAGGTTGTGGAACGCGTGCTTGCAGACGAGGTTGGACCGGGAGTTGCTAGATCACTTCAAAAAGCTGGCGTAAATGCAGTTGCGCTTTCAGGGCGCACGAGTGAATCCTTAATTGCTGAGCCACTTCGTAAATTGGTAAACGGTACTCCCGCTGATTTAGGACTTGTTGGAGTTATCACCGCAGTAAATCCACAGGCGATAAAGAACGCGCTTAAAGGTGGACAGGTTCCTGTGATCTCACCAATCGCTATTGATGAGAGTTTCAAAGGTGGCCTAAATGTAAATGCAGATTTGGCTGCTGCAGCCATCGCTGGGGCTTTAGATGCTCAATGTTTAATTATTATGACTGATGTTGCAGGCATCTATCGTTCTTGGCCTGAAGTCTCATCGCTGATCTCTGAAATTACTCTTTCAGAATTGGATGCGATCAAAGGGAGCTTTGCACAAGGAATGGCCCCAAAAGTGCAGGCTTGCTTGGATGCTATTAAAGGCGGCGCTAGCGCTGTGAGAATCATTGATGGAACCGATCCATCAGCCTTCGCTGCAGCGTTGGATAATCATGGAGGAACGTTGGTAACCAAGTGAGCACACTTTATAAGAGCGTTACTAATTGGGCGGATGTAATGCAGGGGAATTACGGCGTACCGACAATCACACTGAAGTCTGGAAAAGGACTTGTTGTCACCGACATTGCGGGAAAGAGATATCTAGATTTTCTCGGAGGGATTGCGACAAATGTATTAGGACATGCTCACCCAGTAATTGTGCGTGCGGTATCTAAACAGATCGCCACCCTCGGACACGTCAGCAACTTTTATAGCCACCCAGCTGGAATCGCGCTGGCCGCGAAGTTGCAGGAGTTAACCGGTGATAAGCATGCACGTGTTTTCTTCTGCAACTCAGGGGCGGAAGCAAATGAGGCCGCGCTGAAGTTATCTCGTAAAACTGGACGTTCAAGGATCGTCGCCACAACTGGCTCTTTTCACGGAAGGACAATGGGTGCGCTCTCACTCACCGGTCAACCTAGTAAGCGCAATCCTTTTAAGCCATTACTTAAAAATGTACGGCACGTAACATTCGGGGACATCAGCGCGATGCGTAGAGCAGTTAACAAGAAGACAGCAATGGTTATTGTGGAACCAATAATGGGGGAGGCCGGAGTAATCGTTCCACCATTTGGTTATTTGAAACAGTTACGAGAGTTGTGCGACGAGCATGGAGTTCTGTTGGTAGTTGATTGCGTACAAACTGGGATAGGTCGTACAGGAACTTGGTTTGGATATGAAGAAGAGAAGATCCGCCCAGATGTAATTACCTTGGCAAAAGGGTTAGGGGGTGGTTTACCGCTAGGCGCAATGATCACGTTAGGAAGTGATTCACCGCAGTTTGCTCCTGGCGAACATGGCACAACCTTTGGTGGAAATCCTGTTGCAGCTGCTGCAGGTCTCGCCGCGATTGAATTTATAACCAAGACAAACTTACTCACAACAGTAAAAAGTTATGAGAAAAGGCTGAAGATCAAATTGGGCGCTGTCAGAGGAGTCACTCAGGTCAGAGGTCGCGGTTTACTTCTTGGAATCGCTCTCGATGGTGCGTATGCAAAGAATCTGGCGGCTAGGTTATCTGATCGTGGGATTCTGGTGAATGCTCCCAATGACGAAACGATTCGTATTGCTCCGGCGCTGATTGTTACTAAAGTCCAGATTGATAAGTTTATAACCATCTTTGCCCAGTGTATGCAGGAGGTAGATCGTGGCTAAAGTCCTTAACTCATCTTCCGTATCAGCTCGTAGATCTAAGGCGATTTCGCTGATCAAAGCGGGAGTGGTTCACTCACAATCAGATCTGGTGAAACTTTTAAAGAAGGCGGGCTTTGCAGTGACGCAAGCTACCGCCAGCCGCGATCTTGAAGAAGTTGGCGCAGTTCGCTCGCGTAATGAAAGTGGTGAACTTATCTATCAAATTGGGACGACTTCTGATGGCGCTATCTCTAAATCAATGCCGCTACCGGCTGATTTAATTCTTTCTGTTGAATCCTCTGGAAATCTTGCAGTCGTACGAACTCCACCGGGGGGAGCGCAATTCTTAGCGAGCTCATTGGATAATTCAGGTATCAAAAGCATCATAGGAACGATTGCCGGCGACGACACGGTTTTAGTCGTATCGAAGAAGTCCAACGGTGGAGCGGAATTAGCGAAAGAATTACTCTCCTTCGGCAATGCATCAAAAAAGATCAGCGGCAGTAGAAAGGTAAGAAAATAATGACGCTCTGGGGTGGAAGATTTTCTGATTCACCAGCAGATGCCGTATTTGCGCTTTCGCGTAGCGTCGATTTCGATTGGCGCCTTGCACCCTATGATTTGCGTTCATCACTTGCCCATCTTAGAGTCCTACAAAGTTCTGGACTTTTAAAGTTAGATGTGGCGAAAAAGATTGAAGGTGGATTGCGAGAATTGATCGCAGATGTCGCATCATCTAAATTTCTACCGTCAGCCGATGATGAGGATGTACACAGTGCGCTAGAACGTGGACTCACCCAGAAAATTGGAGAAGTAGGCGGTGCGCTGCGCGCCGGTCGCTCCCGCAATGATCAAGTTGCCACAGATTTAAAACTCTTCGCTATAGATCATATGCTCGATATTGCAAATCAGATCACCCTCCTACAGGAAGTACTTATCGCTAAAGCAAGTGAATACAGTGATGCTTCAGCCCCAGGATTTACTCACATGCAACATGCGCAACCAATTTTATTTGGACACGAAATTGCAAAACACGTCCATGCCTTTGCTCGCGATATTGATCGCATCTCGGATTGGTTGACCCGTACTTCGGTCAGTCCTTTAGGTTCTGGAGCCCTCGCTGGTTCCGGTCTGGGCTTGGCACCTGAAGTCACGGCAGAGGATTTGGGATTTACAAGCTCTTCGGCAAATAGTATTGATGGCGTTTCAGATCGTGATTTTGTCACGGAAGCGCTTTTTATTATTTCTATGGTCGGAGTTCACCTTTCACGTATCGGAGAAGAGTGGTGTATTTGGGCGACGACTGAATTTGGTTGGGCGAAAGTTGCTGACGCTTATTCCACCGGTTCGTCAATAATGCCTCAGAAGAAGAATCCTGATGTGGCCGAACTTGCGCGCGGTAAAGCCGGTCGCTTGATCGGAAATCTAACTGGAGTACTTGCAATGTTGAAGGGCTTGCCCTTTGCCTACAACCGCGACCTGCAGGAAGATAAAGAGCCGCTCTTCGATTCGATTGATACTTTGCGCGTGGTGCTTCCTGCAGTTACCGGAATGGTTGCAACAACAACCTTTAACCGTGAGAAAATGGCGGCCGCTGCGCCTCAAGGATTCTCATTAGCGACAGAAGTTGCAGATTTTCTAGTCCGTGCTGGTGTTACTTTCGCACAAGCGCATGAGGCCGCGAGTAAATGTGTAGGGATCTGCGAAGCTAAAGGTCTGCAACTTCACGAACTCAGTGACTCTGATTTCATTGGAGTCCATCCATCTCTTACACCTGAAGTACGCACTTCCTTAACGGTGGCCGGCGCAATCGCATCACGAACAACTATCGGAGCCACTGGGGGATCGGCGTTAGCAAAGCAACTCAGCGACGCTGCCGCCGAAACTAAGACCCAAAAGATGAAGATATCCACCCAGATCAACAACTTTTCCGAGATGATGAGTCAGTGAGTTCTGCGACTTCTCCACAATCGAAGGCACTTATTGATGACCTCAAATGGCGTGGGCTCTTCTCTCAATCAACGGATGAGGTAGCGCTTCTTGAATCACTTAAGAAGCCAACCACTCTCTACATCGGCTTTGACCCAACGGCTCCAAGCCTGCATGTTGGAAATCTCGTTGTACTCCTCGCTCTTCGCCGCTTCCAAATAGCCGGTCATATTCCAATCGCACTCGTTGGAGGCGCAACTGGCTTAATCGGCGATCCGAGCGGCAAGAGCGAGGAACGCTCACTCAACACGACCGACCTAGTAGCGGTATGGGTAGAACGCATTCGCCAGCAAGTATCTAAATATCTTGATTTCAACGCCAAGGATAATGCGGCAATAGTTGCTAATAATTTAGATTGGACGGCGCCACTTTCTGCGATTGAGTTTATGCGAGATATTGGTAAGCACTTTAGCGTCAATCAAATGCTTGCTAAAGATTCGGTTTCATCGCGCCTAGAAGCCGCCGGTATTTCATACACGGAGTTTTCTTATCAGGTCTTACAATCATTTGATTTTCTGGAACTTTATCGCCGTTACAACTGCACTTTGCAGCTTGGCGGCTCTGATCAATGGGGAAATATTGTTGGAGGCCTTGATCTAATTCGTCGCGTCGAAAGTGGCAGTGGTCATGCACTTACCATTCCACTTCTCGCCAAAGCAGATGGTAGTAAATTTGGAAAGACTGCTGGGGGAGCGATCTGGCTAGACCCGGAAATGACCTCCCCGTATGCCTTCTTTCAGTATTGGCTAAATACCGATGATAAAGATGTAATCAACTTCTTAAAAGTATTCTCATTTAAATCACGAACTGAGATTGAAGAACTCGAAAAAATACATAGCGAAAATCCGGGTGCGCGCGAAGCCCATCGCGCACTTGCTCGTGAACTCACTTCACTTGTTCATTCGGAAGATATTTGTAACCGTGTTGAGGCTGCAGCGCGTGCGCTATTCGGCCAGGGCGAACTTTCGGAGTTAGATGAAGAGACGCTGGCGGCAGCTCTTGCAGAATTACCTCGCACCGCCATAAAAAGCGGGGCCCCGATTCCTACTTGGGTTGATCTGCTGGCAGCAACCGGTGTAGTTGACTCAAAGTCGGCCGCTCGGCGAATTGTTAAAGAAGGTGGAGCTTATTTAAACAATGTGAAGATCTCTGGCGAAGATTTTGCGCCGCAAAAAAGTGACTTTTTATGCGGTAAATATGCAGTTTTACGTAAGGGCAAGCGCGATCTTGCTGCTGTTGAATTAATCTAAAAGCCATCCCTGGCAGCGTTTTCTGCGTTTTTCACGCATAAATACGGTTATTTTCTCGTATTTAGTTCTATGACCAAGCCCACTGGGCATCGCTTCTAGCCGATTTGACCCCCTCACCCCCAAGGCCTATAGTTACCCTCCTTGCTGTGGAACGGACGAATTAGGCCGTACAGCACCTTCCCGCGCTAGTCCTATCTCAGAGGCCGGTTTGACCGTGCCCGCGTGAGTGGACTAGATTTGGGAGTCTGCCCTGAAAATCGGTCATAAGCCGAAACGCAGTGCGCATCCGTACCTTGAGAACTCAACAGCGTGCCATAAGTCAATGCCAGAGAATGGTATTACTAGTCATTTAATTTTGAC
>Ga0114979_10002426_pt1 | contig 12607 bp, 10 predicted proteins | sample S_140625_EF_Meta_FD_87315 | JGI IMG/M metagenome (GOLD analysis project Ga0114979, IMG submission 87315) | Freshwater microbial communities from Lake Simoncouche, Canada to study carbon cycling - S_140625_EF_MetaG | ecosystem: Environmental > Aquatic > Freshwater > Lake | place: Lake... | reverse complement strand
GCGCCTCTAACTTGGCCTCTAATTTATCGCCTTCCGCATCTACTTCAGCTTCGGAAGCTTCCTCCATTTCGTAAAATTCCCATATAGTTTCTAGATCGCCTTGGGCATTAGTTAATTGGTCAAAGCCATCGGTCCAAAACTTCAGTCCCCGCATCTCCCTCATCGTCGTTTCAGCCTTGACAGGATTATCCCAAAATGCAGGATCCAATGTGACCGTTTCTAATTCTGAAATTAAATATTTTTTGTGATCGTAGTCAAAGATACCTCCTTAAAGCCTCTATTCTGGCTTTCAGGTCATTGAACCTGTCCTTAGTCATATGTTTTTCTTCTTTATAAAGTGCAAATATACCCGATTTTGTACTAAATTGCGGTCTCATTCATATAAATCATCTAATAATATGGCGCAATCTTACGATTTGATCGTGGTAGGCTCAGGCCCTGGAGGTTATGTAGCAGCTATCCGAGCTTCTCAATTAGGTTTAAAATGTGCGGTAATTGAAAAGGAATCCTTAGGCGGAATATGCCTAAACTGGGGATGTATACCGACTAAAGCACTTTTGAAATCTGCCCAAGTTTTTGAATATATCAAACATGCATCAGACTACGGAATAACCGTTAAAGGGGCTGAAGCTGATTTCTCAAAAGTAATTTCTCGTTCTCGCGGTGTCGCTGACAGCATGAGCAAAGGAGTTCGATTTTTGATGAAAAAAAATAAAATTGACGTCATTATGGGAACCGGGAAAGTAAAACCCGGTAAAAAAGTAGAGGTCATTGACGCAGAAGGCAAGTCGGTCATTTACGACGGAAAATACATCATGATCGCGACGGGTGCACGTGCTCGTGCCTTGCCGAATATCCCCATTGACGGAGAAAAGGTAATCGAATACCGCAAAGCGATGAGTTTGGAAAAGCGTCCAGATTCGATGGTCATCATCGGCTCAGGAGCCATAGGCGTAGAATTTGCGTATGTCTATGCAGCAATGGGCACTAAAGTGACTATTGTCGAATTTCTTCCGAATGTTGTACCCGTAGAAGATGAAGATGTTTCCAAAGAGCTGGCCAAGCAGTACAAAAAAATGGGTATTGATATCTTGACCAATTCAAGTGTTGAGAAAGTAGATACCAAAGGAAAAGGTTGCAAAGTAAGCATTAAAACGCCTACTGGAAATCAAGAAATAACTTGTGATATTGTTTTATCCGCGGCAGGTGTTATTTCAAATCTTGAAAACATTGGCCTTGAGGAAGTGGGCATTATTGTGGATAAAGGTAAAATCCCCGTTAATGCATGGTACGAAACGAATATTCCAGGATATTATGCTATCGGTGATGTAACGCCAGGCCCTGCTTTAGCTCACGTAGCTTCAGCGGAAGGCATTATTTGTGTAGAGAAAATCGCTGGTCATAAGACAGAAGCTTTGGATTATAGCAACATTCCGGGTTGTACCTATTGTACCCCAGAAATCGCTTCCGTGGGAATGACGGAGAAAAAGGCGATCGAAGCTGGATATGAAATTAAAGTGGGGAAATTCCCTTTTGTAGCCTCAGGTAAAGCGACAGCTGCTGGAGCTAGAGACGGATTTGTGAAAGTCATTTATGATGCCAAATATGGTGAATTACTTGGCGCCCATATGATTGGATATAACGTAACTGAATTAATTGCCGAAGCCGTGGTGGTCAGGAAATTAGAAAGTACTGCATATGAAATCATGAAATCCATTCATCCACATCCAACGATGTCTGAAGCATTTAAAGGTGCCACCGAAGCGGCTTATGGAGAGGCGGTCGATTTATAATCTACCCCATATATAAATCAAAAGAGGAGCAAATGCTCCTCTTTTTTTATACCTTAAAAATCAACCTCAATTATAGAGATCTAACTTTGATGCTTTTGTAAGCAACTTTACTTTTGGGATCGTGCGCCTGAAGGGCAATTGTTCCGGCTTTGATTAAGCGTTGTTCTTGACCTTTGCTACGTAAAGGATTTTCTGGTTGGGTATAATCCACCACAGTTACTCCATTTATTTTAGTGACGATTCGATTTCCTTTAACAGTCACGTTCAAATCAAACCACTCTTCATCTTTGACAAAACGCTCCGATGTATCCACGATATTGTACAAAGAAGCTGTTCTGCGCCAATCTGTATGTGAGTTATTCACTTGAATCTCATACCCTACTGAAGGAAAACCTACAGGTAAAAAATCTGTACATACATATAAACCTGAATTTGATCCAGGGAAAGTCATCACGGTTGCTTGAACTTCAAAATCTTTGAAATTATGTTCAGCTACAGGGCCGTCATAAAACAAGTGACCACGAGGTCCTTCAATAATAATAGATCCATTTTCCACTCTAAAGGAGGCTGGACTTTCATTAATTTTCCAATTATTTAACGATTTACCGTCGAACAATTCAACCCATTTTTTTCCTTGAGCTGATACTTGCAAAGTCATTAAAACCAAGAATACTACAATTACATTTTTCATTATTTATTAAGTTTAGAATTTAAAAGATTTGATTTAAAGTTTAATACCCCATTGAGCATTCATTTTTCTGCCTAGCAAAGCATTTGCCGCGGCATCATTGAATTTTTCAGATTTGGGATTCCAAGTTAACGATTTATTTAAAGCGTAGGCAATATTTCCTATGTTACATACAGAGGCCGTTCTATGACCAATCTCCACGTCACAAATAGGCATTGACCGATTTCGAATCGCGTTTAAGAAATCTTTGTAGTGATTGTCGCTAGCGTACACATGCTTTTCATTAGCTCCAATGATACGATCTTTTAATTCCGGCTTTGAAGTTTCTAGCTTCTTTCTTTGAACACGTAAAGTCCCTTCGGTACCTACAAATTCAATTCCGTTATTCCACTCCCATGGCTGATGTGTCATCGTGATGCCATTGGCATACGTATACGTTAAAAATTCATTGCCATTGGTTTTAGGAGCATCCACTTTTACGGGACCGCTTCCATCCATGTCGAGCGCCCATTGGACTATATCAAACATGTGCGCGCCCCAATCCGTCATACCGCCTCCACCAAATTCTTTGTATTTACGCCAATTTGGGAATACATCTTTGGAAAGTGGAGGAGCTAATTCCGAATTAAATGGAACGGCACTGTTGGGCCCCAACCACTTTTCGAAATCTAAGCCCACCGGCATTTCTTCAGCGGCTAAATCATAGGCGATGGGCGGAGGACCCACATTCACTTTAATGGATTTCACTTCTCCTATATATCCATTGCGAATTAATTCGGCAGCTTGCCTAAATTCAGGCCAAGAACGTTGCATGGATCCGGTTTGGAACACTCGTTTATTTTTTCTAGTGGCATCCACCATCGCGCGTCCCTCTTTTACGGTTAAAGAAAGAGGTTTTTCACAATAGATATCTTTCCCTGCCGCTGCAGCACGAACAGCCATAGCTGCATGCCAATGGTCTGGACTTGCGATAACCACCGCATCCACATTTTTAAGGGCTAATAATTCTCTAAAATCCTGATAAACAGGTATTTCAGAATAATTTCCCAAAGAAGGTGTTTTCGCATAAATATCCTTACGCGATCTGTAAACTGTTTAGCTTTTGCTTGATATACTTCTGAAATAGCCGTGATTCGAACTTCACCCGTACTCATAAATGAATTGGATAAGCCTTTTCCTTGTTTACCTGTGCCAATGAACCCTAAGTTCATGACGTCACTTGGCGCTAAATAAAGCGATCCATCTGGACGTTTACCACCTAGCACATGGCGTGGGACAATTAAAAACGAACCGAAAGCAAGACTAGCTTGAGCTAGAAATTCGCGCCTTTTAACAGAATTCGGTAATGTATTTTTCATATTTAATAGGTTAATTATTTTGTAAAAATATACTTTTTCTTTAAAAATCCTATTCGATTATATCGGGTAAATATTGATTTATGCCTATCCACTCATTAAAAATTAAGAATATTGAAGGCAAGGCATACTGTGTGAATAAGTTTTGGGGATTTCGTGAAAAAATAATCGAATTTAAACTAAGGGTAAAATAAAAAATAGGAGTCTTATTAAATTTTGTAAATTTTAAATAGTAATATTCGCAGATTTTATATTTTTTATATGAGAGCCATGAAACGCAATAATTTCTTAAAAGCTATAACAGCAAGTTCTGTAGGAGCAACCCTATTAAATTCCACAGATGCAAAAGCATCGATAGAAGCGATAGCCCCTAAGAAAACATTAATGACCGTTGGCTGCCAATCGGGAGGAACAACGATTGAAAATTTAGAATTTAAAGCTCGGCATGGCGTTTTCAATATTGACGGGGGAACTCCCAAAACAATTGTTGGCAAAGGCTGGGACTTAGCTGATTCATTAGCGAAAAAAGAAGCTTGCGAAAAATATGGCATCAAATTAGACGCTTACCACTTTCCTTTGACATCTGCCGGCATTGACAAGGCTGAATATCCTAACATCATGTTAGGAAAAAGTCCTGAAAGGGATCGGGAGATAGAGATACTCCAACAAATGATTCAGGTAGCTTCAAAGACTGGCATCAAAGTTTTGAATTACAATACGACTATTTTGCCCGTTTTAAGAACAGGTCGAGTGGTTGATCCCAAAAGAGGAAATGTCGAATACAATGTTTGGAATTATGAAGAAGCATTAAAAAGGAACGAACCAAAAACAATTGCGGGTGATGTGAGTATTGAACAAATGTTTGAAAGAATTACGTATTTATTAGATCGACTTTTGCCCGTTGCCAAAGAATACAAAGTCAAATTAGCGAATCACATCGCCGATCCACCAACACCCGTTGGATACCGAGGAATTACCAGATGGAATAGTCCCGACGTATTTAAAGGCATTCAAAGGTTTGCTAAGCTGTACGACAATGAATACCATGGCTTTAATTTTTGCATTGGATCCATCGCCGAGGGATTAAATGATCCAGCAAGCGAAATTTTTCCGATCATAAAATGGGTAGGTGAGCGCAATCAGATTTTCAACGTCCATTTAAGAAATATAAAGGGTGGGTTTAATAACTTCCAAGAAGTCTACCCAGATAATGGTGATATGAATTTTCTTAAAGTTGTACGAGCATTAAGAGATGTAGGATTTTCAGGAATGGTTATGCCAGATCACGTACCTCACCATCATGATGATTTAAAAGGTAATCAAGCATTTTCATTTTGCTATGGATATATCAAAGGCTTGATTCAAGCAGTAAGCGAAGAGAAATAAATTATATAAAAAAGGAGATCAAATTTGATCTCCTTTTTTTCTGGAGATCGGGGATTGAAAGCTTCATTTCATTCGCTTGATACTCAAAGTTCGGGAGTGACAGCTCCACTCCGTTTCGCTGTCATCCGCAGCGGGTAACTTGCACAAAGCCTAACACCATTCGCTTGATATTCAAAGTTTGGGAGTGACAGCTTCATTTCATTCGCTGTCAGCCCGCAGGGCATCTAGCACAAAGCCTAACACCATTCGCTTGATACTCAAAGTTCGGGAGTGACAGCTCCACTCCGTTTCGCTGTCATCCGCAGGGGTTATCTTGCACAAAGCCTGCCACCATTCGCTTCGCGAATTGTGTACCTTTTTTAATGGGCGTTCGTTCAATCTCGCTAGCGGAATTCACTTCCGCCCATTAAAAAAGCCCCTCAGCTCACGCTGAAAGGCTTTGTAGAGGGGAAGGGATTCGAACCCTCGGTAAGCTTGAGACCTACACACGCTTTCCAAGCGTGCTCCTTAAACCACTCGGACACCCCTCTGAATGGGAGGGCAAAGCTAAGAATTTATTTTGAAGAATCGAAAAAGGAATCAATGTCCTTTTTAAATTGAATCAAACTTGGCTTGTGTATATAATACATATGACCGGATTCATAGAACTTTATGTCCACCCGCGCTCTTTGCTCAGGGCGCAAAAACATATGTTCCACATCATACAAAGCCGTAAAATAAGGGGTAGCAAAATCATAATAACCACAACCTAAATACACTTTCAAATTGGGGTTTTTAGCCATCGCATCACGCAAACTCTCCGCCACATTTAAATACTTATTTTGCACATTCTTGTAGGACCAAGGATACACATCGCCAAATACATTATAGCCCTTCTCTTCTTTAAACTTCAATTCTTTGGACAAATAATCATTAATTGTCGCCGTAAACGGACCGTCAATATTGGCAAACGATGGGTCAAAATCGACATATTCATCTGCATCATCTAAGTCACGACCCGTAAATCGAGCGTCTAGTCGGCCGACCGACAAGCCATCCCCACGGCGTAGGGCTTTATAAAATCGGTTCTCATCCACACGTAAATTCGCCTGCAAACAAAGTTCTTTGCTAAGACCGGTCCAATAAGCCATTTTCTCCGCGATGGCCTCTTTTTCTTTGGCAGACATCCAACCACCTTTGATTAATGCAGACGCATATTCCCCAATCGCCCATGACTCAGATTCTTTCAAAACATCGGCAATGGGTCGGGCCAATAAAGCGGGGGCCAATTTCTTGTGATACCAAGCTGCAGCCGTATAAGACGGAATGTATAAAGCCCTCGGCAAGTCATTCCCAATGTCATAATTATTCGTTCCAAAATTCAATACCGCCGAAATTAAAATAACCCCATTGATATATATCCGATGCGTATCCTGTAAATACTTGGATAATCCTGCCGCACGAGTCGTCCCATAGGATTCTCCTGCGAGGAATTTTGGGGAAGCCCAACGATCATACCGGCTTAAAAAATTTCGAACGAATGCCCCTACCGAGGTAATGTCCTCTACATAGCCATGGTAATTACTCTCCTTTTCACCATTGACCGCCCGTGAATATCCAGTAGAAACAGGGTCAATAAACACCAAATCCGTTTTATCTAACCAAGAAAATTCATTTGGAATATAGGTATAAGGTGCCGCTGTCGCCGAACCATCATCTTTCAAAAGAACTCTTTTAGGACCCACACCTCCCATATGCAACCACAATGACGCTGAACCTGGACCCCCATTGAACGTAAATGTGACAGGCCGCTTTCCCGCATCCTCCCCTTCTTTTTGATAATAGGTAAAAAAGATTTTGGACAATACTTTACCGGTATCCTGCTTCATGTGCATGTATCCGGTAAAAGCCGTATACTGAATCGTCTTTCCTCCGATGATGATCGCATGGGTCGTTTTAACAACTTGGACCCCCTGTGGATCGGGATCGCTTAGGGCAATGGAAGCTGTCTTTTGAGAAACCGCCTTAAAGGATATGGCAACCATTATAATCAATAATATTTTTTTCATCCTAAATTAATTTTAAAACGAATATAAAAATTGTTTGCCAATAAAAGGTTATTTCGTAGATTTGCACCTACTCTATATATTATATAGACTTTATTAAAAACACAAGATAAAAAAATGCAAAGTTTCCGCACTGAGATAGAAAACCCAATCGTTGAAAAAGACATTTTAGATTTAGCTAAAAAGATTGCTCAATTTAAGGCTGGCGAAATTCATGAGGAAAAATTCCGAAGCCTACGGTTGGCAAGAGGGGTTTATGGGCAGCGCCAACAAGGCGTTCAGATGATCCGAATTAAGCTTCCTTATGGAAAAATTCAGTTTCATCAATGGAAGCGAATTGCGGATATTTCCGACGAATACTCAACAGGAAATTTGCATCTAACGACCCGACAAGACATACAAATTCACTTTGTCTCCTTAGATCGGACACCAGAACTTTGGGCGAAATTAGAACAAGACGATATTACGTTGCGTGAAGCCTGCGGAAATACCGTTCGTAACATTACGGCCTCTCCCACTTCTGGCATAGATCCAAAAGAACTTTTTGATGTCAGCCCACATGCTGATACCGCGTTTCGTTATTTCTTGCGCAACCCTATTTGCCAAGAAATGGGACGCAAAGTAAAAATATCCTTCTCAAATACGGATGAAGATACTTCTTTGGCCTACTTACACGATATGGGTTTTATCCCTAAAATCGTTGACGGTCTAAAAGGATTTAAAGTCGTAGTCGGCGGTGGCCTTGGAGCCCAACCCATGCTCGCGTATACGTCACATGAGTTCTTAGCTGAGGACCAAGTGATTCCTTTTATTGAATCCGTGCTTCGTGTATTTGACCGTCATGGAGAACGTAATTCACGTCACAAAGCACGTATGAAATTCTTGATTCAAAAAATTGGGTTTGAAGAATTCATGAACTTAGTGCAAGCAGAAACCAAAGCGTTAAAAAATCATAGCTATCCGATTTCGGATGCAGCAGCTTGGGAAGTAAGCGAGCCGACCCAATTATCGGATGTGGCAATTCCATCGTCAGAGGTTTATAAAACTTGGTTGGCCACAAATACTTTTGAGCAAAAACAAAAAGGTTTTCATGGCGTTTATGTGCGCATTTTGAATGGAAATATTTCGAGTGATACATCAAGGTCTTTAATTAATTCGCTTACAGGGTACATCGGTGATGATGTTCGAATTACGATTAACCAAGGATTGTTGTTGAAATTTGTGCCAACTGCTAATCTACCCTACGTATTCCAAACATTAGATGCGCATGAATTAGCCGCGCCAGGAGCAAATTCCATTGCCAATATTACGGCATGTCCAGGAACAGATACGTGTAATTTGGCTATTTCGGATTCGACCAATATTACTTCCAAATTGGAACAAGTAATTAATGACGAGTTTCCTGCTTTGATTCATGATAGCCAAATGAAAATTAAAATTTCGGGTTGCATGAATGCGTGTGGTCAGCACAGTATGGCTTCGATTGGTTTTCATGGTTCATCCTTAAAGGCACCTGACAAACGGGTTTTGCCTGCATTGCAAGTACTTTTAGGGGGAGCGACATTAGGAAATGGGGAGGGGCGTATCGCTGACAAAGTGATCAAAGTACCTTCAAAAAGAGGACCCCAAGTGCTGAGAATTGTGCTGAATAATTACGAAGAAAATGCACAAGATGGGGAATACTTTCATGAATATTATGATCGCTTAGGCGAAAATCATTTTTATACATTGATCAAACCATTAGCGGATTTATCCAATTTAGTTCAAGACGATTTTATCGATTGGGGTGCCTCCGAAAACTTTATTACGGAAATTGGCGTTGGAGAATGTGCCGGTGTCATGATCGATTTGGTGGCAACGCTACTTTTTGAATCGCAAGAAAAATACGAATGGACTGTCGCGGCTTTAGAAGATAAACGTTGGGCCGATGCAATTTACCATGGGTATTCGGTATTCATTTCAGCTGCCAAAGCATTGCTTTTAGATAAGAGTGTGACCGTCTCAAATCAAACTGCGGTGATCAATAAATTTGATGAAAATTTCGTGTCGACGGGTGAATTTGCTGTAGATGCGGAAACATTTTCTGCTTTGGTTTTGCAAATAAACCAACATGAACCGACTGAAGCTTTTGCGAATCAATATGTAGCACAAGCTGAAAGATTTTTAAACGCTGCCACCACATACCGCCAAAACAAAGCATGAAAAATTTAACTCATTTCAGAAAATTAGAGCCACAGCCCCGACTCAGTGTCGTGGGAGCAGGACCTGGTGATCCGGAATTGATTACATTAAAGGCCATAAAAGCCATAGCCTCCGCGCAGGCTGTCTTATATGATGCATTGGTTGACACTTCGTTATTGGAACATTGCTCGGCCCATTGTGAGAAAATTTTTGTTGGGAAAAAACCGGGTGAGAGTCACTCTCAGTCGGCTATCAATGCATTGATTGTTGAAAAAGCGTATGCGCTTGGACACGTGGTCCGCTTAAAAGGAGGTGATCCATTTGTATTTGGCCGTGGACGAGAAGAAATTGAATATGCGAGAAGCTTTGGCTTGTTGACAAATTACATTCCAGGCATTAGTTCATCCTACGCAGCAGCTGGAAGTGCAGATATTCCCCTGACCGTTCGTGGGGTGAATGAAAGTTTTTGGGTCATGACGGGAACTAAAACTGATGGTTCTTTGACTGAAGACTTAAAACTAGGACTTCAGTCGACGGCCACGCTAGTCATCTTAATGGGCATGAATAAATTAGGCGAAATAGCTCAATTATGCCAAACCTATGGTAAAGGCGATATTTCGGCTGCTATCATTCAGAATGGCACCATGGCAGATCAGCGAATCGGTATTTCAACCGCAGCTGAACTTGAAAACATGGCTAAAAAAGAAGACCTTCGTAATCCAGCCATCATCGTTATTGGTGAAGTGGTTAGCCATGCCAAACCTGAATTGTGGAAAAAAATCGTAAAACAAGCCTTGTCTTAAAAATTGTAAAGCCGTGATAAACGCGTCTAAAAAAATGTAAAGAAGCGATACCTCCTCGCGTCTAAAAAACACAAATCACCATGTCACAAAGATTAAACATATCCTCAGGTTCCCCATTCGAAGACACTTTTGGCTATTGCCGCGCGGTTAAAACAGGAAATCTTCTGGAAATTTCGGGTACCGTAGCCATCATCGATGGAGAAAAAGTAACAGCAGATGATTTATATGCACAAACTTTTAACATCATTGAGCGAATTGGCGTGGTTTTAGAGGAAGCCGGCTCATCGTTTAAAGATGTGGTTAGAACACGTATTTTTACCACTGACATTTCTCAAAATCTAGAAATTGCAAGAGCACACGCTCATTTTTTTAAAGACATAAAACCCACTACAGGCATTTATGAAATTTCGGCTTTAATTGCACCTCAATATAAGGTAGAAATCGAGTTTACTGCTTGGGTTGGGTAAATTTTTCGTGAAATTTAATCAAGAAAAAAGGGTTGAAAAATCTGAATCTAAGACCCCCATTTCAAGCTTTACTAACTTTTGAAAAGTTAGTAAAGCTATAGTTTTCAGACCAAACAAGCGCAATAAAAACTGATATTCAAGATCGATAAACTGATGAAATTACAGTTGGTCTGCTTCTTTTCTCAAGAGCGCTAAATTAATAGGAACGACTCCTAATGATTCGCACACTAAACCTCCTCCTAAGTTGGCCAAAGAGGCAATTTGCTCCGTAGAACCGCCCAAGGCTAACACACAAGCGGCAATGGAAATCACCGTATCACCGGCACCTGAAACATCTGAAATTTGTCGAATGTGAGCCGGTATTAATTGTTGGTCGTTTTCTAAATCAATATAAACGCCTCGTTCTGACAAAGTCACAAAAACACCCGTAAACTCCTGTGAAACTTTAAATTTCCGAACCGTTTCAGCTAAATGATTCGCATCAAAATCCATCGGCATTAAACCCAATCCATCTCGTAATTCGTGCAAATTAGGTTTGAACAACGTGGCTCCTTTGTAGGCAAAGAAATTCTTCCGTTTGGGATCAACCACAGTAGGAATATTATTTTCTTTTGCCATCGAAATGACGGATTGAATCAACTCTGCACTTAAAACGCCTTTGTCATAATCTTCAAAAATAATGACGTCCACATCTGAAATTGAACCTCGAATGTGGGCCAGTAAGGCTTTTTGGCTCGACAACGAAATCGAATTTTCCGTCTCTGAATCCACCCGAACGACTTGTTGGGACCCCGCGATAATCCTTTCCTTCACCGTCGTCATTCGATCAGATTCCACAATCAAACCTTCCGTCGACAAATTTGAATCGAGAATTATTTTTTGCAACTCCCTTCCAGGCGCATCATCGCCAATCACCGAACAAATCACAGCCGTAGCTCCCAAACTTGCAATGTTTAAAACCACATTGCCGGCACCACCTAAGCGAGATTCTCGGCGAATAACATTCACAACAGGAACAGGCGCTTCTGGAGAAATCCTACTTACCCTTCCCCAGGTGTACGAATCGATCATTAAATCGCCTATAATTAAGACCTTTAATTGACTAAATCCATTAATTAATTCTGAAACTGATTGCATATTTTACCCTCCTATTGAAGTCATAGACTCGTTAATAACTCCTTTTCTATTATTTTCTGCTTCAAAACCGTCTTTTGGCCGCTCACCAAAAATTTTGATCATGGTATTTTTCAAATCCTCATCCGAAACTCCTAACCGCAAATATTCCTTCAAATCAAAAACGCCATCATCGTACAAACAAGTTTTAACTTGGCCTAAAGAGGTCACTCGAATTCGATTGCAAGAACCACAGAACGTCCTACTAAATGCGGCTATAATTCCCACATCTCCCATAAAACCAGGAACATGATAATTTTTTGACGTTTCACCGTAGGCCATTGGCACTTCTTCGATGTGGGGAAATTCAGTTTTTATATGAGAAAGTATCCTTCGGTAATCCCAAAATAATTTCTCTTCGACTAATCCAGATCCATTAAATGGCATTTCCTCGATAAAACGGACTGAAACGGGGTGCTTTTCTGTAAATTTGACCAAGGGTAAAATGTCCGTTTCATTCATGCCATGCATGACCACGGCATTTAATTTCACGATGAAATTAGCCTCAATCATACGCATCAAATTGCGGTATACTTGGTCAAAATCATTTCGCCGAGTTATTTTGAAAAAACGCTCAGAATCCAATGAATCGAGACTTAAATTCACGTTCCTAATTCCTAAATTTAGCAAAGAATCCAGATGATTTTCAAGCAAAACTCCGTTGGTCGTCAGGCAAATTTCAAGGTTTTCAATCTTAGCTAATTCTTGTAAAAAAT
>Ga0114979_10002424_pt1 | contig 12612 bp, 10 predicted proteins | sample S_140625_EF_Meta_FD_87315 | JGI IMG/M metagenome (GOLD analysis project Ga0114979, IMG submission 87315) | Freshwater microbial communities from Lake Simoncouche, Canada to study carbon cycling - S_140625_EF_MetaG | ecosystem: Environmental > Aquatic > Freshwater > Lake | place: Lake... | reverse complement strand
GGTCACGCGCGACCAATACATACAAGAGGAATGTTTAGCCCATCCCGAACTGGTTTCGCGTTATGCTTTGGACAAAAATCAGGGGTATGGAACAAAGCGGCATTTGGAAGGAATATTGGAACACGGAATTACTCAATGGCACCGTAAAACATATGGTAGATGTTCGACAGCAAAATTATCCGCGATATAAAGAGAAAGGGCGTTACACCCTACTATGAGGAATCATCATTTTATCCACCACGGTCTTATCCACGGTCATATATTTGGTCGTCTTATCCATTACACTATACCCAATAATAAACTGGTCAGATTCATCGGCTAAACAAAATCCTAATGTATATTCTACCTTTTCTCCCTCGAATGTGAAAATGGGAGTATATGATTTTACCGATAAATCCGAGCGATTCAAAACGACCATAATATGATAATAGTATCGGCGATCCTCATAACTCACCAAATGGCATATAAACCAAATTTCGTCACCAATGACAATTCCATTCGTAGATCCGCGCAAATATCTGAAAAAGAGAGGGACATCTTGGGATCGTGAAACCTCTTTGAACTCGGAATCTACAATTTCTCCTACGACTAATGGCCACCAGCCATAAATCATTCGTTGGTTATGAGGATCTACACCCGGAACAACCACCCAATTTTTCTCTAAAGATCCTTGGTCTGGAATTTTGGGGAAACAGGGTGGAACCGTCGTTTTTCCATCGACAATAAATCCCGTTTCCACATTCATAGTTCCATCAGTTAATCCGCGATTACCATTATAACCAATATTATTGCTCGATGTCAAATACAATCGAACATCCTCAATTCCAATATAATATCCATCTAAAGTACGATCATGCTGTAAAAACACCTCCGATGTCTTTTCCCATATACCATCTGCACTCTCTTTATTGGTCCATTCGATTGTTACCAAGATATTTTTCGATTCAATCGTAGATTTTTGAACATATTTTCCCTGATCATCCACACTATAATTCACATAACGGACGCAACACATATACTTGTTCTCATCCAATCTTAATATAGACGGAGTGCTAGAAACAAAATCGGCCTGATCAGGACACTGTTTGAGTAAATCCTCTCCAAGATTTGCATTATTCAAAAATGCCACCAATTTGGCCGATTTTGTCGATGTCGTCACCATTTTGCTTACATAAAGATCTCCCCACTTCTTCGAATAAAATTTATAATTCGACAAAATATTATCACTTATACCTTTATCTAAAAAGGGATAATTGAAAACCTTCATTGATAATGCGACTAAATCATAGGAATCCGTATTACAATAATATCCAAGAATGGTCATTTCATAATCCAATTTATAATCATAAACATCCTTTTGCATAAATAAAAAATCGGGCGATTCCGTATTTTTCAAAACATTCTTACCCAATACGTAGAATGGATAGGCTAAACTATATTTTGTAGTACATCGATAATAATTTACAATTTCATATAAATTTTCAATTCTGGATGGAAAAGCATGATACGCTTCCATCCAGGCATGAACCGCATTTGGCATATCCCCCAAACGTTTATAAATATGTCCAATGGAAAACCAGCTAAACCATACTTCTTCAATCCATCCTCCCAATTGAATGCGCTTTTTGTATGTTTCTATCGCCTCGGCGTGATCACCATTATCACGAAGACTATTTGCCAAATAAAACATATATCTTACATTATCCGGGTGGGTCTCAAGACCCTTTTTCAAGAGTCGGATATCTCGAATAAATTTATCCGATTTGCTTCCACCATCACCAATATCATGAATAAAAGCTACCGATTTTTCAATATTAAAATGTACGGATCCATCGGGACATTCTACATATTCGTGTGTTACACCCCAATAGGAAATTCCCTCGACATTTCGAATAATACGGACGTTTTTATAATACATGGCTTCGGAACCTTGAAAAATATTATGAACGTCGCCTTTAGCCAAAATTTGTTTGAATAAATGAGGATGTGATTGAATGGCGGGATTTAATGTAAATATCATATCCGCATCTAAGAATAACAAAAAGTCGGCATTTGACATTCCATGACACGCCTTTAATGCAAATGTGCGATTGTAACCGAAATCTTGGAACGGTTCCTTGACAATTTTCCCGGGAATGTTTTTTTGGGTGAAAAAGGTTTCAATGATTTCGATCGTATTATCAGTCGAACCCGTATCGCAAATACAATAAGAATCAATAATGGGTGCTACCGATTGTAGAAGACGGCGAATAATTTTTGCCTCGTTTTTTACAATCATGTTTAAACATAATGTAGGTGTCCCGACATGTGTATTAACATCTATCGTCTTGTTAGATATAGGAATAGGAACCGTCGATAATGGTTTAGGGTGGGAGGATGGTTCGACCAATGAAAAGGTAATATTTGTATTATTATCGATTAAATTTTCCATTTTTGATTCATTATATCGGTGAATCTTTATTTTATTTTACACATTTGAATATATTTTCTGATGATACGTTATACCGTTTATCAGATTAAACAATATACACCAATAGTAGGTAGATTCAATGTCATTCACACGATTTCACGATGATCCTGTAAGAATACAAAAACAATTAGAAGAATGGACTTTTACCGGAAGATATCAATTAAATGTTCCTGGTCCAGGCGTCGATCTTCCTTTCCAAGAAGATCCCCATTTGCGATTGCAAAAATGGGGTGCTAATTTGCAAACAAATACCATAAACTTGGAAAGCGACCTGTTGGGCCTTTCCAAGACGATAAATCGCGATCCTTTAGACGAGAGTGTTATTCAACGACCCTCGGCGAATCCTCGCAGTTCCATGCCAAACTATCCTTTGGCAACACCCTTTGTCGAGGAAAGTCGCGCATCTCACCCCGCGTGGATGTTTCGTGATGCCGTCCAGCCTCGTTGGGATTATCCCCTCATGAATCCTCAAGCTCTCAATCAATTAGAAAAACCATTCCACGATAATGTGCAGACGCGCATCTTGGAAAAAGATTATTATGTTCCGCGAGTTTCTACACAAATGGGAGTATGAGGAGAATAAAAGAATAAATAGGTCAGAGAATATATAATGTTTTATTATAGTAAATAATAGAACATTTAGAATTATTATGGAATTTTTAATCCCGTTGGCAGCATTAAGTGGATTATATGTAGTATCGAAACAACAATCGAAAAAGTCTGTATCGGGATCAGATTCTGATACGTGTGCAAATGACATGAAAGAGGGATTTGAACAAAAACCACAAAAACCTGTAGCAACCTTGGATGATGGGGATAACAATGGCATGGATTATCTTCAACATCCATCTTTAACCAGTATAAAAGACCTCAATGTTGTCCAATATACCGGAGGCAGTGCCACCGATAAATATTTTAACCCCGCCAGCCAAGATTATTCGAAAAAACAGGCCGAATACGATCAACGCTCGGCTTATTCACAGAAACAATATACAAATCTAGCAGGGCAAACTGTGGATCATACGAGTTTCAAACATAATAATATGGTACCCTATTTCGGAAGTCATGTTCGAAGTCATCCGAATTCCGATCAACAAGAAAGTCTATTCGATAGTTATTTAGGAACAGGATCCCAGACAATCGATAAACGGGAACAGGCACCCCTTTTTTCCCCCAATGAAAATTATAATTGGGTTCATGGCACACCGAATCGCAATGATTTCATACAATCTCGCGTGAATCCCGTGCAAAAAATGTCAAACGTCCTCCCTTTTCAACAAGAAACTGTTGGACCCGGTTTAGCACTTGGATACTGCTCCGATGCAGCGGGCGGGTTCAACGCGGGTATGTTGGGGCGTGAGCAATGGCTTCCTCGCAATGTCGATCAATTACGCGCAGCGACAAATCAAAAAGCGGGCGGTTTTACACTTCTTGGACACGAGGGTCCCGCATTAAGCCAAAATCCCACAATGGGAAGTATTGGAACCGTGGAGAAGAACCGTCTCGATACTACCTACGAAAATGGGGAGGACCGTTGGCTCAAGACCACGGGTGGTTACAAGGCCGATCCCCATCGTCCCCAAGAAGTCGATCGTATTACTTCGCGCCAAACAACCACCACGGATTACGCCGGTATTGCCGGGGCTGCAACTGTGGGTGAATATGTCGATGGTGAATACATGCCATCACACCGCCACCAATTGGGCGCTGTTCCCATTACGGCCGCGTATGCTGCTGGTAGCGGGAATGTTCAGACGACGGATTATGGATTGAAATCGGGGACGGCATATATGAATAATCGCGCGGCCAATCAAAATGGTGGCTATTTCGGTGCCATCGCCAATGCTCTCGGTTCCACTATTACCCCACTCTTGGACACGATCCGTCCTTCGCGTAAGCAAAACGTCATTGGTTCTCTCCGTCCTTACGGAGATGCCGGAACTGCTGTATCGAATTCGTATGTATTTAACCCCGCGGATCGCCCCGGAACCACCATCCGCGAAACAACGGAGAATTCCAAATTCCACTTGAACGTGAATGCAAACCAGTTGGGCGGTGCTTATCAAGTGTCTGTTCAACAACCCATCGCCAATAACCGTATGAACCAATCCGATTTCTTTTATGCAGGTAATTCTAGTGCTGCTGGAGAGAGCCGACAACCTCGCCAATATGACGCCGAATACAGACAGCGTAATAATGATATTAAATCATCCACCATTGATGGACGCCTGGTTCCCGGAAATATGGCGCTCATGAATAATCAGATGAATATCCGCGGAGGTGATCGTAATAACGATTTAGCCAATCATCGCACACCCGTTGCTGGATCCTCGGGAACATATCAGGCGCCATCGATCGAAACTCATGGACAACTTCAGGGAAAACAGCCCGCACTTTATTCTGGTATGCAAGCCGATCGCAGTCAAGATTATGTGTTGGACGCATTAAAAGGCAACCCTTATGCATTAAATGTGACTTGTGGTTTGTAAAACCAGAAACAAAAACAAAAACATAAAAAATATTATCATCAAAATCATTTTTTATGTTTTTACTAATAGCGTATATCGATACATGGTTTAGATATCGCATTCAATGTCCAAATAATCTCCCCATAATGGTCGCTTCCCGATTTTCGGCAGGCCGGCTAAACAATTGTATCAACATCGCATCGTCACGGAAACGCACCGTATATTCTTGCTGGATCTGATTGCGTCCAATCCGACCCATCGCCTGTATCGTCTTTTGTTGTGTCATTTTTTGCAAATCTTTCCCAATGAATCCGTGGCAAAACTGGTAATTCGTTCCATAAATATAATCCGACGAGGCCAAGATCAAGAATAACTTTTGCTGATAGGCCAAACGTTTCATTATTTCCATATATTTCGCGTTGGTCTTTTCCGCCTGTTCGTCCAAGAACATTCCTACGCCGAGGAGAAGCAAAATCTTCATCTGATCCGTGACATCCAATTCCATGATTTCACATACTACGGATTCCTCAATATAGGGTGTAAATGCATTCGGAATATGTGTATCACCCACCCATATTTCTTGATGAGGCTGTGTATTGGGGATGAAAATTCGATCGAACGAAACTGCCTTGATATAGGACCGCAAAATATCAATCTGCTCTTTTAATCGATCAGTTGCAGTACTCGATAATTCACGGGTTTTGGATTTCTTGGACGATTTTCCACCGGGTCCGTCACCCCCCTGACTTTGTTCGCGATTTTCCAATGCCGCCAATTGGTCCTCCAATTTATTGGAGAGTTCGGTGATTTTTATTTGGACCTCATTGTTTTTCGCGATTTTTTCGGATATTTCTTGGAAAACACGGGTCGGAATATTTGTCTGTTGAATATAAAACTGTCCTATTTTTTCCACATCCTCTGTGAGGAAAATAGTGGGGCCATCGGTCAAAGTATGTGCGTCGGCAGTTGTCAATAATACACCTGTAAATGGATGCGCGGTCTTTTGCGATTGTGACATTGATACAAGTGATTGCTGTGACCCACTCGTTACCATCATACTCTGAGTCCGCGAAAGGGACAATCCCGACATTTTATCGACACCTTTCGACCCATACCCGGTCCCCATACTAATATCGATGGTATTTCCACTCTTGGTCCTCTCAATCGTTTTCTGACGAAATTTGGGTATTTGACCACGGCTCAGTGCGTCATGTATTTCATGCCAGACCTCGGCACTTAGATCGAGATCCAATCTCAGTAAAAGGTCCAAATAATACTTTTTCAGACTTTTCATCGAAATATCGGCGATACCTTTGGCAAAATATTGCTCCATTTGATACGCGGGCGCAATGCGATCGGAAATGGCCTGGATGAATCGGACGATTTCTTGTAAATCGAAGTATCTCAAGAGCGTCTTGTTTTCATCGCAATAGGTCGCACACCTCTTCAATTCCCCAATATCGCGAAAGAGGAGGTGGGGGACGACAGCCTTACCTCCCTTATTGAGAACACCGATCGATTTCCTGCAATCGTGACTGGTAATTGTGTGAATCTCGGGTAAATCCCCGGTCTCCGAAATAAATCTTTGGCGGAAATTGTCAATGGTCTCGGCCAATTCTTCTTCACGGGGAAGTGTCGCCGAAGAAAGCACGACCTTGGAAATCCGATTTTCCTCCCAATTTCGGTGAATTTGCGCATGTAGCGGATGTTCTTCGTAGTCCATCGTAATGGTCGGTTCATCCCAATAGGTCACGATTTCAGGTTCCGTGTTAAACGCAAGCATATAATACATGGCTATCAAATAGGACTGGACATCGCAGATCATGATCTCGACTTTGTCGCCCACACTATTATCGACTTTTCCGATACCCCCCGTGCGCTGATTTCGCGTATAAACCGAAGCGGCGAAATAATGGAGGCGAATATCGTCAGCGGTTTCGCATCCGAACGCAATCGCGATTTTTTTCCCCATCGAAACGGCGGATTTCGCCAGGGCCAACCCCACATGGCGCGCAGCACAGATAAATATAATTCGGTGCCCAACAGAGAGCGCAATCGGAGATAATGTTTTACCCGTTCCCGTGGGGGCAATATAGAGGACGAGTTTGGACCGATTATTTCCACCCGACTCTTCACGAAAGATGCTAAACAATTCTTTTTGGTGCGCGAAGAGCGTCTGATCTTCGTATTTGATAAGATGGGGATTTTTCTCAATGAATTGGTAGGCTTGGACCAAGACATCGCGCATTTTCAAATGCTTTTCGGCGCCGCGGATAACACGCTGAACAAAATCTACGACCTCGGGATTGATTTGCTGAATAGTCGATTGCATAATTTGGATCAACGTATAGAGATAAAATGCATATTTGGCGGTTTTCAGTGCGAGAGATTGCATGATTTCTTTACAGAAATCGAGGAGGGCGAATTCGAAGATTTGGTCTTGTCCGGATCCAGCGATACCTGACGTAGTCCCTTTCATTTTCGCGTCCATACTATTGATCCTTATCAAATCCGCCTTTTTGGGTGGTGCAACCACCTTTACTTTTTTTATCGGTTTTTCTTTTTGTCCGATCGAAAGATCCACGTCCGGATATTTTTTTATGAGTGATTGGATTTCCTTTTCAAAATATTGTTTGTATAAATAGGCTTGATTCTCAAGAGTATCATCGATCTTCATTTTCGCGATGAGAGATTGCGTATCATTGCGACGCAAATTGATATCGCGATATCCATCGATAATCAGTTGGAGAATCCCTTTTTCACGATCGCTCACGGCGATTTCTATATTGAGCCATTCATCCTTGGAAAGTTTCTTTTGGCGGAGGTCCATGGTATAATATCGATTGGTGGTTTTAGGTTGTTTTGGGTCTTGGTTATTGATGGCTACGGATTTTCGCAATAAAATCAATTTTTCGCAAAAGATATAGACATTATGCAATGTAGTATTATATCGAAAATAAAATGAACGTCGCATTTTTATCAAAAATTTTCCAATATATATTGCTAACTTCAAGAAAATTCTCCATCGATGAGTCGCACGGTATATCGCATTCGATGAATGTTTTACATTATGCAGAAAAAATTTATCAGAGCGAATTGCCTAAGCATCCGATATTGAAGCAACAAAAGAATATTGTATATATTTCGGCGCTACTACATGATATGTGCGATAAAAAGTACGTTTCTGAGGAAGCGGGTTTAGCCGATTTAGAGAATTTTTTGATTCCTGTAAAACGGAATATTATGCCGGATAGTGGATGTGAAATTGCGGGGCCAGGTTTAGGCGGTTTTTCTAAATCCAGAAGCGAAGTATCCGAAATTAGTTTGAATGATGATCCTGTCATTACGCCCAATGAATTGACAGTAATTAAGCAAATTATTTCTACCATGTCTTATTCCAAAGTGAAGCGTGATGGCTATCCTATTTTAGGCGCATATGAAATTGCATATCATATTGTTCGCGAGGCAGATTTATTAGCGGCTTATGATTTTGATCGTTGTATGATTTATGACATGAATCGCAATAAACATGATTTAGAGTCCGCGTTCCACCACGCGGATGAACTTTTTAAAAAACGCGTTTTAAAACATAATGAAGATAAATTGTTTGTAACCGAATATTCTCAAAATCTTTCCAAAATTTTACATAAAAATGCGTTGAAAAGGATGAACGCATGGCGAAATATTATTTCAGGATAAATAATTTGTCGGAAAGGACTTTTGACCTTTAGGAAAATAATCAAATGATTTTTAAAAAATTTTATCTTTAGGTATAATATAAAAATGAGCAAATTCACTGTTGCCCCTTCTGTTCTCGCTTACTCACAATACCCCAATGCTTCTGCACTTGCTTCCGCAGTTCAAAGCAAAGTTTTGAACTACAGAGATGCAAGTTGGTCTGATTCCCTTTCTACCATTCTTCCAGCGATTCTTAGTAATACTGGTAGCGATGCTACTGGTCCTTTAACAAGTAACAGCTCACTTTATAATGCTGGCGGTTCCCTTAGTAACACAGGGACTTATGAACACATGAGAACTGGACTAGATCGCCTGGTATTAGATCTTTCTAGTGGCGCTGGTTTAACCGCCCCACTTGGTGCTACTGCACGTATCGTTTTTACCGATTCCACTGGTTCTGTTGGATATGATTCTTCTAGGATTGGTTCGAGCGATATTAGTGCTGTAAATATACTAGGGAACGCCTTCAAGGCAACTAATGTAGCAGTTCCCACCATAAACAACAACCACTTCAATAGAATTGAGTTCCCCGAGGCTTTAAAAGCTGATTCTGGCATTGGAATCAACACCCGTTTTTCAACTACTCTCAGATCAATGGAGGATCGTGCGGTCTTTGCATTGAAGAAGCCTGGTAGCAATAGTGTTACGGGTCTCATTGCTATTTCTAAACTGGCAACTTAAGGTCTATACGTGTTTTGTATCCACCACGAAGCATAGAGATACAAAAGACCCACCCTGTTTGAGAGACCTATAACCTGGGGATAAATTTATGTTTAGGTAGATCTGGTTTTATTTTCACACATTATAAAATAAATTATCTATAAAACAATTTATTTTATTAGCATAATAGCATTGAAATGAATAAAAACACAACAAACTACTAAATTTTGTAATTTAATTGAAAAACCAGATCTACCTAACCCGAAGGAGAGAGATACAAAAAACCCACCCTCTTTGTGAGATCTATAACCAGGGGATAAATGTAGATCAAGGGTGTAAATACATTTAAAAAACCGCCCTCGGTTTATATTTCAAAATGTCCAAGATTTTCTTGGTTGTTGGAAATTCGATGGTTCCATAAATATCCTGTAAAAGTAGCCATTCGAACATACCCCCCACATACATATAAACGCGTGAAAATCCGAGGTCGATCAATTGTTTATACTTGATTTCTACGGTCGGATCTGTAGCATTTTTCCCATACACAATGAATGATTTGCTGTTTAGCTGATACCGCGACAACAAATCATTGATAACTGTTTCTTCGTCTGAACACGGCATCGTTCCATGGATGAGACAATCTTGGAATCCGGAATCGAGTGGGAGGGTATTGATCAATAAAAATTGGTTGGTGATCGCGTGATTTTTGATGGCATATAGAACATCGTCAAATCCTATTTTTGGACCTCCTGGTCCAGGACCACTTTTAGGTGAAAACCACGATAACATTTATTTTGGTGTATGCAGTATTCCGTTATTCTAAGATATACGCATTTATTTACACGGTTTTTCAATGTATATATTTAGTAATCTGGATCTAGGGTAGAGGTAGGTAGATCTGGTTTTTTTCAATATAACTGTTTTGTTTAGTGATTTATTATATTTTATTCAATGCTATTATGCTAATAAAACCAGATCTACCTAATCATAACCTGGATGGAGGCTCTACATATACGCAATGATTTTACACGGTTTTTAGCTGTATTATCTTTTGAACCAAAAAATTGATTTAAATATTAAATCAATATTTTACCACAACGAATATACCCACATACAATCCAAACCAAAAATGTCTCTTTCTCATCCTATTTTGATTTCTATTGAAGGAAATATCGGCGCGGGAAAATCGACACTCCTCGCAAAATTGGAAGAACGACTCGCACAAAATTCTACAAAAAAATGGGTGTTTTTAAAGGAGCCTGTCCATATTTGGGAAACAATCAAGGACAAAGACGGACAAACCATGCTCGCCAAATTCTATTCCGATCCCCAAAAATACAGTTTTGCATTTCAAATTATGGCCTATACGACCCGTCTCAATGAACTGCGCCGAGTCATTCGCGAAAATCCCGATTGCCATGGAATCGTCTGTGAGCGATCTTTGGAAGCCGATAAACATATTTTCGCAAAAATGCTACATGACGATGGAATTATGGAGGATGTCATGTATGACATTTATAATCGTTATTTCTCCGAATATAGCGAGGATTATAAGCTGGATGCAATTATTTATTTGGATGCCGACCCCAAGGTTTGTTTTGAGCGGATCAATAAAAGATCGCGTAATGGAGAGGGAGGGATTTCGCTCGAATATTTGAAAAAATGTCATGATTATCATCACGAATGGATGTTACTGGAAACAGTCATGCATATGGTGGATCCCAATAAGCGAAACAATTTGGTTTTGGATGTGAATTCCGATGCGGACTATTTGACAGTGGAGGATCCCGGGTCGCGAAACATTGAACGCATATTGGAATTTATTGAGGGGTAGATAATTCTGTCAATACTTTCTGAATTTGTTTTGTTAGCGATTCCAATGGGTCTATTACTAAAGAAACGGTAGGTGCCGTTTCTTTTTTTTCAGATTCAGGATTGGTTGGACAATCGCATGGTTCAGATTCTGAAAATGGTTTTACATGAACAACGCCATTTTTGTCAATCGTAACAATTGCCCCTTGTATGTTACCTTTTTCATCTATATACCGAACAATAGCATTTACAAATTTTTCATTAGTAGTACTATTAGGATCAACCATATTTACATAATCGCCACAAAAAAATAGGACGATATTTCATGAAACGACCTTCCTCTTTTTTTTATTTCTATGTGTCAATCCTAATAATTATCATACTCTATTTTTCCTACTTGGGATCCAGAGTCAATCGATCCAAAGAAAATTTCGATCAATCTCCACAAAAAGTCGCCGTGGTTTCCATGATAAAATCCCCTAAAAACATGGAAACCTGGTTGGAAAAACATCGTAATCTTGGAATCGCACGATTTTATATTCGTCTAGAAGATACCCCAGAACTCGAAGAATATTTGGAAAAACAGTCCGACGTCCATTTAATCATCGGTCGTTCGACCGGTATCAATGAATACAAAGAAATACAGACACGTCAAGGAGAATTAGTGAATCAGGCTCTACGCCAAGGTGAAAAGGATGGGATGGATTGGGTCATCCATATCGATTCCGACGAAATTCTGGAAGGAGATTTAGACCAAGTTCGATCGTTGCCACCCAATGTCCGGACATTTTGGATCCAAAATCACGAGGCAAAATACGCGGATATTCCTAAAAAAGAGGATAATTGTTTTACCGCCGCTAAATATCTGGATTGTTCGAAAGAAGCCTGTGTCAGTTACGCCAATGGTAAATCAGGTGGTCGATGCGCGCCCGATGTTGCGGCAAATGGGCCACATAGATTCAAAAGTAACCTGTCAGATAATCCAGATCCAGATCTGAAATTGGAAGGAATTCGGGTAAATCACTATGAAAGTTGCGATTTTGAACAATACAAGGCGAAATATAGAGGACTTTCTGTCCAAGATTTGAACAATGATATCCCCTTTAGTTATTATAACGATTCGATCAAGGCGGTTTCGCAAGGCGATCATGCTTTACAAAAGGTTTATACACAATATAGGGTGGTTTCTGACGGAAATTAGATTATTAGATTCATGCATAAGATCTAGATCTGGTTTTTTAAGGTCTATCCGTGTTTTTGTATCCGCAAACTAAATATGTGTATGGATACAAAACACGGATAGACCTTAAGTGATGTATTATATTTTATTCAATTCTATTATGCTAATAAAATAAATTGTTTTATACGTAATTTATTTTATAATGTAGAAATAAAACCAGATCTACCTAATCATAATCCAGGCGGAGCTCAAAATAATGGATTCTTCAATTTTTTATACGCGAT
>Ga0114979_10002423_pt1 | contig 12613 bp, 13 predicted proteins | sample S_140625_EF_Meta_FD_87315 | JGI IMG/M metagenome (GOLD analysis project Ga0114979, IMG submission 87315) | Freshwater microbial communities from Lake Simoncouche, Canada to study carbon cycling - S_140625_EF_MetaG | ecosystem: Environmental > Aquatic > Freshwater > Lake | place: Lake... | reverse complement strand
TCTAGGGGGTTACGCAGCGCACTGATCAGCCACGCAACCGTGATGAGCAAGAAGGCAGCGGCAAAAGCCGCCGTCACGATCAGCTCGACGTTCGCAACCCTCGCGGTTTCGATACGGCCACTGCGTGGCCTACTCAACCGGCGAGGAGAAGACGCCTTGGTCGCCTTCGGAGCACTCCACGTGATGTTGGTAGTTTCGCGATCGGGGTCGCCTGCCCACGTGAGGGCATCATCATCGGGAGTGCTCATCTGGCGCGACCGACTAGCGAGCGGCCGAACCCTCGGTGTAGTCCTTGTCTTGCGGGCGCCAAGCGAACATTTCGCGCAGCTTGCGACCCACGGCCTCGATGGGGTGCTTGGCACCCTTTTCGCGCAGGGCGATGAACTCGGGAGCGCCGGCGTCTTGGTCGGCGATGAAGCGCTTGGCAAAAGTGCCGTCCTGAATGTCGGCGAGAACAGCCTTCATGTTCTCTTTCACGCTCGGGTCAATCACGCGGGGGCCCGAGACGTAGTCGCCGTACTCAGCGGTGTCCGAAACCGACCAGCGCTGCTTGGCGATGCCGCCCTCCCACATGAGGTCAACGATGAGCTTGAGCTCGTGCAGCACCTCGAAGTAGGCAATCTCGGGCTGGTAGCCGGCCTCGACGAGCGTTTCAAAGCCGTACATCACGAGCTGCGATGCGCCACCGCAGAGAACGGTCTGCTCGCCAAAGAGGTCGGTCTCGGTCTCTTCGGTGAACGTGGTCTTGATGCCACCGGCGCGGAGAGCGCCGAGGGCCTTGGAGTAAGACCACGCCATGTCCCAGGCCTTGCCCGAAGCGTCCTTTTCAACCGCGACGATTACAGGGACACCGCGACCCGCTTCGTACTCGCGACGAACGGTGTGTCCGGGGCCCTTCGGCGCAACCAGAATCACGTCGACGCCCTCGGGCGCTTCGATGTAGCCGTAACGAATGTTGAAACCGTGGCCGAAAACGAGCGTCTTGCCCGGAGTGAGGTTGGGCTTGACGTCGTCGGCAAAGAGGAAGCGCTGTACCTGGTCGGGAGCGAGAATCACGATCACGTCACCCCAGGCCGCAGCCTCGGCCGTGGTCATGACCTTCAGGCCCGCCTCTTCGGCCTTGGCAATCGACTTGCTGCCTGCCTTCAGACCAACAACGACCTCAACGCCCGAGTCGTGAAGGTTGAGCGCGTGGGCGTGACCCTGCGAGCCGTAGCCGATGATCGCAACCTTCTTGCCCTTGATGAGCTCGAGGTCGGCATCCTTGTCGTAGTGAATTTCCAGCACAGTGTTTCTCCTAGGGTTTTGAGGTTCGTGAGTTGTGAAAAAAGAATCTTGCGGTGTTACTTGTAAACGCGTTCGGTGATCGACTTGGCGCCACGGCCAATGGCGAGCAGCCCCGATTGGGCGATCTCTTTGATGCCGTAGGGCTCGAGAACCCGAAGTAGGGCTGATGTCTTTCCCGAGTCTCCGGTGACCTCGATGACCAGCGCATCGGGCGCCACGTCAACAACACGCGCGCGGAACAGCGTAACCGCTTCGAGCACCGCGGAACGCGAGGAATTGTCAACGCGCACTTTGATGAGCAGGTGCTCGCGCTGAACAGATTGGTCGGTGTCGAGCTCAACAACCTTGATCACGTTGACCAGTTTGTTGAGCTGCTTGGTCACCTGCTCGAGCGGAAGCTGGTCAACATCCACCACGACGGTGATACGCGAGAGCCCCTCGATTTCGGAGTGACCCACGGCCAGCGATTCGATGTTGAAGCCGCGTCGTGCGAACAGGCCGGCAACTCGGGTGAGCAGACCCGGCTTGTCCTCCACGAGGAGGCTGAGAACGTGCGATGTCATGGCCATTCCTCCCTATTCCTCGTTGTCCCACGACGGCGCGTGGTCGCGCGCGTACTGCACACCACTGTTGCTCACACCCTGTGGCACCATCGGCCACACCATGGCGTCGGCACTCACCACAAAGTCGATCACCACGGGGCGGTCGTTGGTAGCCAGAGCAAGCTTGATGGCGTCGTCTACTTCTTCTCGTTTCGTCACGCGGATGCTCAGCGCACCATAAGCATCGGCCAGCTTCACGAAGTCGGGAATACGCACGGTGTCGTGACCCGTGTTGAGGTCGGTGTGGGAGTAGCGGCCGTCGTAGAACAGCGTCTGCCACTGCCGCACCATACCGAGCGATGAGTTATTGATGATCGCCACCTTGATGGGAATCTGGTTGAGCGTGCAGGTGGCCAACTCCTGATTGGTCATCTGGAAGCAACCGTCGCCGTCGATCGCCCACACCACACGGTCGGGCTCGGCAACCTTGGCTCCCATGGCGGCCGGAACCGCGTATCCCATGGTGCCGGCACCGCCCGAGTTGAGCCACGCGTTGGGGCGTTCGTACTTGATGAACTGCGCTGCCCACATCTGGTGCTGACCTACGCCCGCGGCGTACACCGCCTCGGGGCCGCTGAGTTCTCCCACGCGCTGGATCACGTATTGGGGAGACAACTGGCCGTCCTCCGGTTCGGAGTATCCCAAGGGGAACTCGCTGCGCAGCCCGTTGAGCCGTTCCCACCACTCGGCAATGTCGAGTTTTTTCTTGCCCATCTCCTTGGCGTAGGCGTCGGTAAGGTCCACCAGCACATCTTTAAGGTCGCCCACGATGGGCACCTCGGCGTGACGAATCTTGCCGATCTCGGCCGGATCAATGTCCACGTGAATCACCTGGGCGTTCATGGCGAAGAGGGAGGACTTCCCGGTCACGCGGTCATCGAAGCGGGCACCGAGCGTGATGAGAAGGTCGGACTCCTGAAGTGCCAGCACCGCGGGAACCGTGCCGTGCATGCCGGGCATGCCGAGGTTCTGCTGGTGCGAGTCGGGGAAGGCGCCGCGCGCCATGAGCGTAGTCACCACAGGCGCGCCTACGAGTTCAACAAGTTTGAGGAGCTCTGCCGCGGCCCCCGAGCGAACGATGCCGCCGCCCACGTAGAAAACGGGCTTCTGTGCCTGCGCCATGAGCTCGGCCGCGGCCTGAATCTGCTTGCCGTGCGCCTTTGTCACGGGGTGATATCCCGGCAACTCGTAGGTGGGTGGCCAGCTGAACGCGAACTCCTCCTGCTGGGCATCCTTGGTGATGTCGACGAGAACGGGGCCGGGACGGCCGGTCGTAGCGATTTCGTAGGCCGCAGCCAGGGTGCCCGGAATATCGGCAGCCTTCGTCACCAAGAACGAGTGCTTGGTGATCGGCATGGTGATGCCCACGATGTCGGCCTCCTGGAACGCATCGGTTCCCATCAGGTGGCTGAACACCTGGCCGGTGATGGCCAGTAGCGGAACCGAATCCATGTGCGCATCGGCGATTGCGGTGACCAGGTTGGTCGCACCCGGGCCACTCGTGGCGATGCACACGCCGAGCTTGCCCGACGACGAGGCGTAGCCCTCGGCGGCGTGACCCGCGCCCTGCTCGTGACGAACCAGGATGTGGCGAATCTTTGACGAGTCCATCAGGGGATCGTAAACGGGCAGGATGGCGCCTCCGGGCAATCCGAAGACGTCGGTGATGCCCAGCATCTCGAGGCTGCGAACAACTCCTTCGGCACCATTCATCGACTGGCCCTTGGTGGTCTTTGCAGCGGGAGGTGTGTCGGCAGACATGAGTGAGCGTCCTTTGCGTTGAAAGGTGAAAATGAGATACGGGCGTCGTTACCCGGTAATCGCACCGACCGAAGCGGAGTGCACCAGTTTGGAGTACTTCGCCAATACGCCACGTGTGTAGCGCGGTGGGAGCGGTTGCCAGCTTTGTCGGCGGCTTGCGAGCTCTTCTTCGTCAACCAGTAAGTCGAGAGTCCGAGTCGCGATATCGACCCGTATGAGATCACCATCGCGCAGAAGTGCGATGGGCCCGCCATCGACAGCTTCTGGAGCTATATGGCCGATACACAGTCCGGTTGTGCCGCCTGAGAATCGACCGTCTGTCAATAGTAGAACATCTTTGCCGAGGCCCGCACCCTTAATGGCGGCCGTGATGGCGAGCATCTCGCGCATTCCGGGACCACCCTTTGGGCCCTCGTAGCGGATAACAATCGCGTCTCCGGCCACGACTTTTCCCTCGGTGAGCGCATCCATGGCGGCCCGCTCCCGTTCAAACACGCGGGCCGTCCCCTCAAACACGTCGAGATCGAAGCCCGCGGTCTTGACAACAGCTCCCTCAGGGGCCAAGGTTCCGCGCAGAATGGCGATACCGCCATTGTGGTGCAGCGGGTTGTCGAGGGTGCGAATCACTTCGCCGTCGACCGGCATGATGTTCATGTCGGCGAGGTTTTCGGCCAGCGTCTTGCCCGTCACCGTGAGCGCATCACCGTGCAGCAGGCCCGCATCGAGCAGGGCTTTCATCACCACCGGTACGCCGCCCACACGGTCGACGTCGTTCATCACGTACTTGCCAAACGGCTTGAGATCGGCGATGTGCGGCACCTTGTCGTTGATGCGGTTGAAGTCGTCGAGCGAGAGCTCAACATCGGCCTCGTGCGCAATGGCGAGCAGGTGGAGGACGGCGTTGGTGGAACCGCCAAAAACCATGAGCACAGCGATGGCGTTTTCGAACGCCTTCTTGGTCAGAATGTCGCGCGCGGTGATGCCTAAGCGAATCAGGTTGACCACGGCTTCGCCCGAGCGGTGCGCAAAGTAATCGCGGCGGCGATCTGCGCTGGGGGGCGCAGCTGAACCGGGCAGGCTCATGCCCAGCGCTTCGGCAATCGACGCCATGGTGTTGGCGGTGTACATGCCACCGCACGCTCCCTCGCCAGGACAAATCGCGCGCTCAATGAGGTCGAGATCCGCCTCGCTCATCTTGCCGGCCTTGCAGGCGCCCACGGCTTCGAACGCATCAATGATGGTCACGCTCTTCTCGGTGCCGTCGGAGAGGCGAACCCAGCCCGGAGCAATTGAACCGGCATACAAGAAAACGGATGCCAGGTCGAGACGTGCGGCGGCCATGAGCATGCCCGGCAGTGACTTGTCGCAACCGGCGAGCAACACCGAACCGTCGAGGCGCTCAGCCTGCATCACCACCTCAACGGAGTCGGCAATCACCTCGCGCGACACGAGCGAAAAGTGCATGCCCTCGTGGCCCATTGAAATGCCGTCGGAAACCGAGACGGTGCCAAACTGCAGCGGGTAGCCGCCGCCAGCATGAACGCCCTCCTTGCTGGCCTGGGCCAAGCGGTCGAGGCTCAGGTTGCACGGCGTGATCTCGTTCCACGAACTCGCGATGCCGATCTGGGGTTTCACCCAGTCTTCGTCGCCCATTCCCACGGCACGGAGCATGCCGCGCGAGGCGGCCTTCTCAATACCATCGGTGACGTCGCGGCTGCGGGGCTTCATGTCGATTTTTGCCATGCGTTGAGTCTATAACCGCCCAGAAATTGTGCGAATCTCGGGTGCTTCGTGAACACGAGGTTACTTTTTTGCCAACACTTTTCCGACGTGGTGCAAACGTCCAGCCTCCGCCAATGTTCCCCCGATACCGTGGAAACACAATGATGAAAATCGGCATGAGCACTTCGTGTGTCTACCCCCTGTCCGCCGACGAAGGTTTTCGCTTCGCTTCTCTTGCCGGGTTCGACGGCGTTGAAGTTATGGTGACGCGAGACCCAGCCACTCAAACGGCTCACGGCCTGCGCCGCATGATGGATGAGCACCAGATGCCCGTCCTTTCTATACACGCCCCCGTGCTGTTGTTGACGCACTTCGTGTGGGGTCGCGACCCACAGATCAAGCTCGAGAAGGCTGCCGAACTGGCCGCTGAGGTGGGCGCGTCCACCGTCGTGGTGCACCCGCCATTTCGCTGGCAGTCCACCTACGCCGAGCGTTTTCTCGACATCGTGCGCCAGACCGGCAACAACACCGGTGTGAACATCGCCGTGGAGAACATGTTCCCGTGGAGGGTGGGGAGCGCCTCAATGCAGGCCTACGCTCCCGGCCCGGATCCGCGCGACTTCGACTGCGATGCCGTCACCCTCGACTTCTCGCACGCCGCCCTCTCGGGTCACGATGCGCTCGAGCTCACCCACGCCTACGGCGAGCGCCTGCGCCACGTGCACCTCTGTGACGGAGCCGCGGCGGCCGACGACAACCGAATCTTCGACGAGCACCTGCTGCCCGGAGAAGGTCGCCAGCCGGTGGCCGAGGTCCTTCGCCACTTGGCCGACAACAACTGGGACGGCCACATCGTGGCCGAGGTGAACACGCGCAAGGCCAAGTCGGAGGCCGAACGTCTCGACCTTTTGTTGCGTACCCTCGCGTTTGCCCGTGAGCACACGGCCGCGCAGCCGGTCGGGTCACTCGTCACCGACCAGCTTGCTCCCATCGCTTAGTGCCAGCCCGAATCACCCGGTAGCCTGTTGAGTGGACGGAGGGTGACCATGAGACGTTTTTTGTTCAACGGCGGAGTGCTCGGCGCACTTTTTGGCGGCATCTCGGCCGCCCGACAGACGGCCCGAGGCCCACGCGACTGGCGACTAGCTCTTGTCTGGTTGGGCTGGGGCATCAGCGTAACGCTGGCCGTTCTGGCCGTGCGCGATGAAGCTCGTGAGGCGCGCGAACAGGCCGAACTCGAGGGCTACGAGGACTAACTGAGCTATCCACGTGTGCTGATTCTTCGATAGCATAGTCGTGTCGTAATGCACCCTGACAACACCCAACCAAGGAGAAAATCGTGTCGACAACCACTTCAGCAACATCCCCGGGCCCCGGCCTGGCCTGGTTTGCGAAGCACATCGAAATCATTGTTGTCACGCTGCTCGGCCTGGTCTCGGTAGCCACCGCCTATACGTCTTTTCAGGCCTCGCTCTACGACTCACAGATGGCCGGAGCGTATGCCGTGGGCAATAACTACAAGACTGAGGCAGAGTCGATGTACCTCGAGTCAAACCAGCAGTATGTCCAGGATGCCCAGACGCTCCTTCGACTCGATGAACTCAACGTTGAAGTTCAGTATGGGGATGCCACCACTGCGGCTCTGGCACAGGCCAAGGTCGACGCCATCTTTACGTCATCGGTGAGCGAGACATTCGCCGCGGCCATCGCCACCGCCGACGAGGCCAACGCAGCAAATCCTGGAACGTACACCTCGGCGCAAGATGACGAGACCTATCTGGCGGAACTTTTTGATCCTTACAAGGAGAAGGCAGTCGCCGCAGACGAAAAGATTGCCGCGGGTGAACGTTTCAACGGCCTGAGCGATCAGCTCACTCTTTACACGGTGCTGATGGCCCTGTCGCTGTTCCTGTTGGGTCTCGCGGCCGTGCTCAAGAAGTTCCGCATGCAGATTCTCATTCTTGCGGGGTCGATGGTGATCTTCACGTTTGCGGCGGTGCTCACCGCGCTGGTGCCGTTCGTGGGCATCGGCTAACTTTTTCTCGTCACTGGCCGGGCAGGCTCTCAGTCAATGCGCGTAAGTTGAGGTTATGACAGAGCGCCAGCCCTACACCGTCGTCGAAAAATGCAAAGGTTACGAAATCCGCGACTACCCCGAGTCTCGCCTCGCGCAGGTGGATATGCGAGCGAGCTTTTCCTCCGCCGGCAGCATGGGGTTTGGCCCGCTCATTAGGTACATCAGCGGTGGTAACGCGGCCTCGCAGCGCATCGCCATGACCGCACCCGTGCTCCAGCAGGCGTCACCGCAGGAGACGTACCTCGTGAGTTTCGTGATGCCGGCGGAGATGACAGAGGCAACGATGCCTCGGCCGGTCGACGGCCGTGTCACCATGGTGACGGTGCCCGCCCGGCGCGTGGCTGCGTTGGGCTTTCGTGGTGGATGGAACGAAGGGCGCTTTCACGAGCAGGCGACGGCTCTGCGTTCGGCTCTCACACGTGACAAGCGCGCGTTCAGCGGAGAGCCCACTTACGCACGCTTTGACCCCCCGTGGAAGCCTGCGTTTCTCAAGTACTCCGAAGTTCTCGTCGAGTTGGCCGAAACTGTCACGACTCCTTAGAGCCATTTTCTCCACTTGAATATCCCGTAGAGGGAGGCCGAAGCAAGGACTGTCACGATCACCGAGGCCCAGAATCCCCACGGCTGCATGTATCCGGGGTAAGGGATGTTCTGCCCGAAGTATCCCGTGATGGCGGTGGGCACGGCGATGATTGCCGCCCAACTCGTGACCTTCTTCATGATGAGGTTCATGCGATTTCCCTGCATCGTCAGATTCGTCTCGAGAAGCGTGGTGACAAGATCCCGGAGCGACTCGGTCCAGTCGGCCACACGAATCACGTGATCGTAGACATCCAGAAAATAAGGAATCATGCGGGAATCGATGAGCTTCATGTCATGCCGAATGAGCGGGTTGACCACCTCGCGCATGGGCACCGTGAGCCTGCGGAGCAACACAAGCGACTTGCGCAGGTCGTACGACTGACGCTGCACCGTTACACGAGCCGAGGTCTCCTCGTTGAAGATGGCCTCCTCAAGGTTTTCCATCTCGATGTCGAGTTTCTCAACGGCCTCGAAGTAGCCGTCGACAATCAGATCGAGCAGACCCCACAACAGGTGTGAAACGCCTGACGAAGCAAGTTCGGACGAATCGGTCCATCGGGTCAGCACCCGCTCCATGTCAAAGTTCGTGTCGTCACGTACGGTGATGAGTCCATTGCGGGTGACGAAGATCGCGATCTCGTCGCTCAGGAGTTCGCGATTAGCTGGATCGAAGAAGACCGCATAGGCGTTGATGAAGATGTGTTTGTCGTAGTGCTCGATTTTTGCCCGCTGGCGTCCCGAAAAAGCATCGTCGAGCGCGAGCGAATTGAGTCCGAGTTGTTCGCCGAGTGAGTTGAGCTCGTCGCGGGTGGGCGCCACGAGATCGAGCCAAAACCATTTAGAGGTCGCCGTGGCCAGTCGGGAAACATCAGCGATGGCCACGTCGTCCGCGATCGACCCGGTGGTGTTGAATACTCGCGACGTCATCACGATGTCATGCTAGACGAGAAGAGGGTGCGGCCCGCGCAGGCGCTGGGCCGGCACTATAAGACCGAGGAGAGTTCTGGTGGCCGTAGCCAAGCGACGAACTTTCGTTGATCTGTCACCCCTTCGACTCTCCCCGGCTTTCGCCCGGCTCTGGTTTAGCGCGCTGCTGACCGGTATCGGAACGCAGCTCACCATCGTTGCCGTGGGTTTGCAGCTGTATGCCATCACGAATGACACGCTCGCCGTCGCCCTCGTGGGCGGCATCGCGCTAATCCCGGCAACGATCGCTGCCCCCCTGGCGGGAATGATTGCCGACGCGTTCGACCGGCGCAAGCTCCTGATTATCTTGGCGATCATGCTCTTTTTGTCGACCACCGGACTCCTCGCCCTGAGCGTCGTCGAGTCGAACCTGGCGTCGCTTGGGCAACACATCTGGGTGTGGCCGTTCTATGTGTTCACCACACTCGGAGCCATGTCGGGCATCGCCATCGGAGCGACACGAAGCGCCATCGTGCCGCGCATTCTGCCGAGTGAGTTGATCGCTCCCGCCAGCGCCCTCAACGGGCTCTCCATCGGTGCCCAGATCATGGTGGGCCCGGCACTGGCCGGGGTTCTGGCTGCCGCCGTCGGTTTCCAGTGGACGTTCGTGGTGGATCTGGTTCTCAGCGCGGCGGCCTTCTTGGGCATAGCTCTGCTCCCCGCTCTCCCGCCACTGAGCGACGTGGTGCGCCCCGGCTGGACATCGCTCAAACAGAGCGTGCGCTTTTTACGCGGCGTTCCCCAGATCACCTCCGGTTTTTTGGCCGACATTGTGGCCATGACGTTCGGCCGACCCTACGTGCTGTTGCCGGCCGTGGCCGCCAGCCTCATCGGAGGAGGTCCCATCACGGTGGGGCTGATCATGTCTGCGGGAGCTGCGGGCACTTTTCTGACCGGTTTGTTCAGCGGGCCCGTCAAGCACGTGCGTCGCCAAGGGCTGGTGATTGGCAGGGCCATTCAGGTCTACGGCCTCTTTGTCGTCATGTTCGGCCTGGTCCTCCTGCTCGTCACCCTGGGTGTTCTCCCCCGCGGCGGCCTCGCGTTCGACGACGTGAGCGTTATCGGGCTCGTGCTGGCCTGCATGACGTTTGCGGGCATGGGCGCCGCCGACGAGGTGTCATCAATCTTTCGCATCTCAATGTTGCTCACGGTTGTTCCCGACGAAATCCGTGGCCGCATGCAAGGGATTTTCTTCGCCGTTGTCAACGGTGGTCCACGCCTGGGCGACCTCTACGGCGGTATTTGTGCGGCGCTCGTAGCGCTTTGGTTTCCGCCGTTCCTCGGCGGTTTCCTCATCGTGGTGGCCATGGGGCTGATCCTGCGCCTTACGCCGTCACTGCGTTCCTACGTGTTCGCCGGAGCCGCTCCGCGCTAGTCAGCCCTTGTGCGACGGCGGCAGAAACATTTTGCCTGCCACGCGAATGACTGCCTTCGCAGGCAACCGAGCCGACATCCACGACATGAACGCGTTGCGACCGCCGACCACAACAGACGGTTGTGAGCGCCGGGCATCAATCTGGCGCATCACAGCGGTGACCACGTCGACGGTGGGAGCCATCGTACCCGAGGGTTTTCCGCCGGCCACATCGAAAAACTCCGACTCGGTGGCCCCGGGGTTCACCGCAAAAACGCGCACGTTGGGGGTCTCGATCTCGCCCCACACGGCTTGGGTGAAGGATCGCACGAATGCCTTCGTGGCGGCATAGACAGCCATGCCGGGTACCGGCTGGAACGAGGCCGTGCTGGCCACGTTCACAACGACACCAAAATCACGGGCAATCATGCCGGGCAAGAACGCTGCCGTGAGGTCAACGAGAGCCGATACATTCAGCGAGATTTCGTCGCGCACGCGGTAGCGATCTTCATTGACAAAACGACCGTGCGTGCCGAATCCGGCGTTGTTAATGAGCACATCCACCTGGGTGCGAGTAGCCCGAAGCTTGGCTTCGAGTTCGGCCGCCGAGTTGGGCGTGCTCAGGTCTTGAGCCACGACCGCAACCTCAACCGGCGACTCCGCGCGAATCTGCGCAGCCACAGCGTCGAGGCGGTCTTTGCGTCGCGCCACCAAAACGAGGTTGGCACCGCGTCGCGCAAACGCCTTGGCCAGCTCGACGCCGATGCCGGAGCTCGCACCCGTGATGAGGGCTGTTTTTGCCGTGAGGTCGATTGCCATGGTGCATCCTTTCGTTGGCGGCACTGTCGTGCGCACCCCGTGAAGTCTAGGCGGATTCGCTATGTAACCGTGGGTGGTCATAGGAAGAGATTGGCGGGGAAAAATGTAGACTAAGCAAAGGGCTAGCGTGAGGAGCCGTTGTGGCACGACAAGCCATGTACACCGTGCTTGTCGGCGACTACGAGGACCTCCCCGAACTTCCCCTCGTTGCGCGTGGCAAGATTGATTCCTTTTGCTTTACGGACAATCCCGAACTCACGAGCGAGTCGTGGAACATCGTTCTCATCGAGCCCCTCTTCAGGGGAGACAACGTACGCTCGCAGAGATTTATCAAAATTGTTGGGCATCCGGCTCTCGAAGCGTACGACGAGACACTCTTTATCGATGTCTCGGTGCAGCTGAGAGCAAACCCGGCCGACCTCCTCACACAGTGGCTTAAGCGGGCAGACATTGCGATACCGGGCCATTCTTTTCGAGCCACCGTATCTGACGAATTTGACCAAGTCGTGAAGCAAAAACTGGACGGTCGAGAGCGTGTCACCGAGCAAGAACGGCACTATCGAGAACACTTTCTGCCGACACTCGAGTTGCAGCCGCTGTGGACCGCAATCATTGCCCGACGAAACACTCCCGAGGTTCGACGCTTCAACGACGTGTGGGCGCAGCACGTGCTTCGCTATTCCCGTCGAGACCAGCTGTCTGTGATCGTGGCCGCTCACGTCGTGCAATTGGACATTCGGCGAATCCCTCTCGATAATCACAAGTCGAAATTGCACCTCTGGCCGGTGCGATCCGGATTCAACGCCGACGCCCGCACGACGGACCTTCCCGAGGCTACTGCGGAATCAGCCGAAAGCCGTGACGAGATTGATCGCCTTCGAACGGTGATTGAAGACATGTGGGCATCACCGTCGTGGCGGCTGACAAAGCCCCTGCGGGTGTTTCGAAAACGAAAATAGCTGAATTTGCGCAACAGCCCCCGGGTCAGCGTCACAAGCGGGAAAGCACGTCCGTGATGCGACGCATGGTCTCTGCTCGATAGTCAGGAATCATCTCGCGGTCTTCAGGGTGGGTGGTCTGGAGAAGTGAGTTGAACAGCACGATACGGCGCTGCAACAGGAGCAGCTCCATGTCGGCCTCGGAGTACTCCGGCAGGCTGCGCACGCCCGCATAGCCGCCAACAAAGGCAGCGATCTGTTCGTCGGTGTCGAGGTAGTAGAGCGAGGTGGCCAGGTCTTGCACGGGAAGGCCAATGCCCGAGTCATCGAAATCGAAGATGGCGAGCGTGCCCTCGTGCCACATCATGTTCCACGGGTGAATGTCAGCATGAATCGCTTGAACGGGAGTGCGAGCACGATGTTCGTCCAGCATCGTTTCGATGCGCTCTTTGGCCGTCGCTACGAGTTGTTGCTCCCCAACCGTGAGTACGGTCTCTGGAACAAG
>Ga0114979_10002420_pt1 | contig 12615 bp, 13 predicted proteins | sample S_140625_EF_Meta_FD_87315 | JGI IMG/M metagenome (GOLD analysis project Ga0114979, IMG submission 87315) | Freshwater microbial communities from Lake Simoncouche, Canada to study carbon cycling - S_140625_EF_MetaG | ecosystem: Environmental > Aquatic > Freshwater > Lake | place: Lake... | reverse complement strand
CATTGCAGAATTTGAGGGCGCTATTTCTAATGAAAACGGATTGAACGAAGAAGCCGTTTTTCAGCATAGAAAAGCTACCGGTTCTATACTAAACTTCCCAGGAGCTACCAATATCACGGAGAGTACCAAAGCACTGGAGTTAGATTGTGATATTCTTATCCCCGCTGCCCTCGAAAATGTAATTAACCAGGATAATGCTCCGCTTATCAAAGCAAAAATTATTGGGGAAGCTGCGAATGGTCCACTAACACCCGAAGCAGATGAAATACTTATTAAAAAAGGTGTTCTGGTGATACCCGATATGTATTTGAATGCGGGTGGGGTTACGGTTTCTTATTTCGAGTGGTTGAAAAACCTGAGCCATGTTAGATATGGCCGCATGGAAAAACGCTTTACCGAAAATATGAATACCCATATCTTAGGACAAATTGAGAACCTTACAGGCAAATCCGTTTCGGATGAGGAACGTCGGTTTATCATGCATGGCGCCGAAGAAGTAGATCTGGTGCACAGTGGATTAGAAGAAACGATGATTACAGCCACTCGTGAAATCATGGATATCTGGAAAAAGAATCCAACCATCCCTGATATGAGAACGGCCGCCTATGTATGTGCCATTAATAAAGTAGCCACCACCTATACAGAATTGGGCATCTTCCCATAAACCAGAAAGGATTGTTCTGGTAAAGCATTATTGAAAAGCCGGCATTGCATCTATTTCTTGTACCATACCCTGTTGTTTGATTTCAAATCCCAGGGTATGGTTTCCATTGGTTAAAATGATATAGCTGCAAGGTATACTTGCCTGATAAGCCAGCACTTGCTGCATTGTTTTTTCGCTGAGGGGTATGTTGGGTTCTTTACATTCTATCAGCATCCAGGGCTGATGATTTTTATACACCATCACATCTATTCGCTTTTGCATTTCTCCTAATTGCAGTCCTTTTTCCACCGCAATACAGGCAGCCGGATACTGCAATGTTTGAATCAGGTATTGAATAAAATTTTGTCGTACCCATTCTTCCGGAGTTATCACCACCCATTTTTTGCGAATAGGATCAAACAGCCAATCCTTCCATCAGTTTGTCGCATTGAAAAGCCTGGAATAGGATAGGCGATGGGTATCATAACTTGGCAAGCAGCCTGATTTTTGTTATTTTTGAAGATTATCTTTTCCAAAGATATTGATTCGGTAGATGTGGGAAGCCCTTTCTCCATTGGTTGCTCAATCAATATTTTCATCAACCTCCTGATTATGAAAACCAAAGCAGATATCGTAAATAACTGGTTACCGCGCTACACGGGTGCTCAATTGGCCGATTTTGGTAAGTTTATCCTACTAACCAATTTTAGTAATTATGTTTCCTTATTTGCCAGATGGAATGAGGTGGAAGTAATTGGTTTAGACCGACCCATGCAATGTGCTACTGCCAATGGAATTACCATCATCAACTTTGGAATGGGAAGTCCCGGTGCCGCCACCATAATGGATTTATTAACCGCCATTGAGCCAGAAGCGGTATTGTTTTTAGGTAAATGTGGGGGATTGAAAAAGCGGAATAAGTTGGGTGATTTGATATTGCCGATTGCTGCCATTCGCGGAGAAGGAACTTCTAACGATTATTTTCCACCTGAAGTACCCGCCATGCCTGCGTTTGCGCTTCAAAAAGCCATTTCAACCACCATTCGTGATTATGGGGTAGATTACTGGACGGGCACTGTGTATACCACTAACCGCCGGGTTTGGGAACATGATGAAGTGTTTAAAGAATACCTTACCAAAGTGCGCGCCTATGCCATTGATATGGAAACGGCCACTATTTTTACGGTGGGATTTTATAATAAGATACCCACCGGTGCATTGCTTTTGGTGAGCGATCAACCCATGATACCTGAAGGGATAAAAACAGAAGAAAGTGATAAGCAAATCACGGCTTCTTTTGTAGAAAATCACCTGAAAATTGGCATTGATTCTTTGAAGCAATTAATCAATAACGGGCTTACCGTTCGTCATCTGCGGTTTTAGTCTTTCCACAAAAATGGAAACAGGATAACTGCCAGAACTACCACCATTATATCTAGGCCAATCAATAAGCCCACCATTTGCCAGAGGCCTGCCTGCACTACACTGGAAAATGCAACAGCAGAAATTTTCATCAGCAACAATATTTGTGGAATGATGATGGGGAATCCCATCACTGCCATTAATGCGGTTGATTGTTGGGCACGTGCTGCGATTGCGGCCAAAAAGGTAAATACCAGGCTGATACTACCCCCGCCTAAACAGGTGATCAGCATAAATAGACCCAGATGTTCTAAGGGATTACCCAACAGCAGCGTAAAGAGCAGCAGGGAAAGCAAACTCATGCATACCATCAAAAACAGGTTAAACAGCAATTTCGAAAGCACAAAATCACGGGCTCCGGCGATGGAATAGAAGTATAACATTCTGCCCCGGCTCTCTTGCAAGAAGCTTTTTGCCACGGCATTCACACATACAAACAACAATACGATCCAGAATAAGCCATTCCAGCTGTTTTCTTCTGGCTCACCCATCGACAGATATAAAACGAAGATGGTAGATGCTACATAAAGCAGGATGCCATACAACGTATATTGTTGGCGGCTTTCGAGCAGCAGGTCTTTTTTAAACAGTTGCCATATAGGTTGCGGAGCACTCATGTAGGGAATAATCAGGTTTCATAATAACATTTGCGGCAACGGGGTTCGTAACTGTCGGTGGCTCCCAGTAAAATTTGACTGGCATCGGCTGTTTTACGGTAAGAGATGCTGGCCAGATTTCCGCATTTAACACAGATGGCATGTAGTTTGGTGATAAAGTCTGCAACAGCCAGTAATTGAGGCATCTGTCCAAAAGGCTTACCCAGATAGTCCATATCCAATCCGGCTACAATTACCCGTATCCCTTTCGCTGCCAGGGTTTCGCAAACCGAAACAATTTGATCGTCGAAAAACTGGGCTTCATCAATCCCTACCACATCTACCTGATTAGCCAGGAGTAGAATTTTTTGCGAATGATCAATTGGGTAAGAAGGGAAGGAGTTGGCATCATGACTCACCAAAGCTTCTTCATCAAATCGAATATCCATCGCCGGTTTAAAAATCTCCACCTTTAAATTGGCTATTTTGGCTCTTTTCAGTCTGCGAATCAATTCTTCCGTTTTTCCGCTAAACATACTCCCACAAATCACTTCAATGGATCCCCTTCTTTCTCCTGATATATTCGGTTCGATAAACATATTAATACTAAAAGCCCTTATTTTTCGTTGTTAGTGTATTCGAAGGTATTTGCGAACCCCAAATGTATTACATCCGATGGAAAGAGCAGGCTACCTCATTAATAAATTGAAGGAACAATATTATCAACAGGAATCGCCTACGCATTTACTGATAACCCTAGATTTGCTTAAGAAAGAGCTTTTTTCCCAGTTGTCACCCGATATCGAAGCGATTAATCAAGTGGCTGAAGTGGCTCCCGCTCTTAAAACAATTACCTCCCGTCCTCCAGACGATGCTTTATATGCCCTAGATTTTGCTAAGGATATTCCGACTTTTGCTCACCAGGATTTTCCATGTAAGTCCGAAATGGAAAAGCAACAGGTACGAAAATCTGAGGTTAATATATCGGCTATTTCAAATACAGGTTCCGAAAAACATTCACAGCAAACCGATAATAGCGAATGTAACTCCAATGAACCGATACGTGACCTTAAACGATCCATTAATCCCAAAGATCGTTTAATGTTTATCAACGAATTATTTAGGGGAGATGAAGTGATGTATGAACGAAGCATGAAAACCATTCAGGGTTTTTCTATTTTCCCAGAGGCCCGTTTTTGGATAGAAAGGGAGCTGAAAACCAAGCTGGGCTGGGACGAGAACCATCCAACCGCTCAGTATTTCGATCATTTGATTAAAAGGCGATTCTCCTGAATTACCTGTAGTACTTTGTTGGTTGCCCCCCTTTTTGAAACCGTATAATCAAGCGCGATTTGTTCCATTTTTTTTCTTTCGGTTTCATTATCAAATAAAGCCTGTAAGGTTGAATCCAGGGCCTGTCCGTTGTTAACCGTTATCGCCCCGCCCTTATCAACCAATTCGGTGGCTTCCAGATATTTCTGAAAAGTGGGACCCATAATTACCGGTTTGCCATAAACAGCAGCTTCCAGCACATTATGCACCCCATCCGCTCCAAAACCTCCGCCAATATAGGCAACGTAGGCATACCGGTACAAACTACTCAGCATACCAATCCGGTCTATTATCAAAATACTGCTATCAGAAATAGGGATTCCCTGCAAAAATGCAGCTTCATAAGCTGAATAAAGCAGTGCGCCCGGGAAGGTTTCTTGGCATTTTCGCAAGCTCGCCGAATCGGTAAGATGCGGTACCAGTAGGTTTTTAACAGCAGGGTGATTGTTTACAAAATGTTGTAATTCCTTATCATCCTCTGGCCAGGTACTTCCGGCAACCAAAACCGGATATTGCTGCACAAAATTTTCAATGGCTGGCCAGGATTTTGGCTGGTTGGCAATTTGTTGAACCCTATCGAACCGGGTATCCCCGGCAATAATAATCGGTGTAGTAACCTGAATTTCGGAAAGCAATTTTACGGAGGCTTCGTCTTGCACTAGGATATGGGTAAATAGTGCAAGCATCTTTCTGTAAAATCCACCATACCAGGTAAAGAAAATTTGTTTTGGCCGAAAAATGGCTGACACTAATAAAACCGGTATTTTTTGTTGTTGTAAAGCGGAAAGATAATAGTACCAGAATTCGTATTTTATAAAAACTACAAAAGCGGGCTTAACTATCGCCAACCAATCCCGGGAATGAGATGGGCTGTCCATTGGTAGATAAACTATGCGATCGGGCAGGGAATGGTTTTTGCAGGCTTCATATCCCGAAGGGGAGAAAAAGCTCACCAGCAAAGCATATCCGGGATATTGCTGATGAATGGATTCCAGCACCGGCAACCCCTGTTCAAATTCTCCCAAAGAGGCACAATGCATCCAAATAACTGGTTTGCCAGGATTCCAGTTGTTGATTTGGCTAAAAGCTATTTTTTGTCCATCGCACCAAAGCCGGGCTTTGGGGCTTACCCAGCTGATAAGTTTGGCAGCCAGCGGGTACAGGAAAATAAATAACCGATATACTAGCATGTTGAAAGGATAGGGCGTGAAAATAATCAATTAAACGAATCCAATGCCTACCTGCCTGCCTTTGCCCCTGAATCCCCTTTTTATTGTAATTTTGCCATCCAAATACATCTGAAGCATGAGACCCATACAAATGGTGGATACAAAAACTCAGTACCTGAATATAAAAGGGGCTGTAGATGCTGCGATTGGCGAGGTATTAGATAGTGCTGCCTATATCAATGGAAAGTGGGTAACTGAATTTGCCAAGGAGTTGGGGGCTTACCAGGGAGATGTGCATACAATCCCCTGTGCAAATGGTACAGATGCTCTACAAATTGCCCTGATGGCTTTGGGTTTGGAGCCCGGAGATGAAGTGATTACCCCCTCCTTTACCTATATCGCTACTACGGAAGTGGTTGCCCTATTGCGATTAAAGCCTGTTTTTGTAGAGGTTGACCCCGATACTTTTTGCATGCATCCGGAAGCCCTTCGCAAAGCCATCACTCCCAAAACAAAGGTAATTGTACCGGTTCATTTATATGGTCATGCAGCACCTATGGAAGAAATTCTACAAATAGCCAAGGAGCATAATCTGCGGGTGGTGGAAGACAATGCACAGGCCATTGGGTGCGACTATACTTTTTCTAATGGCACTACCCAAAAAACAGGTACCATGGGTGATGTAGGCACTACCTCTTTTTACCCTAGTAAAAACCTGGGTGCTTATGGCGATGGGGGAGCGATTTTTACCCGAGATGCAGAGTTGGCAGCCCAAATGAAAATGATTGCGAACCACGGGCAACAAAAAAGATATTATCACGAGCGAGTAGGTTGTAACTCCCGACTCGATTCTCTGCAGGCTGCCATTTTGCGGGTGAAATTGCAACACCTGGATGCCTATAACCAGGCCCGACAAAAGGTTGCCGCATATTACAATGCAGCTTTTGCGAATCATCCGAATATCCAAACCCCTGTGGTGGCTCCCTATAGTACCCATGTATATCATCAGTATACTTTGATCATTAAAAACGCAGATCGGGATTCATTGAGTAAGCACCTGGCTGATCATCAAGTTCCTTCGATGATTTATTATCCTGTGCCCGGCCATCGTCAGCCTATGTTTACGGGGATGGATATCGAATGCGGTGATTTAACAGTTACTGACTGGTTAACCGAGCGAGTAATTTCTTTGCCGGTTCATACTGAAATGGAAGAAGAGCAATTGCAGTGGATTACCCAACAGGTATTGCAGTTTTTTAAATAAAACATTGCATGCAATTAAAATAATAACTCATGAAAATAGCGGTTGTAGGCACTGGATATGTTGGTTTAGTTACCGGAACCTGTTTTGCTGAAACGGGCAATCGGGTAACTTGTGTTGACATAGATCCGAATAAGATTAACAAACTTGCTGCCGGTGAGATCACAATATATGAGCCCGGATTGGAAAAGATATTCCTAAGAAACCTTAGGGAGGGCCGATTACAGTTTACTACCGATTTGAAAGAGGGAGTTGCAGATGCTGAAATTATTTTTCTCGCATTGCCCACTCCGCCCGGTGAAGATGGCTCCGCAGATTTGCGATATGTGCTGGGTGTAGCCGCTGATTTGGGGAAGCTATTAAAAGACTACAAGGTAATTGTAGACAAGAGTACGGTTCCCGTAGGCACTGCCGAAAAAGTGCAGGCAGCCGTTGCAGCGCATTACTCTGGCGAATTTGATGTGGTAAGTAATCCGGAATTCTTGCGCGAGGGAGTGGCGGTTGAAGATTTTATGAAACCCGACCGCGTAGTGATAGGCACTCAATCTGAGAGAGCCCGCAAGGTGATGAACGATTTATATGCTCCTTTTGTGCGCCAGGGGAATCCGATTATTTTTATGGATGAAAAATCTGCCGAGTTAACCAAATATGCAGCTAACTCTTTTTTGGCTACCAAAATCTCCTTCATGAACGAGATTGCCCAGCTTTGCGAGCGGATGGGTGCAGATGTAGACATGGTGCGGAGAGGAATTGGCAGTGATGATCGGATTGGAAAACGATTTTTATTTCCCGGTATCGGTTATGGCGGAAGTTGCTTCCCTAAAGATGTGCAGGCATTGATTAAGTCTGCAGAAGATGTACAATACAACTTCAGCATTTTACAGGCGGTAGAAGCGGTTAATGAGCGTCAGAAAAAACACCTGCTGCCTAAAATCCGCAACCATTTTAATGGAAATTTACAGGGTGTGAAATTGGCTTTATGGGGACTGGCATTTAAACCCAATACCGATGATATCCGCGAAGCGCCGGCCTTACAATTAATTGAAGCCCTTACATCAGAGGGTGCCATTATGGTAGCGTATGACCCCGAAGCTATGAGTAATGTAAAAAAATTAGTGGGCGACAAAATTCAGTATGCAGCTAATCCCTATGATGCTTTAGTGGGTGCGGATGCCTTGATTATTGCCACGGAATGGAGCGAGTTTAGAACCCCAGATTTTGATCGAATTGGCGAAACCCTCCAACACAAAGTAATTTTTGATGGCCGCAATTTGTTTGATGTAAAACAAATGAAGGCCCTGGGGTATCATTATGAAAGTATTGGTAGAGGACAGCAAGCCTAATTATCTGAAACAGAAAATATGAAGCGCATACTCATTACCGGTGCAGCCGGATTTTTAGGATCACATCTCTGCGACCGATTTATTAAAGAGGGTTATCACGTGATTGGCATGGATAACCTGATTACCGGAGATCTGCGAAATGTAGAACACCTGTTCCCGCTTCCTCAGTTTGATTTCTATCACCATGATGTGTCTAAATTCATTCATGTAAGCGGGCCGCTGGATTATATATTGCATTTTGCTTCTCCTGCGAGTCCCATTGATTATTTAAAAATCCCTATCCAAACATTAAAAGTCGGGGCACTGGGCACGCATAACTGTTTGGGGTTAGCCAAGGAAAAAAAGGCAACTATGCTGGTGGCTTCTACCAGTGAGGTTTATGGAGACCCGCAGGTTCACCCACAAAATGAAGATTACTGGGGCAATGTAAATCCGGTGGGTCCTCGCGGTGTGTATGATGAAGCCAAACGTTTTATGGAATCCATCACCCGTGCCTACCATACTTTTCATGGAGTAGATACCCGTATTGTTAGAATATTCAACACCTACGGCCCACGCATGCGACTGAATGATGGTCGTGCACTACCTGCATTTATTGGTCAAGCACTGAGGGGCGAAAATCTTACGGTATTTGGAGATGGTAGTCAAACCCGTTCATTTTGTTATGTAGATGATTTGATTGAAGGCATTTACCGTTTGTTGATGAGTAATTATACGATGCCGGTAAATATTGGTAATCCGCACGAGATATCTTTGCTCGACTTTGCCAAAGAAGTGCTTAAACTAACGGGCTCCTCTGTATCTATTGAATTCAAAGATTTGCCCGTAGATGATCCCAAACAACGGCGGCCCGATATTACCCGTGCACAGGAATTATTGGGTTGGCAACCTACCATAGACCGGGCCGAAGGATTAAAAATCACCTACGATTATTTCCGTTCGCTGCCGCAGGAAGAATGGAGTAAAAAACCCAAAGAGTTTTAACTGATAACCCGTAAAATTCTATGCATTCATCCCCGATAGTTGTAACAGGTGGTAATGGCCAATTAGGTCAGGAACTGAGGGATGTATTTTCCGAAGCAGGGATGGATTATCCGGTATTGTTTGTGGGTAGAGATGAGTTAGATTTATCTCATCCCGCATCCATTGAACCATTTTTTGTTAAACACCAACCTGCCTATTTTATTCATGCAGGTGCCTATACCGCTGTAGACAAAGCCGAGCAGGAAAAAGAGCTGGCATATACTATCAATGCGGAAACCTCCGGAGAAATCGCTCGCTGTTGTAATATATTTGGTACCCGTTTGATTTATATCTCTACGGATTATGTATTTAACGGAAACGGAATTACTCCCTATACAACCGACACACCCTGCGATCCAGTGAATTATTATGGGTATACCAAATGGAAGGGAGAGCAAATGATTTTATCAGCGAATCCTTCAGCGCTCATCATTCGTACTTCCTGGGTATTTAGTGCCTATGGGAATAACTTTGTAAAAACCATGCTGCGGTTAATGAAGGAGCGGGAAATGATTCGGGTGGTAGATGATCAGCGGGGCTGCCCAACTTATGCGGCCGATTTGGCAAAAGCAATTGTTACCGTTGTTTTAGCATGGCAACAAGGAAATACACATAGTGGCATCTATCATTTTAGTAATGCCGGCGAGATCACCTGGTTCGAATTTGCTGTGGCCATTCAAGAGGAAGCTGGATTAGCCTGTAAAGTAGAGCCTATACCCAGCTCAGCTTATCCCACCCCGGCACATAGGCCGGGCTATTCGGTAATGGATACCCAAAAAATCACGGCTGATTTTGGAGTACAATCACAGCCTTGGAAAGCAGCCTTGAGGGACTGTTTGCAGCGGTTGGGGGAGATGGGATAATTTAAATATTCATTGAATTATTTGCAATTGATATTTTACATATCGAAGAAATAATTAACTGGCTTGAAGTTCGCTACTTGTATTCTTGAAAAAAATGCCAATAAGCACATAAAAAAATAACCCACCGAAATTCAGTGGGTTATTTTTTGGTGTTGCCTGACCTGGATTCGAACCAAGACTAACTGAACCAAAATCAGTTGTACTACCCTTATACTATCAGGCAATCCTTGGCCAAACATTTTCAGTTTGGGCTGCAAAAATACACTCCTGAGATAATTGTTCCAAATCTTATTGAAAATCTGTAATTTATTGGCCAATTAGCTTCAAAATCACCCAAATTCAACCCAAAACGATTAATATTAATGCTCAAAACTGTATACATGAATAAATATCTGCTTGTTTGTCTGCTTATTTCCGTGGCAGCCTTCGTTTCTTTCCGTCCCGAACCCCGAAAAAAAGTGATCTTTTTTGGTGACTCCATTACTGAGGCCGGCATTAGACCGGGAGGGTATATTCGATTAATGGATTCGCTGATTGCTACCGAAAAAAAATCGGCCGACTACGAATTGGTGGGTGCAGGAGTAAGTGGGAACAAAATTTACGATTTGTACCTGCGAATAGAAGAGGATGTAATTAATAAGCATCCCGATATAGTGGTTATTTATGTGGGCGTAAACGATGTTTGGCATAAAGCCAGCAGTGGCACCGGCACGGATTATAATAAATTTGGCCGCTTTTACGAGGCAGTAGTTAAAAAAATACAGGCTGCGGGCGCTAAAGTAATTATTTGTACGCCGGCTGCAATTGGTGAGCGAACCGATCATTCTAATCAACAAGATGGGGATTTGAATTTTTATAGTCAATGGCTCAGAACCTTTGCTGCCCAACAAAAAATACCAGTAGTAGATTTGAGAAATCTATTTATCAATTATAACCTGGGCAACAACCCCCAGAACAAAGAATCCGGCATTCTTACCACCGATCGGGTTCACCTGAATGCAACCGGTAATTTGTTTGTGGCACGTGAAATGTGGAAAGTGATTCAAACCGTTTAATAATTGTCTGTTGCTGCCATGCCTCTATTGAGAAAAATACTTTTTACTGCTTACATCCTTTTTCAGTGTATGCCACAGACCAATGCCCAGGAAAATCATCGATATATTTTTTTGCTGGTTGGTCAATCGAATATGGCAGGTCGTGGCAAGCCCGAAACTATCGATACCACTGCGCTTGCAGGTATCTGGATGATGAATAGGGCACAAGAGTGGGTGCCGGCTCGTGAACCCCTGCATTTCGATAAACCGGCCATGGTAGGAGTGGGACCCGGCTATGCCATTGCCAGAGAAATTCGCAGAAAAGATCCAAAGGCCGAAATCTATTTGATACCCGCAGCAGTTGGGGGAAGCCGGATTGACTTATGGGTTCCGGATGCTTTAGATTCGTTAACCAAATTCTATCCCTATAATAATGCCCTAACACGCGCCCGGGCTGCTAAAAAATTGGGGAATATCTCCGCCATATTCTGGCACCAGGGCGAAGCTGATAGCCACCCCGACCGCTGTAACAGCTATGAACAAAAACTAACTACCCTAATTGAACGATTTCGCAGCGATTTACAACAACCCGAACTGTTGTTTATTCCGGCACAATTAACTTTTTTCACTTCGCAAAGAAACCCAAGTAAAGTAGTAGTTAATAAAGCAATTAAAAAGGTAGCTGAGGCTGTTCCGGGATGTTATTTGGTAAAGTCTACCCGGCTTACTCATAAGGGAGACACCCTGCATTATGATAGTCCCTCTGCCCGTATGCTGGGCATTCGGTATGCAAAAGCCTATCGAAAATTAGCGAATTAAGAGGATATTATCAATTGCGAATGATAAGGTCTAGTTGCTTTTTCCCTCTGCGAACTAATATAAAACGACCATTCAGCAAATGACTATCATCTATCATCGTTTGAATATCGGTTACCTTTTGCTCGTTGATACTAAGGCCCCCTGCCTGTATCATTTTCTTTGCTTCCCCTTTACTGGCAAAGCTGCCGGCTTCTGCTAAAAGTGTTACCACGTTTACTGGCCATTCACCGCTATAAGGTAGGGTAGGCAGACCGCTTTTTTCAAGGGTAGCGGCAGTAGTGTTTTTGATAAAATCTAAGGCATCCCCGCCAAAAAATCCACGGGTAGTTTCCAGGATGCTGTCTAACACTTCTTTGCCATGCACAAATGCCGTTACCTCCAGCGCCAGTTGCTGCTGTAATGCCCTGGCCTCGGGTTTTTCGCGGTGGTTGGTGATTATTTGATTAATCGTTTCCTGCGACAGTAGTGTAAATATTTTTATCCATTTTTCTGCATCCTCATCTGAAGCATTTAACCAGAACTGATAAAACTGATAGGGCGTGGTTTTTTGTGCATCTAACCAAACATTTCCCTTTTCAGTTTTACCAAATTTTCCTCCGTCAGCTTTAGTAATTAGGGGACAGGTAAAAGCATACGCTTCCCCGCCACCTTTTCTGCGAATGAGTTCGGCACCGGTTAAGATATTTCCCCACTGATCACTTCCACCCATTTGCAGGTGGCAGTTGTGGTTATTATAGAGCCAGTAAAAATCATATCCCTGCACCAACTGATAGCTGAACTCGGTAAAGCTCATGCCATTTTCACCCTCTATTCTTTTTTTCACACTATCCTTCGCCATCATGTAGTTTACGGTGATGTGCTTGCCTACATCGCGTATGAAGGTTAAAAAATCCAGTCCCTTGAACCAGTCATAATTATTCACCAACAAAGCTGCCTGTGGGTTATTGACAGAAAAATCTAAAAATTTACTCAGCTGATTGCGAACGCCTTCCACATTATGTTGCAACACTTCTTCGCTCAACAGATTTCTTTCTTCACTTTTACCACTGGGGTCACCTACCATGCCGGTTGCGCCACCCACCAGGGCAACGGGTCTATGACCGGCACGTT
>Ga0114979_10002419_pt1 | contig 12615 bp, 9 predicted proteins | sample S_140625_EF_Meta_FD_87315 | JGI IMG/M metagenome (GOLD analysis project Ga0114979, IMG submission 87315) | Freshwater microbial communities from Lake Simoncouche, Canada to study carbon cycling - S_140625_EF_MetaG | ecosystem: Environmental > Aquatic > Freshwater > Lake | place: Lake... | reverse complement strand
GTCCGTTTGTGCCAGCTGTTAGTTTACTTAATGTGTTTGCGGCACTTGCGTATAATATATCACCTTTGGCATAAGTAGATTGTCCAGTACCACCATAAGCGTATGTTATCACACTACCTTGCCAAGTACCAGTTCCAATAGTACCAACTGTTGACAAACTACTTAATGTTGTTTCGTCTTTATTAACCAGTGTACCAGTTGTTGGGAATGTAACGCTAGTTGTCCCAGTTAATGTGCCAGTAAACGCATAAGCACCACTGAATGTAACTGCTCCGCCTGTACTAACATTGCCACCGATAGTGATAGTGTTTGAACCGTTGTTTACACCAGTGCCACCATAAGTAGGTCCAATCAAGCTACCCTGCCAAGTACCAGTACCAATAGTACCTAATGTAGTAATTGTATTTTGTCCAACATAAGTACTAGCAATATCAATGGCATTGGCAGTAACACTGATCCTATCAGCTGTACCAACAACATCAATAACACCATTGGTATATGTTAAACCATTACCAGCTACTGTGCTTGCTAGTTGTACATTATCACCTGATATTTCAATACCGTTAGCAACATTGACTGATAATGTGTTACCAGTTTTAGCTAACCCATCGCCTGCTGTAATCTGTCCTGCGCCACTGAACTGTACAAATGTTAAGGCTGTTGTATCAAGTGTAACATTGCCGTCGGTAGTTAATACCCATCCACTATCAGCATTAACAGTACCTTGCTCAACAAAGGTAAACATTCCACTAGTAACTTCACCTGCTGGACTATTGTCTGCATCTTCTGCTCTAGTCCATGCACCGCTAGCAACAACGTAAATACCATTTTCGCTTGCAGTATCTTGATTTTTAACTAAAACACGATTACCAACTGCCAGTGCAACACCGTCAACTGTTTGTGTATTACTTAGGGTAATATTGCCTGTTGTTGCCGCACGTACCGAACCTTTAACATCTAAACCAGTGCGAGTCGCATCAACATAAGCCTTAGTTGCCGCGTCTTGTGCGCTAGTTGGGTCAGCCAAGTTAGTGATTCTAGCACTGCTAACATTAACAGTACCAGCACCATTTGGATCAAGTACAACATTCCCGTCTGTATCAGTACTGCTGATTGTATTACCAGATATACGAATATTGTTAACGTCAACTTGAGTTAAGCCAGCAAGTGTAGTTGAACTTGAACCTAGACTGATATCAGTTGTACCAACTGTTACTTTGCTGTTGGCTAATCTAGCATTGTCAATGGCTGTAAAGCCAACGCCAATACTACCAGTTGTTAATGTTCCAACTGTGACTATGTCGCTTGATCCAGCTTTTGGTGCCGCACCTACTGAGCTATAATCGATAGTTGTAGCTGAACTACCATTAAATGTGCTGTTAAGTGCAACTCCGCCGGTTGCGGCAAATGTCAATGCATTAGCGACACTATCCGCTGTACCAGCTGTTGTAGCTTTGCCACTAATGTCAACTGCTAGACTAGATACAGTGCCACTGGCTTGATTTAATGTTACTGCGGTAGTACCAATGTAGAATGTTTGTCCTACTGCGGCAGCGCCTATTGTACTGTAGTCAATAGTTACAGCACTTGAACCATCAAATGTACTATTAGCAGTCGTACCACCTGTTGTGGCAAATGTTAATGCGTTAGCAACTGATCCAGCTGATCCATCAATACTTACACCAGTCAGCGACGAGTCTAAGTCGATGGTTAGTGTTGTGCCGCTAGCACTAGTAGTAATGTTTGTGCCACCAGAAATAGTAAGCGTGTCGGTTAATAAATCAACAGTTCCTGGACCTTCGTTATCACCAGTAAAGTCTAATGATGTACTGATGTCAGACCATTCCAATACTCCCGAAGCACCAGTTGCCGGCCATGTTAAAACTTGTCCAGCTGTACCGCTTGCATTAGGTAATGTGAAACTAGGTAGAACTAAATCACCGTCTGTATCAAATGTTAAATTATGAGTACCGTTGTTAAGTGTAACGTTGCCTGTTCCGCCACTTGCACTAATGCTTGTAATACCAGTTAGTGCTGAATCTAAGTTAATAGTTTGTGCTGTGCCGCCGTTGTAAGTTGTACCTGCACTGGTTAGATTTAAGTTAGTACCTACAGTTAAGTCTGCTAAATCGTCGCCTAAGCTGATACCACTAATAGTACTGTCTGCCAGCATTGTGTTGGTAACAGAACCCGAGTCGCCTGTGCCAACTAATGTACCAGTAGTTGTTGGTAGAGTGAATGTAGTTGTTCCAGCAACGGCTTGGGCCTGTAATACTGATGTTCCACTTGTAGATCCATCAAATGTTACGCTTAATAAGCCTGCTAGTGTGTCATTGTCTCCGCTATCATCGCCTAATGTTAGAAGTGTACTTCCAAGATATGTAGTAGAGTTTGCCAGTTGAGTATTTGAAATACCACCGGATTTAACATCAACATCACCAACAATGCCAACACTAAATGTATCACTATCAAATGTTGCAACACCAGTTACGCTAGTAGTAGCAAAACGTGCTTTGGTTTCTACTACATAATGTGTGCTAGATTTTGATAGTGCTGTTGTAATTGCACCAGCATCTCCGCGGAATTCTATATCATCTGTTACTAAGTTGAGAGTGGCATCAGTACCAGTATCACCTGTATGTGTTCCTGCTTTTAAACTTAATGTGCTTGCCGCTGCCGCCCAGCTTGTTGAGCCATCTGTGTTGGCTGTGAGTACATAACCCGTTGTGCCTGTTCTTGAAGCAGGTAGTGTAAAACTACTAGCACCTGTATTAATCTGTACCTTACCAGTACCGTGGGGAGCAAGTATTAAATCGCCGTTGCTTAGAGTCTTGATAGTTCCTGGAACTGTTAATGACCCATCATTGTTAAATGTTAATGTGCTTGTTGCTGTTCCGTCAGCTCCAACAACTAGATTTACATTACCGCTTCTTAGTTGTTTTAAGTATACGTTGCCACTGTCAAGGAATAACTGACTACCATTAAACGAGCCACCAGCAATATAGTTGTTAGCCGCAACTTCAATAATATTGCCAGTACCGGCTTGTAGTTTAAGAGTACCAGTAGCACTTAATGTGTCACCATTCAACGATAAGTTATCAACTAATAATTCGTCTAACTTTTTATTAGCATCAACAACTAGTGCTGAACTGGCTGTTAGTATGCCACGCTCGTGGTCTAGTAGGTCTGTAAAATACTTACCGCCAATAACAATAACGTCATTGGCATTGCCAGTTCCAACGTTTACACCGTTAGCACCTATGAATAATCTGTCGCCGCCATTGCTAGTTGGGTTACCGCTAGCAGTCAAATAGCTATAGGCTAACTCACCCAGTTTTAACGATGCCGGTGCGCCGCTAGTGCCTGATCGTTTAATCTTTATAATATTTGCTTCATTAGCCATTTAGACCGCTCCGTTTGTTAGAAAAATCCACCATCCATTTCGTTGGATCTTAAATTCTGTACTGTATCCCATCTCTCATTGCTGGCATTATAAACCAATAATGCACCATCATTTAGTGCCGCACCGCCTGGTGTTGTGTTGACATCTGGGATATCCACTACAGTATTTATTCCAGCCCCTTTACTTACGCTGATCGTGCCAAACTCGTCTATAGTGACGTTTGAGCCAGGTTTTACAACACCTAATGTTGAGTTTGTAGCAATAGGAACACTGATAGTTCCGTCGGGCGTAATGTTGATATTACTGCCTATTTTTACAACACCTGCGTTATTTCCGTCTGCAATAGTGCCTGCGTCACCAATAAGGCTAGCTAACCACTGGGCTTCTGTACCTGTAAATCCGTTTGCAACGGCTACTTCATAAGCACTCAGTCCCGGAACGGTTGAATCATCACCAGTATCGCCCTTGTCGCCCTTGTCGCCCTTGTCGCCCTTGTCACCTTTGTCGCCGGTGTCGCCCTTAAGTCCGGTGTCGCCCCTGTCACCCTTAGGGCCAAGTACATATCCTGCATCAATGGTAGTTAAATCAGTTTTAGTGATTATCAAGTGACCTAGTTCATTAACTGTGGCCGTGTTAACACCTACACCGCGCTCACCCCTGTCGCCTTTATCACCAGTGTCGCCTTTATCACCCTGTGGACCTACAATAGGACCAATGTCATTCCATGCAGTTTCTTCTAAGTTCCAGAACCATAAACTGCCATCTTCGTGTGTTTGTCCATCACCCGTTGTAACAATCCAACCGTGTCCAGCATAATCATTAGGATCTAGGGGAGTTAGGGGCAAATCAGCTATTGTGGCCTTTGTACCCTGTAGCGTTACACTAACGCCCTGTGCTCCTGTGTCGCCCTTGTCGCCCTGCTCACCTTGTAAGGTAGCTAGCCATTCTTGTTGTGTGCCGTCAAATCCCAGTTGTCTAGCTATTTCGTAGGCGCTGAGTCCATTGGCACCGAGGTTAGTCTGTAGATAATCAATAGCTGATGTAATACCGCCAAGGTCTATAACAAAGGCATCAAAGTTGCCGTTGATCTTGCGAAAGGCTTCGCGAACAGTATCGCCGTCTCTAGCGTTGGGTGTGCCTAGATTGATTGTTTCAATTGTCACTATATGCTCCTACTTGTTATTATACATAGTTTGATGAGTGTGATGCATAGGCAGCGGCTATTTGACTATCAACTTGTATATAATCCCATGCTTCTATCCAACCAACTTGTATTGTAGCAAGACCTTCTGCTAAACTATAGCGATTAAACAACGTTATACTATGCGGTGTATTTGTTTGATTTATTAAAGTCACATACTGCCAAACATTAGTGTTGTTTGCTACAGTGGACCAAAGACTGTTGTCTGCTGGATTACCGTTGATAGACATTAACGACCATCCTTCATATCCACTACTGTAGAAATATCCAGTACCTAAACCAAAATTAGGGCCAACTCTCTCACGAGAATCAAGCAAGTACTGAACTGCCGCCTGCTGATTTATTATTTTGATCCACATGCCAATAGTCTTTATATTTTTAGCAGGTAGATACACCGCAGAGGTTTGGAAGTCAATAAGAGTTATCGATCCACCTTGTGCGGGTGAACTGGTAAATGCTCCCACTACGGTGGCCGAGGTGCTACCCTCGTCTGCATCGTTTGGAATACTGGTGCCGCCGTTGGTAACAATGTAGTTTGGATTCAAACTGATAACTTGGTTGAATGACGGTGGTGGAGTTTGACTTGTGTCGTTGACTGTGATTCCAACTGTGTTGCTTCCAGCAACAACGATATTATATAACTGCGGAAGCGGAGCAGTAAAGCTATCTGCCGATATAGTAACGGTAAATGTTCCAGTATTGTTGTTGATTGTCACTGAGCCAGAATCTGCTGGGCTAAATCTATTAGCCGCTATAGGATAACCGCCAGCATCCGTTGGATTTCTATCCGTTATCCAAGTTAATATAGTACCATCAGCAACGTTAGTTGTTGTTACATTGAATGTTAATGCGGCACCTTCATCTATACTAGTAACTGCGCCCGCTGTTGCTAATGAGTACGTTGTTGGTCTAAATCTAGCTTTGGTTGCGTTATAATAGTCTGTTACTTCCTGACTAGTTAAAGCATAGTTGTATAGTCTAGCTGGGCCAATCTTACCTGTGAAGAATTCACTAGTGCCTAATCCATAACTACCAATCATCAGTGGTTGTGTGTTAGTACCTAAATTACCAATTCCTGCTTCGTGTTGAATGCTAGTGCCATCAAGATACCAGTCAACAAAAGTTGGGCTAATAGACACAGCTACGTGATGCCACGCATCATTAGAAACGATATCTAAAATATTAGTACTATTATACACCCACGGTGCTGATCCAGTAGTTGTTCCTAGTACAGCAAGACTTCCGCCGGCATTTAGTCGCATCTTATAACTAAGTTCTTTGGTAATCAACGATCCAACACCTGTACTTGAGTTAAACCACAAGCTCATAGTCACAGATCCATAAGCAGAGTTTAGTAATGAAGGCACTGTAATATACTGACTTGTACCGTCCAGTGTAAAGTAGTTGCCACTACCGTTAGTACCGCCTGTAGTAAGTACAGGGCCACCAACCAGTGTGCCATTATTATTCTGTCCGCTGGCGTCAGAGATAGATGAACCACTGGTGTAGTTCATTGGGTCAAGATCCATTACTAGTATCTGTGCTGGTCTAAATCTAGCATTAGTGGCAGTCCATGTTGATGCTACAATATAATCGTGAATGTTTAAGTAACCGATCTTACCTTGGAAGCCACCGGTATTGCCCATGTTGGTTGCGTCAGATCCGCCTACAGCGTAATGTATACTATTATTGCTGTTAATTAGTGGTGTTGCTCTTGTGTATGATGGAAGACCAGTAGTAGCAACATTATTTAATTTAAAACTATGGCCGCCAATACTGTCTTCAGTAAAGTAAATGTGGTTCCATGCATTTAGATCTACTGTGTTAGTTGAAGTGATAACTTGGGCAAGGCCACCACCAATTTGCCAGAATCTAGCTTTAATGTTACCAGTACTAGATATTTCTAATAGTGTGGTATGGTAGTAGGCATTAAGCTGTGGCTGTCCTAACTCAGTTAATAGTTGTATTCCGTTAGCTGTGGGATAGAACCAAAAGTCGATAGTGATAGTGTTTGATTGCCATGATCCGCCTATTGACAAGTTTGCGCCAATCATATAACTTGTACCATCAAAGTTGTATGTCTTGCCTGTATAGCTGTTGTCAGGATATGTATAGGCCGGGTTTGTTGGAGCAGGGTCAGAGAATGTGCTGCCTGCGTTAAATCCGCCATTGATAATCCACATGTTCTGATCACCAGTAAAGCCAAAGTCATTGCCTGAGGGTGGCGGACTGCCTGCTGTCCACGGGCGATGCGGTTGTAATCCGCCCACATTGGGATTGTTAACTAAGTTATTTCCATCGTACTTGGTAGGCAACAAATCTATATCATATGACTCGCCACGCTTGGCTGCGGCCAAATCTAGTTTAGCAATTTGTCGTAGTTCTTTAGTTTCTAGTGTTGATATGCCGTTAGCTGCCATGAATTGAGTCCTCTACAGATATTTATCGTAAATATGATACGATGACAGCTAAACCCGTACTGATGATACATGAGATTACAGATGCAATTTTTAACTTGCCATTAGCTGATTATCTGCTGACTTTTGACGATGGTACCGCTGATCATTGGCAGTATTTTGAACAAATAAGGGCTATTCCTACAGAAAAGATCTATTTTATTATCACTAATCGCATTGGCACAGCAGGGTATCTCAATTTAGAACAAGTTAAACAGATGAGTCTAGATCCCTCAGTTGCCATTGGTGGACATAGCCATAATCACGTTAGGTTAAACACGTTTAATACACTTGCTGAAAAAATAGCACATATTAAACAAGATACTGAACAATGTTTATCTTGGTTTGAAACACATTTAGGACAAGCTCCCAATACATTTTGTTTGCCATATAATGAAGATGTTGGCGGGCTGTATACCGCGTGGCTCAGGAATAAAGGGATTAGCAAGATCTATGCTAGCGAAAGGACTGACTGTGAGCATATACTTTCCTAATACACCTGCTACTTTTATACACGTTCCTAGGACTGGTGGAACTAGTTTTAAAAGCTGGGCTAAAAACAATATTCCCACTAGTCAAGAATTACCCCTGCCCAATTTTACTCCCGGCAATACAAATATAATCCCCAATAGACAGCATCTCATGTCTGTTTGGGGAGACTTGGGAACTGAGTTTGCATTTGTTCGCAATCCCTTCGATCGACTAGTCAGTCTTTATCATTATATGGGACAATGGGCAGAACAGAGATTTGCAGATAATAAAAATAGATTAGCCAATGGCATCGACTTTGTTAAGACGTTTCCATACCAAAGCAACAATATTATAACTGCCATACAAGATGATAAACGACTGATTGATTATTACAATTTGGGATTTGAGAACTGGGTCAATTCCGTGTTTCATAATAGACTAGACATTTACAATAACACCGGGCACGGTACTAGACATATCATTGATCACTTTTGGCGAGGTGAAACACAGGTCAGTTGGTTTAACGGACAGCTTCCTAGTGTTATTATTAAGACAGAAGAACTAGGCAGTCAATTCTACCTTGTACAAGAGTTACTAAACTGTCATGTGCCGTTGCCTATAGAAAATGCCAGCAGGCATGATCACTATCGAACATATTATAATACAGCTACAAAAAAACTTGTAGAGACTATCTTTGCAGAAGACTTAGCCGCGTTTGAATACCAGTTTTAATGCTTCTGCATTGCGGTATCCAACTTGATATCCTCTGTACTTAGACAGGGTCTCCATTGCTTCTACACCACGTGCATCAGGAAATGGATATGTTTCTGTGGAGTACCGTGCTAGTGCTAATTTTTTATCTTCGATACAGTCTGTGATGTCAATGTAGGTGTTGGGCTCAAACACCGGTTGTACTTGTGAGAACGTCCAATCAGTACTAGATGGCACTTCAAAGAAGTACAATTCATTTACTGTACTGGTAGGTTTAGGGCGACATGCTACCAATGCGGCTTCAGCTACAATCCTATGGTCATTGTTCAAATCACTAATGTTGTGCGTATACACAGCATCAGGTTTAAAAAAATCAATTATTCCTGTTACATTAGCAACAGTTTCGTTGTATTTTAAACTTAGATCTGGATTGTTTTGTATCTTCCACTCTACTCCTGCTAGTTCACAGTTTTCTTTAAATGCAAATACGCGATCAGCAGATACTTTTTCATTACCAGGACGTTCTCCGTTACATAGACAAAATACAGTGACCTCGTGTCCTTGCTTGACCAGTTTGAGAATAGTGCCGTAGGGACCGTAGGCTTCATCATCAGGGTGCGCTAGTAGGAACAATACGTTCATAACATGTCTCTAATAATATCATCCAGCGAATGTTTGGGACGGTAACTGATAGCGGCCTTGATCTTAGTTAAGTCTGGTACACGTTTGTATATGTCGCCGTGGTGTTTGCTAAATGCCTGTTCGTAAGGTATTAACTGTATTTTAGAACTAGAGCCCGATATGGCAATAACACGTTCTGCCAGTTGTTTGATGCTTATAGGTTCATCATTGCCAATGTTAAACAATTCTCCGTTTGTATCAGACAGTTTGATTAGGGCATCAACTGCATCGCCGACATGACAGAAACTACGCACCTGTTCGCCTGTGCCGTATACTGTAATGTCTTCGTTGTTCTTTGCGGCTTTGATCATACGTGGCAACACCATGCCATAGTCTCCTAGCTGTCCGGGCCCAACTACATTAAAGAAACGTACAATGGTAAATGGAAACTCACTAGCACGTATCATAAACTCTGTTGTCAGTTTGGCACTGGCATACCCCCAACGTAGTTTACTGCTAGGACCAATGCTGGCGTTGGCTTCTTCGTGGAATGGTCCTTCGCCGTAGATTTCGCTCGTACTGGAAAAGGTAACATGTCTATTACGTAACTTCTGGAACAAAGGAATCATTTTGTTTGCCAATGCAAGATTGTTAAACAGAGTACCGCTAGGATCCTTGTCCACATGCTCTACACCCACACTACCCGCAAGCATAAAGATTTTATCGTGCTTACGTGCAATCTTAAGAAACTCATTGTCGTCCATTGTAGTTAGATCAGCTTCAACGAATCTATAAAGATTCTTGTGTTGTTTGAATTGTTCTAAGCCTTCTCTATTAGCAGTCTTGAGATTGTCAATGACTGTGACGCCAACGTGGCGTTCCTTAGAATCAAAGAGTGCTTTGGTCAGTTGCTGGCCTATGAAGCCCGCGCCGCCCAGAATTAAATAATTCATAAATTTGTCCTAATGTTATTTCTTCAATGTGTATCTGTTTGCAATCTGCCATTGCTTCTACCACATCATCAATATGTGCAATGTAGTGCAGTTTATTTGGATCAGTTGGCATGTAGGCTGTTCCATCTATGCATCTTTGTATGAAACTATCTGGGCTAGCACCTGGGCCGTACACACTAGGTATACGATAATTGATATAGCTAGCAACGCCGGCGCTGTATTGCAAATAAACTTCCATACACCTCTTAGCAACATTATACGCTGTCTGCGGACTCTTGTCAACCTCTATAAACTTAGCACCCATACTGCTAGCATTAACAAAGAATGCTCCTGGACAGATATCTAATGCTTTTCGAGTAGCATCCATTATGGTATCCATTACTTCTCTAGGATTGCTGTTCATATATTCGGTTGAACTTGGACACGCCAAATGATATATCATATCACACTCTACTTGTTTAAAAGAGCGATCAATAGGATATACTATATGTCCTTTTCTAACTAGGGTCTCAACCAATCTAGTTCCGATAAAACCTGTTGCTCCAGTTACTGCTATTTTTCTCATGCTTTCCATACCTCATTATCCCAACCCAATCGTATAAATCTAACGCCGGGTTGTTTAAGACCTTCTTTAATATTGCGAACAAATGTACTTTGATCTACAGGATCATACAGTGGAATATTGAGAGCGTTCATTAAATGAATATCATCCTCAACTAGATGTCCGCGTCCGCATATACTGTAACAGCCATTATGACCTGCATTAACAAATATAATACTTCCTGTGTGTTCAGCCCAACCCTTAATGTTAAGTTTAATTTGCTCGTATGCCTTATACAGAACAAATCCTGCAACACCATATACAATAACTTTCTTTCCCTGGCTGGCGAGCCCTGCGGCAATGTTAACCATATTAGGTTCTTGTACTCCGCAGTTGACAATCTTGTAGTTGCCTTCGTTCCACTTCCACATGTCTGCATGTAAGAAATAGACTTCTCCCGAATAGCGATTTAAAAATTTATTTAGAGTAGCCCGCATGTTGCATCCATTTGCTAAAGTGTAATCCTTTTCTAAGTTTAAGGATCGATTCTGCTTTGATCTTTAACTCACACTCATTGTCGTTAAAACCTGCGATAATGTAGTCCCAACTTCTATCAGGAAAGATCCCATTTGGTCTATAAAGTTCTAGCCCAACTGTATTGTAGTGTTGCCAATACTCATTATCTCGTTCAGAGTATTTGTAATGGGCGACTACAAAATCTAATACTGCATCGAACTCGTTATTATATGTTTTGTTATAAACTTCGTCTGTAATCTTTTGCTGTAGATATTGCCCAAGTAGCCTAATACCAAAGACTGTAAGATACAGGCCTGTTGCTTCTAAAGGCTCGATGAAGCAACTGCTAAGTCCCACCCCACATACAGTCTTAGTATCAGTATGCAATATATGATTCTTATTTCGTCCTGTAATCATATCAACAGTATTAATTTTACTAGTGTCAATAGTACCAATCTGTGACTCAACATAGTCAATGAAAGACTGCTTTACATCGTACTTGCTATTATGTACATACCCGTAGGTGATCTTGTCTGCTAGGGGAATGTTCCATATCCATCCGTAGTCTTGTGCTATCATAGTGGTATATGGCACTTGCTGAGTAGTTTTATCAGCGTAGTCGGCTCTATAGACAAATACTTGGTTGTTGGGTATTGTATCTGTAATCCTAACAAAGTTATTGGGATCATGCTGATTAATAAAAGACTTTTTAAATCCAGTACAGTCTACCACAATGTTATCACTGACTTCATCTAAGCTGTTGACAAATCTACGCTCAATAGTCAAGTTGCTGAATTCCGTAAACTTTTGATCTAGATAGGCAGTGAGTAACTTAACATCAAAGTGGCTGGCTAGATCGCTGTATTCAGTTAGCAGATTCTCAGGTACAATGTTATTCTGCATCATATATTCTAACTCTACCGATTCTTCGTCAGTCAATCCAAACGGATGATAGAAGGTTGTGCCTTTCTTCCACCAGTCTACAAACTTAACACCAATTTTAAAGTTACCATTGCAGTTACGAACAACATCATCTAGTGATATACCTAGATCATTTAAGAATTCTTGTACTTCGGGTACACTTGCTTCGCCTACACCGATAGGCTGATTTACTTCGGGATAAATCCAAGTAATGTGCTTGTCGGGGAACTTAGTACATAGATACAGTACTGTTAGGTAGCCTGAAGTTCCTGCACCAACGACTGTAACTCTGTTTTTGTTTCTATTTTCCGGTAATGCCATTTCTTAATATCCTCTTGTATACTCTTAACTCCGTGTCCTTTTTTAGTATGGAAGAAGTAGACATTAGGAACTGTTGTAACTGCATTTTTATATGCGGCTAAAATCTTTGTCTTATCATGCCCGTCTACTTCTTGCACAAACCATCCGTACTCTTTAAAAAACTGTATGGTAGGTTTGATCTTTAATACATCACTGATGTTACCAGTAACCTGTGCATTATTATAGTCAATAGTTAAGAATATATTCTTAATATTATGATGACCAATAAACTGTATTGCTTCTAATGTATTGCCCATTTGTAATGCGGCATCACTAATGTTAACCCAAACACGCTTATCTGTAGTCATAGCAATACCAATAGCAACACCTAACGCATTGCCCATTGTTTCTTCACCATAATCTACAAATAAAATTTCATCGTGTTTGACTCCTACACTTAGGTCTTCGATCTTATCTAAGAACCCTAATTTCTGCCATACTAGATAGTATGCCTGTGCGCC
>Ga0114979_10002417_pt1 | contig 12622 bp, 9 predicted proteins | sample S_140625_EF_Meta_FD_87315 | JGI IMG/M metagenome (GOLD analysis project Ga0114979, IMG submission 87315) | Freshwater microbial communities from Lake Simoncouche, Canada to study carbon cycling - S_140625_EF_MetaG | ecosystem: Environmental > Aquatic > Freshwater > Lake | place: Lake... | reverse complement strand
GGCTCGCTCGACACCGCTCCGCGCGACCTGAACCACGCACTCGTCATCAACCCGCGCGAGGTCGGCCGTCCCGGCGAAGGCAATCGCGCCGGCATGCGCCTCCTCGAGATCCTCAACGGCGCCGACGCCACACCCACGGCCCAGCCCTCCACCGACGTCATCGACGGTGCCGCACCCGCCGGCGAGCGCATGCTCCGCGCCACCGTCGACGTGGCGCACCGAGCCTCCGACCGCATCGACGCCGCCTACGAACAGACCGCCCCCGCCTACCGCACGCTCCTCACCGGTTCGATCGCGGCCGGTGCCATCATCGGGCTCATGGCCGGATTGATCGCCACCACCATCGTCGCCCGCGTCCTCACCAGCTGCGCCGGCGCCTGGCTCCTCCTGGTGGGCTCGCTCCCGCTGCTCGCGATGCACGGCTACGAGCCGCTGCCCCATGACGCCCGCAGCTGGCTCATCACCATCGGATCGCTTGCGCTTGCCGGAACGATCGCCCAGTCGTACCTCGGTGGATCCACCGGCGCGAAGCGCGCGCCGCGTCGAGCCAAGCCCGATCCCGCGCCGGACGCCGAGCCCGCACTGGCCAAGTGAACCTGCTGTCCATCGGCCCGACACCCTGCCACTGAGGCGGGGGTTTGATGCCGTCCCTACACTCCGTGGCCCGCCGCTGAAGACGGCGCGGAACCACCCCATGGACCATTTCACCTACGAACACGGCTCGCTCCACTGCGAGCGCACCGACGCCGACGCCATCGCGGACGCCGTCGGCACCCCCTGCTACGTCTACAGCAAGGCCACGCTGGTGGAGCACCACCGCCGGATCGCCGAGGCGTTCGCGGCGGTGCAGCCCCTCATCTGCTACTCGGTGAAGAGCTGCGGCAACCTCTCCGTGTGCCGCACGCTGGTGGAATGCGGTGCCGGCATGGACGTGGTCTCCGGCGGCGAGCTCTACCGCGCGCGCGCCGCGGGATGCTCCCCGCAAGGCATCGTCTACGCGGGCGTCGGCAAGCGCGATGACGAGATCGCCGCCGCGCTCGATGCCGGCATCTTCCTCCTGAACGTCGAGAGCGAGGCGGAGTTCGAGAACATCGCGCGCATCGCCCGCGAGCGCAACGCCACTTGCCGCTGCGCGCTCCGCATCAACCCGGACGTGGACCCGAAGACGCATCGCTTCACCACCACGGGTACCAAGGAAACCAAGTTCGGCGTGGACATCGACCGCGCCCGCGCGTTCTTCCGCGCCTACGGCCACGACAAGCATGCACGCCTCGTTGGACTCCACCTCCACATCGGATCGCCGGTCTACACCACCGATCCCTACCAGCAGGCCGTCCGCAAGGCGCTCGCCCTGCGCGAGGAACTCCTCGCCGAGGGCTTCGAGGTCACCGTGCTCGACGTGGGCGGCGGCTTCGCGGCCGACTACGAGACCGGCCGCAGCCCCTCCGCGGCGGAGTACGCGCGCGCCATCGTGCCGATCCTCGAGCCGGCCGTGCGTGCAGGGCTCAGGATCGTCCTCGAGCCCGGCCGCTCCATCGTGGCCAATGCCGGCATCCTGCTCACCCGCGTGCAGTACGTGAAGCGCTCCGGCGACAAGACCTTTGCCATCTGCGACGCCGGCATGAACGCCCTGCTTCGGCCCAGCCACTATGACGCGTTCCACTTCATCTGGCCAACGCATCCGGACGCAGCGTTCGTGCCCCCGACGCGCACCAAGGAACCCACCATGCAGGGCCTCGTGCAGATGGACGTGGTGGGCCCGCTCTGCGAAACCGGCGACTACCTCGCGCTCGATCGCGCGATGCCTCCCGTCGAGCGCGGCGACCTGCTCGCCGTCTTCACGGCCGGCGCGTACGGCATGTCGATGGCCAGCCGCTACAACAGCTCGCCGCTTCCCGCGGAGGTGCTGGTCGACGGCGAACGATTCACGGTGGTCCGCCGCCGCGAGACGTACGAAGACCTGGTGGCGCACGAACGCTGACGGCACTCCGCATCGCCCACCTCGGGCGGCATCACGGACAGGAACACCATGAATCACCGCCACTCCGCCCTGCTCCTTGTCGTCCTCCTCCAGCCCGCCCTGCTGCAGCCCGCCGTGGCGCGTGCCGGTGGCGATGCCACCGCGCCCGCACCCACGCGCCCGGTGGCCACGGTCCGTTCCACCATCACCGCCGATGCCGTGCGCGCGGACGTCGCCGCGCTCTCGAGCGACGAGATGGGCGGCCGCTTCTTCCGAAGCCCCTTCGCCGAGAAGGCCGCAGCCTGGATCACCGAGCAATTCAAGACCATCGGCCTCGCGCCCGGCATGCCGGACGGCACGTTCCGCCAGCCGATCGACAAGAACCCCGAGACCGGCCCGAACATGATCGCGGTGATGCCCGCCACCGGCGCCGGTGCGGATGCCGGCGTGATCATCGTCAGCTCCCACTACGACCACATGCGCCCGCGCCGCTCCGGCGAGGATCGCATCTACAACGGCGCCGACGACAACGCCTCCGGGGTCGCGGGCACGCTGGCGGTCGCACGCGCGCTCAAGGCATGCGCCGCCGCCGGCAACGGCCCGGCATGCACGGTGATCTTCATGGCCTTCAACGGCGAGGAAGCCGGGCTGCTCGGCTCCACGTTCTATGCACGCAACCCAACGGTGCAGCTCGGCCAGGTGCGCGGCGTCTTCAACATGGACATGATCAGCCGCGGACCCGCGCGGCAGATCTTCATCGACGGCGGCCCCGTCGGCCAGCCGGTGGTGGCGACGCTGAAGTCAGCCAACGAATCCATCGGCCTGAAGCTGCGCCTCGACGAGCACCCCGACTGGCTCGACCGCAGTGACCAAGGCCCGTTCCTTGCACGGAAGGTGCCGGCCGTCCTCTTCTCCGTCGAGGATCACGAGGACTACCACCAGGTGTCCGACGAGGTCTCGAAGATCGACGCCGGGCTCGCCGCGGAAGTTGCGCAGCTCGTGGCGCTGGCCGCCATCGACATGTCGCGCCAGCCGTTCACGCCGCGCGCCGAGGTTTCGAAGAAGCCCGCGGAAACCGTCACGAAGGAACCTGCGAAGAACGGGCCCGCGAAGACCGCTTCGCCTGCTTCGAAGGATGCGCCCGCAGCATCGCCCACTGCAGCTCCGGCATCACCGAAGACTCCGTGATCCCGGACGCTGCGTGACAACGGGATCCCGTGCCGGCAATCAACCCGCCAGCGGTCCGACGAGGTGCACCAGCACGCTCGCGTAGATCCCGGCGAACACGTCGTCGAGCAGGATGCCACGTCCACCGGTGATCCCCTGCAACGACCGACACGGCGGTGGCTTCAGCACGTCGAACGCGCGGAACAGGACGAACGCCCACGCAACGCCGAGCACCGCCGTGACGGCCCAGCCCCAGCCCTCGCTCGCGGAGCGGAGCGGCCAGTGGAGGAGGAGCAACGTGATCGACATGCCCGCGATCTCGTCGAGCACCACGCACGACGGGTCCTTGATGCCGAGCATCTCCTCCGCCTTCGCGCCCCAGCGCTCGCAGCCGACGATCGCCCAGAGGAGCATGGCGGCAAGCACCGCATCGATCACCCATGCGAAGCCGGCCGGCAGCACCGCCACCAGCACCAGCACGGCCACGCACGGCGGCAGCGAGCCCCAGGTGCCGGACGCAAACCGCTGGAATCCGAGTCCGCCCACCGTCAGCGAGAAGCGCGGAAACCACGGCATGCCCGCCAGTCGCTCGCGCGCCAGGGCCGGATCCATCTTTCCTTCGCCAAGCTTTCGTGCGGCAGCGGGTGCTTCCATGCCCGTTGCATCGGCCCGGTCAGCGTGCGCCCTTTGAAATGGACCGCAGCAGCGCGGCCCCGCGGATCGTGTACGGCACGGCACTCCAGAGCGTGATCAGGGTCATCCCCCACACCGAGAGCATCTGCGCCAGCCGATAGTTCGGGCTGGCCAGGCAGCCGGGGTTCACCGCGATGAAGAGCGCCGTTGGAATGGCCGCGCTCTGCGCGAACATCTTCAGCTTGCCGCTCCAGTCGGCGGCGAACGCCACGCCGCGCGCCTCCAGCACCCCGCGCAGGCTGGTGACGAGGAGTTCACGGGCCAGTACCACCACCACCATCCAGCTTGCAACGCCCGTGGCGCAGTTGATCTCGCCCGTCTGCGGCTCCAGACCGAAGGCACGGCTCCATTCCGGCTCCGCGAACTTGGGGCTCGCCAAGTACACGAACGCGCCCAACACCAGCACCTTGTCGACGAACGGGTCCATCACCCGACCGAAATCGGTGACCACCCCCCACTTGCGTGCCAGGTACCCGTCCAGGATGTCGCTCAGTGCCGCCGCGATGAACAGGATGAACGCGGCATTCCCCCACCACTGCCGGCCGTCCGCGGAATTCGGGCTCAGCTTCAGCGCAATGATCGCGAAGAACGCCGCCGCCATCAGGAGGCGGACCACGGTGATGGCGTTCGGCAGGGTTCGCCGGAGGCGATCGGGCATGCCGCGAGGCTAGCCGGATGGTAGGAATGGGGCGGGCCGGCAGCGCCCGTCGGGACCACCCTCGGACCCACCCCGAACCCGTCACCGTAAAGCCCCACCCGAACCCTCCCGGGCGGTTGCCAAGGGCCATGTCCCCTCCTATTATCCGACCTCCTCGCCCGACCCCGGGCGCCTCGCCCGGACCCCACTGCCACATCCATGAACGCGAACCTCTTCTACGCCGCCGCCGCACTGGGTGCCGTGGTGCTGTACCTGATGATGGAGCCGCGCCCTGCGCCGTTCCGAGCTGCCCTGACGGTCTGCGGCCTGGCCGCCGTCGGGCTCATCCTCAGTGCGGTGGCCCGCCACGCCCCCGTGCCGGACAACGCCTCCATCGATCCCACCTTCTGGGTGCACGTGCTCCTTGCCCTCGTCGCCGTCTCCGGCGCCGCGCGCATGGTCACCCACCCGAAGCCGGTCTACGCAGCGCTCTACTTCGTCCTGGTGATCCTGGCCGTTGCCGTCAATTTCCTGCTTCTGCAGGCTGAATTCATGGCCTTCGCGCTCCTCATCGTCTACGCGGGCGCCATCCTCATCACCTACCTGTTCGTGCTGATGCTCGCGCAGCAGTCTGGCGACCGCGCCAACCGTGGCGAGGACGCCGCGTGGTACGACCGCACGCCGCGCGAACCGATCGCCGCGCTGGTGCTGGCCTTCGTACTGCTCGCCGCCACCGGCGACGCGCTGTTCCGCCGCGAGGCCTCGGTGCCGTGGCTTGCGTCCCCCGCCACCACGGCGCGCGCCAACATCCGCGCGTGGGAACGCATGGACGACATGCCGGAACTCCTCCTGCGCGAAGCGGGCGCCATTGCCCAGGCGCAGGGAATCACCGACATTTCCCGCGTGGAACGCGGTTCCGACGGCCACCTGATCGCCGTCGATCCCTCCGGCACCACCGCATCGCTCACGCTGATCTCGTCCAACGGCGATCGTCACCCGATCACCCTCGACGGCAATGCAGCACCGGCCAACTCCACTGCCCTCGGCCACGCGCTGGTGGCGCAGTTCCCGGTGAGCCTCGAGCTTGCCGGCGTGATCCTCCTGATGGCGCTCTTCGGCGCCGTGGTGCTGGCGCGTCGCCAGATGACCATGGCCGAGGATGAACGCCGCGCCGCTGCGGGCCTGAGCCGCATCGACGACGACGCCTCGCTCAGCCGCGGAGGTGCAGCGTGAACACCATGAACGCACTGCTCGCTGCCGCTCCCGCGGCGCCCATGACCCCGGCGATGCCGGCCAACATCCAGGTCACCCTGGCACTCGCCATCATCCTCTTCGCGATCGGAATGGTGGGCTTCCTCACGCGCCGCAACATGATCCTGATGTTCCTCTCCACGGAACTCATGTTCCAGGCAGCCGCCCTCGCCTTCGTGGCGTTCGGCCGCATGTGGATGGACCTGTCCGGACAGCTGATGGTGATCTTCATCCTCACCGTCGCCGCCGCGGAAGCCGCACTGGCCCTCGGCCTGGTGGTGCTCCTGTACCGCCGCAAGGAAACGCTCAGCAGCGAGGCGTGGGCAGACCTGAAGGAATAGTCCTTCCCAGCCCGCACCACACTGCACCGCACTGCCTTCACACGCACAGACCCGATCGACTCGCCACCCCAACGGATGGCTCACAAAGCAGATGGCCCTCATGGAACCAGCACTCCTCTCGACACTCGCGCTCGTCCTCGGTGACGGCGCGCACGCCGCCGCCGAAGGGCATGACGCGGCCCACGCGGCGGGTCACGCCGTGGCGGGCTACGCCGACGTCGGCGCACTCCACTTCGTCCAGGCCACCGCCGGCGCGGACTTCGCATGGCTCAAGTGGATGCTCCTGGCACCGCTGGTGTCCGTGGTCCTCTGCGGCGCGTTCGCCATGATGAAGGTCAAGGGCCGCCTGCCCGCCCTCTTCACGGTGCTCTCCTTCGCGCTCTCGGCCGCGCTCGCCATCGCGCTCTACTTCCAGTGGAGCCCCACGCTCTTCTCCACGCACGCGCCGCTCTCGGTGCCGTTCATGGACTGGCTCTCGGTCAGCTGGGGCACCGGCAAGTTCCAGTCGTTCACCGCCAACCTCGGCTTCTACATCGACGGCATCAGCCTCCTGTGGATGATGTTCGTCACCGTGCTGGCCACGCTGATCGCCCTGTACGCCAGCGAGTACATGGAGTCCGACCTCAAGGCGGGCTACGCGCGCTTCTTCTTCGCGGTCAGCCTCTTCGTCACCAGCATGCTCATCCTGGTGATGAGCGACAACCTGGTCGGCCTGTACCTCGGGTGGGAAGGCGTGGGCCTCTGCTCGTACATGCTGATCGGCTACTACGCCACGCAGCCGGGCGCGGTGGCGGCCAACAAGAAGGCGTTCGTGATGAACCGGATCGGCGACCTGGGCCTGGCCCTCGCCATCTTCCTCATCTGGACCAACTACGGCACCGTGCAGTACGACGGCCTCTTCCAGGCCATCGCCGGCAGCGGCTCCGAGGCCGTGCAGGGCGGCTGGTCGAAGGCGGCCATCCCGTTCCTCCTGCTGCTTGCCGTCTGCGGCAAGAGCGCGCAGGGCCCGCTCTTCACCTGGCTCCCGGACGCAATGTGGGGCCCGACCCCCGTCAGCGCACTCATCCACGCGGCCACCATGGTCACGGCCGGCATCTACCTGCTGGCCCGCATGGCGCCCTTCTACACCGTGCAGGCCATCGGCAGCGAATGGGCCGAGCCGGCACTCCTCACCGTTGGCTGGATCGGCTGCTTCACCGCATTCATCGGCGCCACCATCGCCTGCGGGCAGTTCGACTACAAGCGCGTCTTCGCCTACTCCACCATCAGCTCGCTGGGCTACATGGTGATGGGCCTCGGCGTGGGCACCGCCTTCGGCGGCGTCTACTACGTGTTCACCCACGCGTGGTTCAAGGCCCTCCTCTTCCTGACCGCCGGCGCCGTGATGCACGGCATGGCCGGCCAGGTGGACTTCCGCAAGCTCGGCGGCCTCCTCAGGGTCCCGGGCTTCCGGCTGACCATGATCTGCATGCTGCTCGGCTGCCTGTGGCTCGCCACCGCGCCCTTCAGCGCGGCCGCGGAGAGCAAGGACATCATCCTCTACCAGGCGCTCACGAGCGACGTCCAGCAGGTCCGCTGGATGGGCTGGATCGGCATCCTGACCGCGGGCATCACGGCGTACTACGCGTTCCGCGTCTGGTTCCGCCTCGCGCTCGGCCCGGTGAAGATTGAGCCCGGCCCGGACCAGCATGGCCACGGCCATGACGATGCCCACGGCCACGATGACCACGGACATGGCCACGCAGCGGGCCATGCATCGCATGGCAACGATTCGCACGGCTTCCACCCGCACGCCCCCGGCATCCGCATCTCGTTCGTGCTCACGGTGCTCGCCATCGGGTCGGTCCTTGCAGGCCTCCCCAGCTACCTGGAGCACTCGCAGGGCTTCAACTGGATCCAGCGCTTCGTGCAGAACTCGAGCGCGTGGATGCGCGCCACCGCGGGACCCGAGCACGGCCAGATCCTGGGGCGCGATGCACACAGCACGCTCTTCATGATCGCCACCGGCGTGGTGGTGGCGGGCTTCGCGCTCGCCTGGATCCTGCACGCGGGCAACCGCGCGCTGGGTGACCGCCTCCGCGCCAGCATGCTGAACACGCCCGGCCTCAAGTGGCTGGCGCTCGGCAGCGAGCATGGCTGGTACGTCGACCAGATCTACGCCGCCATCATCGGCGTCCCGATGTGGCTCGGCGCGCAGCTCCTGGCCTTCACGGACCGCTTCGTACTCGATGGCGTGGCATTCGCCGCCATCGGCCGCTTCCCGGGCTTCGTTGCCCGGGTGTTCCAGCCGCTCTACACCGGCACGGTGCAGGGCTACGCGCTCACCATGGCAGGCGGCATCGGGCTCATCGTGGCCTGGGTCGTCTGGATCTGGCTCTCGGGAGGTGCATCGTGACGCTCGCCGTCCTCCTCATCGTCCTGCCGCTCGTCGGCGCCATCCTCTGCCTCGGCAGCACGGATCGCGCGGCCAAGACGGTCGGTTTCGTCTCCGGACTCGTGGTGCTCGCGGCCGCGGTCATGATGGCCTTCGAGTTCCCCGCCTGGGGCAAGGCCGACTTCTGGCCGAACGAGGAAGGCTGGAAGCTGTTCACCGCCTTCGGCATCCAGTTCCGCCTGGGAACCGACGCCATCGGCATGCTCCTCATCCTGCTCACGGCGCTCCTGATTCCGCTGAGCATGCTGGTGAGCTTCTCGGCCATCACGCAGCGCCAGCGCGGCTTCTACGCGCAGTTCCTGTTCATGGAATCGGCCGTCATGCTGGCCTTCCTGGCCCGCGACGTCATCCTGTTCTACATCGGCTACGAGTTCACCCTCGTGCCGCTCTTCCTGATCGTGGCCGTCTGGGGCGGGCACGAGCGCCGCATCGCATCGGTCAAGCTCTGGGTCTACAGCTTCGTCGGCTCGGTGATCTCGCTCGTCGGGTTCATCTACCTGGCGGCCGGCAACGCCACCGACCACGGCACGCCCATGGACTTCAGCATCTCCACGCTGATCCAGTACGGCCAGTCGCTCCCCGCCTCCACGCAGTGGTGGGTGTTCCTGGCGATCATGGGCGGCTTCGCGGTCAAGGTTCCGTTCGTCCCGGTCCATTCGTGGCTCCCACTCGCCCACGGCGAGGCGCCCACCGCGGGATCCGTGGTGCTGGCCGGCATCGTCATCAAGATCGGCCAGTTCGGCGCGCTGCGCTTTGCCTTCCCCATGGCCCCCGAGGGCGGCCTGGCACTGGCGCAGACCTTCAGCATCCTGGCGCTCGTCGGCATCCTCGGCATGAGCCTGGTCTGCTGGGTGCAGAACGACGTGAAGCGCCTGGTGGCCTACAGCTCCGTGGCGCACATGGGCCTGGCGGTGCTTGCCATGTTCGCCTTCAACGTGGTGGGCATGGAAGGCAGCATCCTCTACATGGTGAACCACGGCCTCTCGACGGCCGGCATGTTCATGTGCATCGGCATCATGTACGAGCGCTACCACACCAAGGACATGGAAGTGGTCGGCGGCCTCATGCAGCGCATGCCGGTCTGGAGCGTCTTCATGGTGTTCTTCGCCATGGCGTCGCTCGCCCTGCCCGGCCTCAACGGCTTCGTCAGCGAGTTCCTCTGCCTGATGGGGATCTACACCTCGGACGCGGCCGTCAAGACCGGCTACCCGGGCATCCTCGGGCCGGCCTATGCGTTCCTGGCCGCGCTTGCCCTGATCCTCGGTGCGCTCTACGTGCTGCGCATGCTGCAGAAGTTCGTGTTCGGGCCGCTGCGCGAGCCGGGGCACGGAAGTCACGGTGACCACGGTCACCACGGAAACCACGGCGCGCACGCCATCCGTGACCTGAATGCCCGTGAGTTCATCGCCATGGCACCGCTCGCCGTTGGCTGCATCGTGATCGGCATCTGGCCGACGCCCATCCTGAAGGCCATCGAACCCGCCGCTGCCGGCATCGTGGCTCCGTACGTCAAGCTCATCGAGCGCGACGCCGCGGCCAAGCCTGCCAAGGCCGCCGATGCAGCACCCGCTCCGGCCATCACCACCGCCCTGGCCACCGCTCCCCGCACGGGAGCCTCCGAGTGAACCCCATGCTCCACGCCGAATTGGTCCTGACTTCCATGGCCTCCACTTCCATGGTCTCCACGTCCATGGCCCCCGCCATGCTTGCTTCCGCGCCGAACCTGGGCCCCAAGTTCGCGCTGATCATGCCGGAGATCCTGCTCTTTGCAGGCGCCGTCCTCTGCGCGGTGATGGGCATCTCCAAGGCGCGCGCCGTCCGGGCCGCCGTGCCGTGGATTGCCGTGGCCGCGCTCGTTGCCACGTTCATGTCCATGCTGCGTACCTGGACGCCGGAAGCCGCCACAGCTGCCGAGCTTCCGATGCCCATGCTCGGCAAGTACATCATCGCCTTGCTCTGCGTCGTCGGCGTCGGCCACGTGCTGGCCTCGATCGGCAGCGTCGACCGTGCGGTGGAGCGCCAGATCGCCAACGGCACCGGCGCCTTCGACCCGGTCCGCGTGATCCAGGGCGAGTTCTACGCCTTCCTCCTGCTCTCCCTCTGCGGCGGCATGCTCATCGCGCACGCCACCGACCTGGTCTGGCTCTTCCTGGCGTTCGAGCTCTGCTCGCTGCCCACCTACATCCTGGTGGCCATCGGCCGCGGCGCGGATCGCAGCATGGAAGCAGCCATCAAGTACTTCTTCCTGGGTGCCATGAGCACGGCCACCATGCTGTTCGGCTTCGCGCTGCTGTACGGCGCCACCGGAACGCTCGAACTCTCCGCCATGCGTGACGCATTCCAGATGCAGGCCCAGACGGGCGGCATCGGCAGCGTCGCCATCGTGGGCGTGCTCCTGGCCGTGATCGGCATCTGCTTCAAGCTTGCCGCGGTGCCCATGCACTTCTACGCGCCGGACGTCTACGAGGGCGCCTCGAGCCCCGTGGCCGCGTTCATCAGCTTCGTGCCGAAGGTCCAGGGCTTCGTGACCCTCATCATCCTCCTCGGCACGGTCGGCTGGAGCGCCAACGGCGACAGCAGCATCCCGTCGGTCATCGCGGCGGTGCTCTGGATGATCGCCGTCCTCACCATGACGCTCGGCAACATCGGCGCGCTGCTCCAGCGCTCCGCCAAGCGCATGCTGGCCTACAGCTCGATCGCCAACTCCGGCTACATGCTGGTGGGCGTGCTGGCGGGCCCGAAGGTCGGCCTCGATGCCACCCTCCTCTACCTCCTCACCTACGGCGTGGCCAACCTGGCCACCTTCGGTGCACTCGCTGCCATCGAACGCAACGGCAACGAGGTGGACTCGCTCGACGACCTCGCCGGCCTGCGCGTGCGTGCGCCGATGGTGGCCGTCGCACTGGCGATCGGCGCCCTCAGCCTGACCGGCATTCCGCCGCTCCTGGGCTTCTGGGGCAAGCTCGACCTCCTGGTTGCCAGCGCCGAGAGCCACCAGCGTGCGCTCCTGGTCATCATGGCCCTCAACAGCGGCGTCGCTGCCTTCTACTACCTGCGCCTGGTGGCCATGCCGTTCGTGCAGGAACCCACCCCGCGCACGCAGGGCGTGTCGCCGGTGCCGTACCTCTGGCCCCGGCTCAGCGCCATGCTGTTCGCCGTGGGCTGCATCGCCCTGCCGCTCTTCGCCAACCAGCTGAAGAACGAGTCCGCCGCAGCGGCGTCCAGCGAGCTTCAGCCCCCCGCCACGACCCAGACGGCCGAGAAATGAGCCCGCGGACACGCGCCGCAGCACTTTCGCAGCCCGGAAGGAATCGCTACAATCTCCCCTCCCACTGCGGGCAACCGCAGCAGGACACGCGACCGTAGCTCAACTGGATAGAGCATCGGTCTACGAAACCGAAGGTTGCTGGTTCGAGCCCAGCCGGTCGCGTTCGAAACGGCCCCAGCGCAATGCTGGGGCCGTTTCCGTTCCGTTGCTGTCACAACATGACCGCTGCAGGCGGCTTGGACGGCGCTCCCCGGCAGCACGAAACGCCGGGCGCGCGTGTGGCGGTCACCCCGCCGCGCGCGTCACCACGCCGTGGTGCGCCAGGTAGCCATCCATGCCCTTGGCCAGGTACTTGGAGAGGATCCGCGGGCTGACGCTCGGCAGGTGGACGGTGATCAGCGCGTCCAGGCAGTCGCCGAACGAACGGTCCACGTTGAAGGCCAGCACCCGCGCGTCCAGGCGCAGGTAGTGGCGCAGGAGCGGCGGGACGCCCCGGCCACCCTCGAGCGCCGCCACCAGCTCATCCACCTCTTCGATGCTGCGTGCCACCGAACGCAGCACCTCGGGGCGCGGCCCCGTCGCGCCGCGGACCGGCGGCGTCCGGGGGGTCACCAGGCGCGCGAGCGTGGCGTCGAGGCGGTTCTCCGCCAGGAACGTGGTCATGAGTTCCTTGCTCACCGTGGAGAAGTCCGCGGGGATGGAAACCGGGCCGAACAGGTGTCCGAGGTCGGGGTTCCGCACCGCAAACTCGCCGATGCCCCGCCACAGCAGGTGAAGCGGGATCGCCTCGCGCTGGCGCTCGGGCACCACGTAGGAACGCCCCATCTCCACCGCCGGCCCCATGGCGCGCAGGAGCTGCTCGGAATAGTCG
>Ga0114979_10002414_pt1 | contig 12623 bp, 15 predicted proteins | sample S_140625_EF_Meta_FD_87315 | JGI IMG/M metagenome (GOLD analysis project Ga0114979, IMG submission 87315) | Freshwater microbial communities from Lake Simoncouche, Canada to study carbon cycling - S_140625_EF_MetaG | ecosystem: Environmental > Aquatic > Freshwater > Lake | place: Lake... | reverse complement strand
AGACCCTTGTTCCACTGGCTCTTCGACCCCCGCATCAGCCATGTTCGGCCGTCTGATGTCTTACTCGGGAGGATATCGATAGCCTGCGTCCACTCGTCGGCAGTGGCACCCATGCCATGTTGGAGCTTCCAGAGGGCCGCCATGCCCAGATCACGGTTGTAGGAGCCCTGTCTTGCCTTCACACGCCGGAACGGGACGCCAACGTCGTCAAGGATCGCGGCGATCCTGCCGACCTGACGGTTCGTCCTGGCGATCACCAGCGTCTCCTCCCGCGGGTCGATGTCGGCGAGGTCGTCCTCGAAGTTCTCGCTTTCCTCGACGTAACCGTCGTGGTCGGCCGGGGCGATCCCGCGATCCCAGTAGTCGTTCCCGAGCCGCTGAAGGCACCGCTCGCCCAGCTCAAGGATCGGCTTCGCGCAGCGGTAACTCTTGGGCATGACCTTCTGGTTCTTCCCGACATCCCACGACATGAAATACTTGCTGGATGCCCCGGCCCATGAGTACAGAACTTGGAAAGGGTCTCCAACCGCCCAAGCCCACTTGCAGGCATCGCCCGTCAGCAGCCGCTGGCAGGCCATGTCCAACAGCTTGCTGGCATCCTGGGCCTCGTCGAAAATCCAGCCGACCACAGTATCCGGCACGAGCCCCTCGGGAGCCACCATCTCAGGCCCGGTGCCGGGGTAGTTCCTGACCCCGACGAACCGGCAGAGCATATCGGTGAAGTCTGTCTTGCCATCCAGCCGCTTCGCTGCCTCGTACATCTCAATCCGCTTGATCACCTCCGCAGCCCCAGGAGCGTCGGGAGACTGATCGGCATCGACGATCTGCCGAAGGGGCACGACCATGCTTCTGGCGAATGACCAGTAATTGAGCGCAGCGGCCGCCACAGGGTCGCCGATGTACAGAGCCACCCCACCGTCATCCTCATCCAGAGAACACTGCACATCGCTTCCTAGAGCCTCTGAGACCCATTTGTCGTCCTCTTTGCTACCACCCAACACTTCACCCTTCTGAATCCCCAACTGCTTGTAGGCCACGCTGTGGGCCGTCCTGAACCAACCGTGGCGTTCGAGATCGCCCTGCTTCATCCCCCAGGCCGACGCCGCTCGACTCGCGGCCTCCGACCTCGCAGCCCGTGTGAAGCTGGAGAAGCCAATGGCGAATGGGTTACCTGCGACCTCTGGGCGATCCATAGCCTTCTCGGCGATGTCCAGCATCATCCTCGTTTTGCCAGTTCCAGCCCCTCCGATGACTCTTGCTACTTGCATGACGTAAAACCTCCTTGTTGTAAGTCCTTGAAAACAAACCACTTATGAACACTGACGCAGAATCGCCGTATTTTTCAAAATTCCCCGTCGCTCGTAACTCCTTGTGCAGCAAGAACTTGCGTATCGTGACGCGGAATACGGGGTTCCTGAGCAGTTTTTTTACCCTCGACCCCTATCGGAACCCCCGTATTAAGGGCCAATTCCCCGTCAGCAGACGTTGCCCCCTCGGCGAGCATCTGAACAGCCTCGATCCACTCGTGGGAAAAGACCGTAAACGAGTGCCGCACCGTCCCAAATGAGTGCCGCCGCTCGGGGATGTCGGCCGCCCTTAGCTTGTTGCAGATCAGATGCCGCATCCTGATCCGCTCGCCGGCCTGCACGTCGTGCGTGCGTCCGATGTCCTCCCAGACCTTAGTCCACTTGAACCAGAGTTCATCCGGCTTCACCCAGCACGGGCGACCTGACACGTTCGGCTCCGGTTTGTCCTCGTCCCGCGGCTGGGTCGCCTTCCCGAACGTCTCCAAAAGGTAGGCCGCCAGGGTGGCAAATCGGAGGCTCGAGGCTCCGACATGGATGTCGGCTTCCTTGTCTGCCTGCTTCTTGTCCACGAGCTTCTCGACGAGGCCACGAATCTTGGGCTTGGTCTTGTTGCCCTCCTGGCCTCTCCAGACCCGCTCCCACTCGCCGCGGTCGCCGTCAAGGATCACCCGCCGAGTCGCCGAGAAGACCCTGTTCGCCACCTTCGTGGCTGACCGGAAATCATCGAACGCAAACTGCACCTTGCCCTTGCACGGCGTGTCCTTCCACTGGTTGACGCACAGAACAATCTCAGGGGGGTCAGATTGAATCATCTGAATCTCCCACGACCCCGGCAGCCACTCTCCTTCAGACCAATTCTCCACGGGCTTCCACTCAAGACCCTGCATCGCGTACCCGCTCACTGATTTCTTCACATCACCTGCGGCAGCCTTTTCGCCAATCTTCTTGGCAGTCTCCTCGATGTCCGCTTTTTTCTTGGGAACCATCTCGCCCGACTGCTCAAGATCGCGGCGATGCGACACGCATGAATGAACGATGCTCCATATCTCTTCGCGAGACTTCGGTGGTTTGCAGCGTTGCAGATTCGTGTTCCAGACAAGCCCGAAGACATCTTCCTGTTCGTCGTCGTCTTCGTAGTAGTCATTTCGCATCACAAGTTTGGTTGCGAGTGCCAATAGCGTCGGGTGCCTTGAGCCTTCGTTCACGTCGCCGTGGATGACCTGACGAGAAGACTTTGCCTTGGCGTTCGGCCTCCCGTTCACCCGACCGCTGACGATTGCGCGGGCCAGCTCTTCTGGAACCTTTGCAAGCTCAACCTCGTCAATGCGAAGTGTCGGCTTCCACTTGTATTGCACGCCCTTCCAGTGCCACGAGGACGGGATCACGCTCTGGGAAGCCTTCTTGCCGACGCCGAGCCGAACCTCGAGGCCGTTCGGGTACACGACCGCCTTGTCGATCTGGCTAAACCGATCATCCCAGAGAAAGAGCCGGTGCTCAGACCGACCGGACGAATAGGTCGGCGTGGCAATCCTCGTCAGCCCGATCTGTTCGGCGTACTGCTGCCCCGCTGGATCATCCCACTCAATATCGATGATGCCCGTGGTTGGCCCTAGAACGACGCCGATGTTAAACGGCACCCCGTCCCTTTCGTACTCCTCAAGCCAAGCCTCAACATCGTCTTCAGTCCGAGCCACTCGGTGCTGCCAACCATCACCGCCGGATGGGTGCTTGCCGCACTGCTTCTTCACGGCACCTTCGATGTGGTGACCGTCCTTGCCGCAGGTGCAGAACCCATCCGGCGTGATGCCGTGAAGCTTCGACACGCGGCCGCCAACGGCGATCATCGCACAGGCTTCCTTGAACACTGCGTTCACGTCGAATTCAAAGACCATGATGTACCTCGCTCTCAACTAGGGCAAATCCTTCGGCGGGAGTCATGTGCCATCCACAAAACTTAATTGCCGTTGGCTTTAACGAGAATTCATCCCGAAGGTCTGCAAACTCCCATGTCTCGTCGGGGCACCATCCATAACCGATATCGTCGTCTACGTTATTTAGCCAGCCGTCAAACTTAAAGCCGCCTGGGCTTCCCTTGTACCTGTCGTTGACAACTGCACCGTAAAACAACCACGGTGAACCGATGATGATCGCGGTTGGTTCCTTGTAACCAAGAATTACCGCATCTCTCATCCGAATCTTTTGTTCTAGGCTAAAGGAGCCGCGGTCGCAGTTTGGAAGAATTACGACGTTAACTGTGCCGACGGTGATCGAGTTAAGCATTTCGCACTTAAAGTCGATGCGAACAATAGATGATTTGCGCTCATGTTCATCACCAAATCCAAGTTCATGGATCGCCCGAACTGCGTTCTCGCTTTCCGAGGTCGCGAGGTATTCCACCGAAAAGCAGCAGTGGCGAAACACCTCGCCCCAGTCGGCGTGAAGCTGGCTCTTGTAAGCCACGCCTCGGCGAACAATCATCTCGTCGCCGACGGTATCCTCGAAAGCCGCCTTCGGCAGGAACTCCTTTGCTTTTTTGCCGGCGTTGCACTCCCTGCACGCCGTCACGAAGTTGTCAGGGTTATCTTCGCCGCCCTTGGAAAACGGATCGCCGTGATCAACCTCAAGATCAGCCCCGTCCTTCCTTGCCCATCCGCAGTAGACGCAGCGAAAATCGTCCCTCTGGAATACCATCCAGCGAATGCCGGCTGGGATGTTTTTTCTTTTCCTGTCCATAAAGAACCTCCTTGTTATTGATGTGAAGAATCCCCCGCGGTGCCGCCATCGCTGACGGCCCCGCGGGGTTTAAATTCGCCATCGCAGGCCCGCGAGAGAAGCACGGGTTGTCTGCGACGACTTCCTCGAGTTACAAAGCCACGTCGAGGCATAGGCTGCCGGCACGCAGGGACGATGTGACCGGCGTGTCTCGTCGCCGGCCCGACGGCAAAATCATTCGTCTCCCAGGTCGGCAGCGTTGACGCTGGCCCCAGCGGGAACGGCGTTGAACATCGCGGTCAGCGGCTTGTGGTAGACCTTCTCGGCCATCGCGCCGTGCTCCTCGCTGATCGTTCCGACCGTGCGGAAGACGATCTGCGAGTAGGGCTGACCGCCCGCGTTCTTCACTTTCTGGAGCTTCAGCCCGAGCACGCACTCGTACTGAAACGAGGGAAGCTGCTTCCTGCGTTGCAGCCAGTTCCCCAGCGAACCCGGCCCCACCGACACCAAGATCGGCCACACATCCGGCTTGCGAAGGATGGCGAGCACGCGGCTCTCCTTGACCTTCCGAGACTTCGGGCCTCCCTTGCCTGAGCCCCATCCGAACTCAGGGCCGGTGGACAATGCCGCCCAGTCGTATTTGCGGTCGCCGATCCGATACTTCTCGAGCGCCTTCGGATCGCAATCGCCCAGGTCATCCGAGACACGGTAGCCGACGATCAGATCGTGCGTCACGATCACCGGACGCATGTCCGAAGGATCATCTTTCGGCCAGAGCGTGCCGCGACGACCCTCGGCAACGAGCAGACCGACAATCTCGTCTGTCGTCTCGATGTTGCCCTGGTTGTCGATGCTCCACATCGTTCCGCCGCCGGCCGGCGTCGGCACGCGGACGAGGTCTTGCTCCCTCATTGGCTCGCCGTCAAGGTTCGCCTGGATGATCCGCGCCTGCCGAGAAGTCGGCGAGAGCGCGGGGTAGTCAATGTAAGTCACTTCCGTCGAAATCGCAGTGCTCATGGTTGTCTCCTAGAGCGTGTTACTGATCCATCAACCAGCCACGCGGGCAACACGCCCGCGTGGCAACTTCATCAACCGACCGTGACGTGCCGGAGCACTGGTCGGACGTACTCGCTGACCAATCCGGCGAACGGAGTCCCGTCCGCCCAAGGATCGCGGGCATCCTTTCCCGCTGCCTTGTGCATCTCCTTGAGCACAGACTTGAGTTGGCTCGTGTTGACGCCAACCAACTGCGCCTCCATCCCTGCCGCCCGTGCCGCAGCCAACACCGCATCCTTGTTGTCAGCCGTGGCGGAAACGGAGTGATCCCACTCCACCCGCCAACTCCGTCCAGCAACCCGGACTCCGTCCAGGCGTCCCGCCGTCATCTCCTCGACGGCGATGTTCGCGAGCACATCGCGCTTCTTCTTCAGTTCCTTCACTGCCAGTTCGGCCACGTCGATTTCGCGGTCGATCACGCTGATCTTTTCAAGCGCGGTCGAGAGCGGGCTGTCTTGTTCGGTAGCTTGAGCAAACGACATCAATCACTTCCTTTCGATTGGAGAGAGCCTCATACACGCGGCCGTCGGCCGTTGTCTTACCTTGTAGCTGTGCAACTAAACTGAAAAACCGCGTGTGTCGTTCCTGCCCAGGTCGGTGCAGACGGGCGATGGCTTGCAGCCATTCGGAGAGCGAATGGCCGAGGGAGTAGAACACTCCGACGTTGGCGCGTGTGAGATCAATGCCGATTCCGCCCGACTGAATCTGTGCAACCAGTACGGCGGTCTTCCCGGCCTGCCACGCGGCAAGGTCGTCCACTTTACCAGACAGCTCACTCACCGTGCGACCCAGTTGGTTGCAGGCGTGCAGAACGCTGTCGATGTCTGATCGAAACCGACAGAAGACGACGAGCGGCTCATGCTCGGGCATATCCTCGAGCATCTCCGCGAACGCGGCCCGCTTCGACGGCACGTCGTCGATCTGCCGTGCGGCGGCAGTGTCGTCAAGTCGCATGAACCCGCTGGTGGCCTGGAGCATCCGCAGCAGGCCGACCATCGCGTTGGCCGGCGTGATGAATCCGCCGTCGACCTCGGCGCAGAAATCCTTCTCCAACTGCGTGTAGACCTTGCCTTCTTTGGCCGTCATTTCGACCGGCACTTCAACGTGATGAATAGGAGGCAAATCAAGGACATCCTCGCTCTTCCGTTGGAACGTCGTGGCCGCGACTCTGGCCGCAAATTGTTCCTTGTTTCGCCAGGCGATCACCATGCCGGGGATCGCGGGATTCGTGACCGCGTAGGTGGCCTTGAAGAGCGTATAGGTCGTACCAAAAGTGGTACATTCCGGCGATTCGACGGCTCGCCAAGTCCCGTAGCCGTCGAGGGGCGATTGAGCCAGGAGCGTGCCGCTCAGTCCGATCCGCTTTGCGGTCGGGTTCTTCTTGCACATCTTGGCCGCCCATTTGCTGGCCGCGCCCGACGGCGACTTGAGGCGGTGAACTTCGTCCCAGACGAGGCAGTCCCAGAGGAGCTTTTCGATCTCCTTGATACGCCAAAGGCTTTCGTAGTTGCTGACGACGATAGCCGGCGATGTATCAGCCATCGCTGCCATGAGATGTCGACCTTTGTCGGCCGAGGAGCCGCGGTCGAGCAGGATGACGCGGATTTCTGGCAGCCAGAGCTTGACCTGCTTGAACCACGCTGGGATCACGGCCTTCGGGCAGCCGACCAGAATGCGTCGGATGCTGCCGGCGAGCATCATCCGCTTGATTATTTCAAGCGTTGTGCGGGTTTTTCCCGCGCCCATGCCGATCCACAACAGAACGTCGCGGCGGCCGTCGGCCCACTCAATCGCTTCCTGCTGATGCGTCCACAACATCCTGCACTCCTTTGCTGGTGGGCAGGATGTTAGGCTACTGAATCAGATCGGTCAAGCGAGGTTTCGGTGGCGACCTTTTTTTGTGCCGGCGTTTTGTAGCCGGCGGGCGAGGGACACGTTTGCTTCGCAGGCCGCTCGCGAGAAAATCCAGCATCGACTGCGATTGTTCCTGGCGTTCACGAGAATGCGCGCCGCGATCTTTCCTTGCTGCGCCATCCGCGGCGGGAACGTCCAGTGGACGTTCATGATCTCGGCGGCCTCGCCGGTCGACACGGCATCTCCAAATGCGATCTGGTGCTCGATCGCGGCCAGAGCCTTGACCATCGGGGGCCGGAGGTCGACGCCAGCTCGCGGTCGCTTGCCGGAGCCGCCATGCTTGAGCTGTTCGGCGTATTCATCCCAGTCTGCCTCGCACTCAGCGAGGCTGTAGACGGTGAACACCCTCTCGGGGTCGCTGACGACCGGGGATGCCAGCGTGCGGCTCGTCAGGAGCCCTTTGCCGACCATTCTTGCTGGGGTCGTCCAGTGCGTGCCTAAGATGCACGCTGCCTCCCAGGAGCCAATCGCCTGATCGATCTTCGTCCTTCCCATTGTGTCCGCCTTCTGGCGACTCTGCCGCCGAGAGGAGAATACCCCTGCGACGGGGCAAAAAGCCAATCCCGCGAAAAACCGTCACGACTCCCCTTGCACAAATGAAGTGGAGGATAGAGGATTTGAACTGTCGGAACCACTTTGGCAACGACCGGCCAGCATTACGCCAGCCGTCCAAGAGCATACATGGAGGTATCCCGTGCGGAAACATACCGTCATTTGTGAGTGGTCTGACTCTGGCCCGAAGGGCGGAATCGCTGTGGAAGACAACGAGCAGGTCGTCGTCCACGCCGAATCGGCGAACGAGGCGATAGCGAAGGCCAAGAAGAAATGGAGGTTGACGGTTGGGCTGGAGTGGCCGACGTGTCGGCTCACGAATGCCTATGTGCTGACGGCAAGAAAGTCTGCGGAGATGCTATAGGCGGTTACACCCTAACCCCCACTCCCCCCAAAGGCAGGATGCTCTTGGGTTGTACGATCGCTCGGATGTGGTACTCCTAACGATGGAGATGCGCACCTTGTTATTGCACCTTGTTCTTCTTGATTTCTACGCGCCGCTGACCGGAGTTTGCGACCGCACGATAACGCTCTACGGCTACACGCTCCGCTCCTGGGGCGAAGTGCTCGGGCGACCGCCTGAAACCAGCGACCTCGAGGAGCTGACGGTTGCTCGGTTCTTGGCATACCGAGTCCGCAAGATGTCGGCGGCCACGGCGGCGAAAGACCGCGCCCAACTCCGCGCCCTCTGGGAATTCTGCGCCCGCAGAAAGCTATGCGACACTTGGCCTCAGTTGCCTCGCATCATCGTGCCTGATCGAATCCCAGAGGCGTGGCTGACCGGCGAGATGAAGTCGATCCTTGCGTCTGCATCTCTGGAGCAGGGCCACATTGGCGGGTTCCCTGCTGCGGCGGTGTGGAGAGCGATTCTCCTGCTCTGCTACGACACGGGCGAGCGCATCGCTTCCGTTGTTGATGTGCGGGCTAGCGACGTTCGCGGGTGTAGCGTCATCTTCCGCGCCGAGGAGAGGAAGGGCAGGCGGCGCGACATCATGCGAGAACTCAGCGTGGAATGCGCCGATGCCCTCCTGGCGATTCGCCGTGGCACAGATGACACGGCGATCCCCTGGGATCGGCACCGAACCTGCCTCTGGCGAATACTGAAGATCATTCTCCAGCGAGCGGGCCTGCCAAGCGACCGGCGGTGCAAGTTTCATCGCATTCGGAAGACGACAGCTTCCTACTACGAGGCTGCCGGCGGGTCGGCCCAGCGGCTACTTGACCACTCGAGCCCCGCGGTGACGAAGAAATACCTAGACCCTCGTATCGTCAGCCAGGGCGTGTCAGCCCCGAGCGTCTTGCCGAAGGTGGTCTAGCGTTTCACTTCAGCGGCCTTGATTGCCTCGGCGAGTCGCCGCACGTCGGGCCGCCACGACTTCCAGTCGTAGGCGTGTGCGACGGAGTAGTGGCAGTCGCGGCACATGGTGGCGAGGTTGGCAGGTTCCAGCTCGAGCGCCGGTTCGGCGTGGTACGGCTGAATGTGATGCACCTCCAGCTCGTCGTCTCGCCCACACGCGATGCAGGCCGGCTCTCTGGAGAGATGCTCTCTCCGCACCCTGGCCCACGCTCCCGCGCGGCCGAATAGGTCGTCGGTCTGACGGCGTAGCCAGTTGAGCATGATGCTAGATCGCCGCCGCCTCGACCCAACTCCCTGTTGCCTCATCCAGCGTCCATCCCTCTCCGGGGCAGGGCGGCACGAAACCGTCGATGTCGGCTCTGTAGGTGTAGCCAATGCCTGCGTAGTTCATGCGATAAGGGACGCCACCATGAATATGCAAGCCGCCCTGCGTGTTGTAACTAGTCCGCTTGCAGACTTGGCCGCGAAACTCGCCGTAGTGCTGTTCCCAATCAATGCCGCCTTCGTCCTCGTCGCGGCCGACGATGACCTCAGTGACAATGTTCTGCTCGTCAAGAAATGCGTAGTGTGCCATCAGGTGAATACCACTGTGCCTGTGCCTGCTGTGATCGTGACAATTCGCTCGTTGCCCAGAAATACGCTGGACGATGTTAATCCTGCTGAAAGCGCAAGGTTTAACGCAGAGTTAAAACGCAGAACCACTACGCCAGAGCCGCCAGTGCCTGTAGCCGTAGATGCAGCATTCGCCCCGCCACCTCCGCCGCCTGTGTTTGCAGTACCAGCCACGGCTGCTACGCCAGTATTCCCACCGGTTCCGCCCCCACCGGTTCCGCCAGCCGAACCTTGGCGACCACCGCCGCCGCCGCCGCCGTAAAATAACCCAGTGATCGTCGATAGCCGTCCGCTGCCGCCCGTCCCGTTCGACGAGCCAACTGCGCCAGCCCCGCCACCGCCCCCGGCATTGTATCCGTCACCTGTGCTGCCAGAAAAACCCAATCCTGTCACAGACACGCCAGCGACATCGAGGCTAGCCCCGGTGTGCGAACGTCCACCACCAGAGGAACCATTGCCTCCAGATCGTACATACGGAGCGTTGCTTCCGTTACTGTCGTTATTGCCGCCGCTACCACCACCAATTGCGATAACGCTGTCAAATTTACTAGCGACTCCAGAGCTGCTCCTGACGCCGTTTGTGAGCGAGCCAGCACCACCGGCACCGACGGTGACAGACATTGCAGAGTTTAGAGTGATAGCTATGGTCTGTTCTAGGACCGCGCCGCCACCACCGCCGCCGCCGATAGTTGCCGTCGAACCGCCAGAGCCCCCAGCACCGCCGCCGCCAACGACGAGCGCACGCACAACAGTCGGCGACGGAACCCCGTTCGCGCCATAAGGCATCGAGGCAATCGTCGCGCCGCCAATCGCGTAGATGCCCTGATTCATTACAGGTCCGCCCCGAAAGCCGTGACGTGCGTCGTTTGCGCCACGCTTGTGGTGACGCGGACAGACCAAGAAGCTGAAGGCAGAATGAGATTGTTGTAGGTGGTGCTTACGCGAGTCTGCTGCACAGTGCTTGAGCCTGTCGCAGCCGCCACCGTCACTTCGTCAAACAGCCAGTAGGTTGTTCCGTCATACAAAAACACACGAACGATAGCCGCCGCACTCGTAGCCGCCAGCTTCACTACGATTTCTGCGATCCGCGTTCCCGTGCTTGCGCCCGTGATGAGGGTGCCCACGTTTGTCGGAGCGGTGTAGGACGAGTCAGCCGTGGCGACGGAGACTGCACCAATGCGTGGCGTGACTGCGAATACCGGAGAGGTTGCCATGATGTTTCCTAGCGAAAGTTTGCCCAGAGGTACAAGGCCGCAGATGACCGGGCGGAGTCGGAGAGTCGAGCGTCTGCCAGCGTGCCGCTGGTCAGGTCGGAAGCAGATGACGAGCCGCCGCCAGACACCGTCGCCCACTGCTGATCCCCACGAAGGTAAGTCGTGCTGCTGGCCGTGCCGCTTGCCAGTCTCGCCGTGTCAATAGTGCCGCTGGTGATCTGTGAGGCTGCGATACTGATCGCATCCGCGCCGCCGCTGGCGTGGGAACTGGCGTGGGAACTGGGACTGAAGGTCGAAGGCGTGCCCGTGAGCGACGAATACGCCACGCTGTTCGCTGTCGCCAGCGAGCCAAGGCCAGACACATCAGTCGAAGCGATCGTCACGGTCCCGGTGCGGCCAGCAACACTGACCACATTCGCAGACACGGTGCCGCTGCTCACAGAGAGCCCAGCACCAACCACCACGCCGCCCAAGGCCGAGGTGGTTGCATTTGGCAGCGTGTAGCCTGATGCCGCTCCGACTTCGAGGTACACGCCCCCTGCGAACTGAAAGAGCCGAGAGCTATCTGACGCCAGATACAGCAGACTCGCCGAGCCCACTGCCGGGAACGACGCAGTCGTTGCGAACGAGGCGATCGACGAGAACGTCGCGACGGCCCCCGCACTATTGCGGAAGAAGATGCGACCGTCGCTCTGGTTCACTCCGATCTGGCCGTTCCCCAGCGAGGCTGGCGTATTGCCAGCCGTGTTCGAGTATGGGTTGCGGACGATGTTTGCCACGGTCAAAAGGTTCCTGAATCGATCGTGATGTTATCGATGCTGCCGCCAGTGATGTTCACGTTGCTCGCAGCCTGAGTCGCCATCGTGCCGAGGCCGAGGTTCGTCCTCGCGGTCGCCGCATCGGTGAGGTCAGACAGATTGCTGGCCTTGGCGAGCTTGCCACCGATGGTCGCACTGACCGTCGTGGAGAACGAAGAGTCCGAGTTCAAAGCCGAGGCCAATTCCGCCAGCGTGTTCAACGCCTCTGGTGCCCCATTCACAAGCGACGACACAGCCGCCGACACGAACGCCGTCGTGGCGATCTTGGTCGAGTTGTCTCCGGCTGTTGGAGTCACCGAGGCAGGCAGACCGGTGAAAGTCGGAGACGCCAGAGGTGCATAGGTGCTGCTCGCGGACGCCTGCGAGAGATAGGTGCTGCTTGCAGACGAGATCGTCAGGTAGGTCGTCGCCGCATTCGCGGTGGTCAGGTAGCTCGCAAGCTGACCGGAAACGTCAACGGCAGCGACCGCAGACGCAACGTGAGACTTGGTGGCAAAAACGCCATCACCGCCAATTGCGATCACGCTCGTGGCGTTGCCGTCCTGCCCCAACCCCTTGCCGTACCACACGACGCCGTCGACCTCATTCACGGCGACTTCGCCATTGAGAAGAGTTGCTGGCGCGCCTGCGTTCCCTGAGACTCGTCTCTTCAGCCTGACACGATTCGCCATTATCGCTCCTTAAAAATTCTGCCCATCGATCACGATGTCGCCTTCGGGATAGTTCCGCCACTTGTTCGACGAGTACCGCAGCACGTCGCCGTCAGCGACGTTGCTCAACTGCACGTCGCTCGCCGCAGACAGTGCGTTGCCGGGAGGTCCGATAACGCCCTGAATGCCCTGCGGCCCGATGCCGCCGCCAGCGTTGGCCTGCACAACCGACGAGCCGACGCTCGCGGAGATGTTCCCCGAGGCGTTGACTGTCGCCGTGATCGGCTGCGACGAAACACTCGCCGTGATCTGTGTCATGCGTAGACCTCCACGGTGCCGCTTAGGGCTGTTCTCTGGATGCTGCCGGGAGCGGTCCAATCGAGTTGCCAGCCGTATGTGCCAGCCGCGAGAGCGGCGGTCTGCGTGTCGGT
>Ga0114979_10002411_pt1 | contig 12629 bp, 14 predicted proteins | sample S_140625_EF_Meta_FD_87315 | JGI IMG/M metagenome (GOLD analysis project Ga0114979, IMG submission 87315) | Freshwater microbial communities from Lake Simoncouche, Canada to study carbon cycling - S_140625_EF_MetaG | ecosystem: Environmental > Aquatic > Freshwater > Lake | place: Lake... | reverse complement strand
TCTAAGCGCACACGCATCATTGCTTGGCGTGAGTTGCAAAACGATGGCGTCTGGCTTCAAGGTTGGGTTTGACTGGAAGCTCTCAATAAACACTTCTAACTTCTAATGAGTTATCGGGCATGAGCGCGTCAGGTTTGAACTTATGAGCCCCTGCAGAAATCGAGAATTGGATTAATGAATCAGTTTAAGGTATTAAAATTAATTAAACGCTCTTGTCAAACGCAACTCCAAATATCCATCCTGAATAACAGGGGCATTAAGCTGATTACGCATAGCAGTAAAACCAACATAAAAAGTAGAATTAATTAGGCTCACAGGCGCTGTCACAAAAACTGTCGCAGTTGTATATTTCAATTTATTGCCATCAGGATTTGGTGGCGTAACGCCATTGAGTGGAAGGCCAAGTAAATTAAAAGCCGTGGGAGCCACCCCAGAGCCTGTGTCATCTTGAATTTGTTGAAGTTTGTGCACTTTAAGACCCAAAGCGCCTAAGGCTGTCTTGTAACCAACAGCGGCCTCGAGTGAGAGTAAATTTCCGCTTCGATAGTTTGCTTCAGTGTTCTTAGTATTTAATCCAAGTGCAGCTTTAAAAGCGTAAGAAGCAGCGCCATACTGCGTAATTGAGGTGAAACTGGGTTTTAATGTGTAGAAACCTTGCCCAATTGACCCGCCGTTGTTTGCAATCTGATAGCCACCTGTTTTGGCCGTCAGTGCAAGCCCAGTAGAGTATTTGGTTTGAAGTGACTTTTTATAACTCCAGGCGCCACCAATTTCAAGGTCATCCAGACCGTTGACATCAGCACTGCTATTTGGCAGATGAGTTGTCCCACCCAACATCACTTTTTTATCCATTGAAGAGAAAGGAATAATAATATTTCCAGACAAGTTTCCCCCAGCATAAATCTCTTCTGATGAATAACCTGCATGAATGTATTGCATGCTTCCAATACTCTTGTATGAGAAAGGAAAACCATTAGAGGCTTTGGTGATTTGATTACCCGAAGAATCAGTAACAGCGACAGCTGTCGCTTTTTTATACCCCAAACCTAGGAATCCTCCGGGTCTGGTGTCAGAACTTAAGATATTCTCTCCCAGTGTTCCAGACGATGCAAAGTGTGTTCTAAAACCGTCAGCAGCAAATAAACTTGACGAAAAAATCAACGGGGAAATTATTAGAATAACCTGAAGTGTTGATCTTGCGATAAAAATTTTATAAAAATTCATTTTTTATTCCGAAAAGTCTTATAAATTGAAAAAACTATTTAACTTCTATCAGTTTTCGAATGGCTTGAGCCACCTCTCGAAAGCTCACAGGCTTGTGCAAAACCTGCACATTCAAGTTGGCAAATAAATTGAAATGAGACGGGGATGTATCGCCTGTCACGATGATGGCAGGTATTTCTTGATTGTAATTTTCACGAATTTTTTGTATCAACACATCACCCGTTGTTTGACTCAATCGGTAATCGCTCAAAATGCAATCAATGCAGTTGATACTTTCTAATTGCATATCCAATTCAGATTCGGACTCGGACAACACATAGACATAAGCCCCCTCGCTGGCGAGTGTTTGTCGATAGGCGTCCACGATGATGGGGTTGTCCTCGATCACGCCAATGTACTTGCCTTGCAAAATGCGATGCGTTTGAAGAGAACTGATGGGGGATTCTGCGATCTCGATACTTTCAGCACTTGATGAAACCAAATAAGGTGTGATCACCACGAATTTTGAGCCTTCGCCTAACTTCGAATCGACCCACACCTCTGCACCAATCAGGTTACAAAGCCTTTGAACAATCGATAAGCCAAGCCCAAGTCCATCATGCAATGAGCGGGTTCTGTCTGCTCGATAAAACTCACCAAAGATGTGTGGTTGATCCGACACCTCAACGCCGCAACCTGTGTCCACGACTTCTACCGCTAAACAGCTGTTTCGCGTAAGGAGATTGACCTCAATTGAGCCAGTTTCTGTGTATTGAATCGCATTCGAAATAAGATTTCCAATGACTTGTTGCAACAACAACTTATCACCATAAATATTCAAATCGAGAAAAGAGATTTTGAATGTTAACCCTTTGTTTTTTGCGCGGGTTTCGTTGAGGTCCCGCAAGGTATTGACAAGTTCTTGCAAGCCAAAAATTTGATTGTTAATCGGTGTGATATGCGCATCTAGTTTGCTGATGTTCAACAAAGAGTCGAACATAGAATTAAGCGAGGTAATACTGTTTTTGATCTTGCCCAGCAGTATTTGGTCTTTGCTAGGGAAATTAGCCACATCCACGATGTCTAGGTATACGTTGACAGCATGCATCGGTTGGCGCAAATCGTGACTGGCCACTGCAATAAATTTTGACTTAGCAATATTGGCCGATATCGACTGATCACGTTCATTGGCAAGTTCTTGGTAAAGCCGTTCATTACGAAATCTAAGGCGAACAGACTCCTCAAATGTGTGTGAAAAACTCTTAGAAATACCTATCACTACGATGTAGACGGTAGCCAAGCCAACAGAGAAGGTCCAAGGAAAAAAATCAACTGACCACAAAGCAGTGGTGAGCGAAGGGATCATGATGGGCAGGCTGAAGGTATAAAACGTTGGCTTGTGAACGCTGTAGGCAAACATGCCGCCCATCAAAGCGACTGTGAGCATGTAGACGTAAATCACGCGATTGACCAATAACAGGTCTGGCGCCATTAAGACCCAACCCAAGCCCCATCCGATACCCATGCTGCACATCACACAGGTCATGAGTGTGAGGTTGCGTTCCGGCTTGCTGATTTCATCAGCTTTGAATTTCAGCTTGAAAACCACCCATGTTCGTGCAACCACGGCCACAAACATATAAGTCAGCCATAACCCCAGATGCAAGGGCTTGACTTCGTCGATGAAGGCAGGAATGCAAAGAAGGGGGGCTAAGACGTTCGCAATGGTCGCGGAGCGCGCTGTCTTTGTGATGTGACTCGCTTTTTCACGCAACAAATAAAAATTGTTAGAGGGGTCTTCTCCTAGACGTCCATGTTTAGGGTCATTGGGCATAGATGGGGGTGCAAATTACGATGACCTCGCTTCATGAAGCAAGCGGTGTTTTTGAGCTTTGATCATGGCCTGTGTCCTATTAAAAACACGCAACTCTTTAAAGATCTGATTAATATGTATCTTGACGGTCTGCTCACTGATATCCAAGTAGTTCGCAATAATTTTATTTGGATGACCTTGTGCAATCAGATCCAGCACTTCCAATTGCCTTTGCGTGAGTCGATACTCCTTAGGCTCCACACTTTCTTCGGCACCAACATAGCTTGGGTCGATGACTAAAAATGGTTTGAGTTTGAGAATAATGAAATCTGCGGTGCTGTCTTTTGATAGAAACAAAGAGGCGCCTGCTGACGCTGTTTTAGGCTCCCAAGCGTTCGCATCAAGCCCAGAGATCGAGACAACATGCTCGACGTTTGGAATATTTTTAAAAACTTTGATGCCAGCAAGCCCACTTAAGCCTGGCATCAGCAGATCGAGCAAAACCACCCAGTTCTGATCAGACTGCCCTAAAAGGGACAAACCTTCGCCTGCGTTGTTAGCCACAACAACCTCGATGCCGTCTTTAGAAAATTCATAACTCAACTTTTCACGGAGTGCATCGCGATAAACCGGATGGTCATCGATGATGAGAAGTGACTTTGATTTAACTATTTTCATTGACACCTAATGCTACTCGGCAGGCTCAAACGGTTCAACTAAACTTTGGTTCTAGGTTCGTATCAATCCACAAATTGGCGAATCGCTAGCAACTATAAATAGCTACTTAATGCGGCGCTGGGTGTAGGGTCGCGATTTGCATGGAAAACTGACATGCACTTACTGACACTCTTTTTGATCGCTGCGATTTGCGACTCTAAGTCAAGTTGCGTTTGGGTCACTGCTGATAAAAACTCAAGCGCTTCGGGCGTTAGCGTTGCACCTTTGCTGGTTCTGCCCCAAATAATTAAGTTGGTTTTTAGTTCGCTCTCCCAATGCTTTAATTCACCCCAAACATGGCGATATGAAAAATTTAGCTTCTTGGCGGCTTTGCCGATTGAACCCGCCTCGTTCACACTTTCAAGCAACAAAATAAGCGGATGCTCTAACTTGTTGCTTGTAGGATTGCCCGAGATATTGAGCTCAATTAACAAACGAACCATGAAAGACTTATTCCCAGTAATTCTGGTTAATGATTTCTGCAAGGTGTCGGCAAACGCGAACTGACATGGTTTTAGGCGTTGCAGTGGTGCTCACTTTGCCCTTACCAGCGGGTCCCTCGTAGTCGTAAAACGACTCACTGGCTCCCGAAACAGCTGTTTGATAAGACACAAGGCGATAGTGATCGCCGTTGGGACACCGACCTACGAATATGAATGCATCCTCGTCATTCCCTAAGGTCACTTGCTGTTTTTCAGTCTTACTATTTTTTGGCATAGCCTGGGCCATGGCCACGGATGCGAGCAAACAAGCCGCAAACAAAATACTTGTTTTCAATCGGTTCATCTCACTCTGACTCCATAGGTTGAATTCAGAAGAAGATGCTAGAGATACCGGGTGCGTTGTTCAATACCAAATTGGCTCTAGAACCAATGGGTAGGTCACATCAACGTGCGGTGGCGCAGTCACCCCACATCGATCAAGCGAAAGACTATCACTCTTTGGGCAGGTGACGCTTATCTTGGATTTCACGCACCACCACGTCCTCAATCACTTCGGACTTGGCGCTCGTTCGCTTTGCATGCGCTTGCTCTTCGGGCCAGGGGCCCTCACTTGTACCGGAGCCCCCAGACCAACGGGCGCCCTGACCAGACTGCATGCTTTTGCGAAAAGCTTGAATTTGCTGCCACATCAACAACACTTGTGGCTTTTGCCCCGTCAGCAACCAACGCACAGCGGCAAATGCGACATACAAGACCAACCAACACAAAACGCCCACAGTGAACAAGAGGGCGAATGCCAGGCCGAGCAGCGTGAACAGCAAACGTGTGAAAAAAGCCATAAATGGATGTTAACTGGGGTGACAAAATTAAATGCCGCCTCATGCGTACTAATTTGTCATGCTTTTTTGCCGTTTGATGATTTCAAACTCAATTTCATCCATCATCCTTTTGTCTGGCGTTTTCCAGTTTCCACCAGACTCGCCAACCATGAAGATCAAAGCATCTGAAAAACCTTGCAAAGTCAAATCGGACTGACCACCTTTGGGCGGCATCGCTCTGACGCCTACATACCCGTGAGCAGTAACAATGACCTGCCCCTCGCTGATTAGTTTTTGCCAAGCTTTAGGGTCCCCCAGCTTTGGCGCATTAGCAACGGCCCCAGTATGGCAAGCTGAGCAAACTTCTTTATAGATGTGGGCGCCATTGGTGATTTTTTCTTCAGCAAAAGCAAGTTCACAAAAAGCAAAAGCCAAGAAGATGGAGATTGCGTTAGGGATTTTCATAACGATCAAATCCCAATTAGTCATTGCGTCAATACTGGCAAAGCGCCGGTGACTATCAAATAAAAGAAATACAACCATCCCAGGGCTAAAACAATACCAACTGCATACACAGGATAGCGGATGGCTTGATCCATAAAGCCCTGCTTCGTACCGGTGACCATCGACTTGATTAAATTTTCTTTTTGCAAATAACTCATGCCAATTGCGGCTGCTATGTGCATAACGACCACAGCCATCGCAAGGCTGGCAATCGCATCATGGGCTTCCCCCATCAGATCGCCGAAAAATTCTTGAACACGCCCATACCCAGTCAGACCCGTCAGGAGAATTAACACCATTAAAAAAATCATCACCCAAGCGCCAGCAGGATTGTGCCCAAGTTCGCAATCATGATGACCGGTCATGAGCGACTTGATGTGATGTATTGTTTTTTGAGGACCTTTTATAAACTGAGCAAAGCGTGCATACCTGGTTCCCACAACTCCCCAAAAGATTCGAAACAAAACTAAGCCGCAGGCGGTGTAGCCAAACGCATAGTGAATCATTTGTTGCGCTTCACTTTCAGAGGTAAGCCAAGCACCCGCAAAGGAAATGACCAAGAGCCAATGAAAAACTCTGACGGGCATGTCCCAAACCAGAACTGATTTTTTTTGTTCAATCATTTTCATTTGGCAGGTATCCGAATATTGTTTTCACTAAAGCCACCTGTTGATGCATCAGCATGACAGGCTAAGCAATTGGCCGCACTCTTAACTCCCTCTCTTTTCCAAACATCAGCCCTAACTTCATCATGCTCACGAATAAACCAAGCACTTTTCGTGATTCGATTGCCTGGTGCCAATGCTGAATATTTTTGTCTGACAGCTGCATTCTTCACTAGCCATTGCGTAATTTCACTCTGTGCATTTGCGTCAATGCTCGCATCTGTTCCAAAGTGCTTATCGAGCCCTGACATGATGTTTTGCCAATTCTTTTGTGCCATCAAAGCAGGTGGATAGGCGATGTGGCAACTCGCACACTCACTTTCATAGGACTTGGGCGCATCAAATGGCATCCCAAATTTGGCAGCGTGAACTGGCATCGCCATCAAAAATGCCAGGCAAAGCGTAAAGTTAGTTTTCATAAAGACCTCATTTAACTGTCATCAACCAAGCAAGTACATCCGCTTTTTCTTGGGCATCACACTCGCGACCGAGCACGTCATGACAGTTGCGCTTGAACCATTTTTCAACTTTGGCGTGGTCGCTAAATCGATCAGGGTTGCTATTGGGCGATAGGGGCTTGATAAGCTTGCCAGTCACTATGTGTTTTGAGTCATGCGTGGGAGGCAAATCATGACAAGAGGCGCAACGCCACTCTTTGCCATGTTTGTTAGTGAAAAACTGCTCGCCACGCGTGGGCACACCCTTGGAAGCCTCAGCTTCATAAGCTTTTAACAACTCCTGAGGTGTGGCTGAAAAAGCAAGATTCATTGAGGTCAATACCCCTAAAAACAAGACGAATCTTTTCAGCATGATGTGGCACTTCAGTTGTTAGATTTGGAGTGTGCGTCCTAAAAAATAAAAAATCTCGATCCACCATTCAAAAGGTCCACTTGCTTGACTCACATCAATAAATGAATGATTCAAACCGCATGTCTAGGAGGTTCGTAGGCTTAAGTTAAAGCCTATATGGCGTTGGCAATAGCAAATGACCTCAGTTTTGAGACTGCTGCTCAACAAGCAAACTATCAAGGCCTTGGCGCCAAAGCCCATTGCACGTGCTCACGCACCACCTCGCTGGGATGCATGAGGTGAGTCTGAAGCGCTTCACGCAAAGCCACATCGTCCGAATGATGCAAGGCATTGCCAGCCGCCACCGCCAAGTTACGCAACCAGCGCACATGGCCTATGCGGCGAATGGGGCTGCCCTCGGTGTAGCGCAAAAACTCTGCTTCAGACCAAGCCAACAAGCGCGCCATGTTTTGCCCCACCAGCCCCTCACGCACATCAAAGTCAGATAAGTTGGAGGTTTGGGCAAACTTGTTCCAAGGGCAGGTCAGCTGGCAATCGTCGCAGCCATAAATGTGGTTACCCATCAAAGGGCGCAGCGCTTCGTCAATGGCCCCGTCGTGCTCAATCGTCAAATACGAAATGCAGCGGCGCGCATCTACCAAGCCCGGCTGAAGAATCGCCTGCGTGGGGCACACATCGATGCAAGCCGTGCATTCGCCGCAATGGGCGCTGATGGGCTCGGACGCAGGCAAAGCCACATTTAAAAAAATCTCACCTAAGAAAAACATCGACCCCGCTTCGCGGTTCAACACCAAACTGTGCTTGCCCCGCCAGCCTTGGCCGCTGCGCGTGGCGAGTTCGGCCTCCATCACAGGGGCTGAATCGGTGAAAGCTCGATACTTAAACCCGTTGGGCTTGAAAGTGTTATCCAGCAAGACATCAATTTGCTGAGCCAGTGTGTCAAGACGGTTGCGCAAGACCTTGTGGTAATCGCGTCCTCTGGCGTAGACCGACACCACCGCCTCAGCGGGGTTGCGTAAACGTTGCCACTCAATGTCTTGCCAGCCTTCGCGGGTATCCCGCGGTAAGTAGTTCATGCGGGCGGTCAGCACACTCAAGGTGCCAGGCACCAGCTCGGCAGGCCGCGCGCGCGTCATGCCGTGGCGGGCCATATAGTCCATGCTGCCGTGGAAGTTTTGTGCCAACCAATGTTGTAAATGCGGCTCGACCGAAGACAAATCCAAAGGGGCCACCGCAATTTGAGAAAATCCCAGCGTTTGCCCGAGGGCCTGAATTTGCTTGAGCAACAATGGGAAGTGGGTAGACAACGGACACCTTTGAATGTTTCGCCTTGATGAATGTCGTGATTGTAAAAACTCTTGTCTGGCCCGATGAAGCCGCCACCGCCGCCTTTGCCACGCAGTTGGCTGCGGTATTGACGCGCGCTGACTTGAACGCTTGCATCGCGTTGAATGGCGATTTGGGCGCAGGCAAAACCACGTTTGTGCGACATCTATTGCGCGCGCTGGGTGTCCAAGGCAATATCAAAAGCCCCACCTATGCCGTGGTCGAACCCTACAGCGTAGGTGCGGGTGAGGTGTGGCACTTTGACTTTTACCGCTTCAGCGACCCCCGCGAGTGGGAAGACGCTGGTTTTCGTGACATTTTTGCCAGTTCAGGGCTGAAGCTGTGCGAATGGTCGCAAAACGCCGCGGGCGTGATGCCCACACCCGATCTAGAACTCGCGCTCGTCGTCGATGACGACGCGCAACGCTTGGTCACCCTCAAGGCCCTCACCCCACGCGGGCAGGAGCTGCTGGCATGACGCAGCACGAACACGATCAAGCTGATCACCGCAAGCATGACGATAGTCGCGGCATTCAGCGTCGCAGCTTGCTTCAAGGTGGCGCACTCGCCTTGCTGCTAGGCCGTGCCGACATTGCTTGGGGCGCCAGCATCGTGGCGGTGCGGGTGTGGCCTGCCGCGGCCTACACCCGCGTGACGATTGAGAGCGACACCGCGCTCAAAACTGTGCCCATCTTCGTGGCCAACCCGCCGCGCTTGGCGGTGGACATTGAAGGCATTGAGCTCAACCCCGCACTCAAAGAACTGGTGGGCAAAGTGCGCTCGGACGACCCCTACATCACAGGCGTGCGGGTGGGTCAATTTGCCAACAAAACTGTGCGCTTGGTGCTGGACTTGCGCCAAATGGTCAAACCCCAGGTCTTTAACTTGATGCCGGTGAAAACTGGCAATACCCAATACCAACACCGCTTGGTGCTCGACCTCTACCCTTCCGAAGTGGCCGACCCACTCGAGGCCTTGATCGTGGACAAACTCAAAGGCGGCAGTCGCGCCAACGCACCGTCCATGACCGCCACGCCCCTGCCGCCACCGGCCTCGCGTCTGGGCACGCATGCCGACCCCGTGGGCGATTTAATGGCCAGCCCGCATCGCCCCACCGACCCCCCTTTACTGATGGAGGCCCCCGCGTCAGCGCCCATCACGACGGCCAATTCGGTGAATCCCACACAAGAAAGTGAGCGTTACATCATGGTGGCGCTCGACCCAGGCCACGGTGGCGAAGATCCAGGCGCGATTGGTCCACGCGGCACCAAAGAAAAAGACGTGGTGCTGCAAATCGCTCGCCGCATGCGCGATCGCATCAACGCCACCACCCTCAAAACCCAACACGGCAACTTGCCAATGCGAGCCTATCTCACACGGGATGCCGACTTCTTTGTCCCACTGAACCAACGGGTGGAAAAAGCGCGCCGTGTGCAAGCCGATTTATTTATCAGCATCCATGCCGATGCCTTTATGACACCCGATGCGCGCGGTGCCAGCGTATTTGCACTCAGCCAAGGTGCGGCGTCAAGCGCCCAAGCGCGTTGGATGGCCAAGCAAGAAAACCGCGCTGACTTGGTGGGTGGACTCAACATCAAAACCCAAGATGCAGCGTTGCAACGCGCCTTACTCGACATGAGCACCACCGCCCAAATCAACGACAGTTTGAAAATCGGCAGTGAAATGTTGGGACAAATTCGCCGCATCGGCAAACTGCACAAAGCGCGCGTGGAGCAAGCGGGCTTTGCGGTGCTCAAAGCGCCTGACATACCCAGCGTGCTGGTAGAAACCGCTTTCATCAGCAACCCCGATGAAGAGGCACGCCTCATCAGCGACAGCTACCAAAACGAACTCGCGGATGCGTTGATGAAAAGCATTGAGCGGTACTTTTTACGCAATCCGCCCTTGGCGCGCACGCGCAACACCTGAAGCACAAACAGGATCTCCAAGCCCAGTCATGCACGGCCAAGCCTGTCGCTGCAAAAAAACGTTATCGCCTTTGCTAAGCCCTAATCTGGAGAAGACTTGGACGCGCGTGAAGCCTTCCAAGAACCATACAGCGCCAAAGCCCCTGGAATAAAAATCATCGCCCAGATGATTTTGTCTAAATTGGCTTTGACCCAAGGAAAGTTTCCAAAAAAATAGCCCACAGTGATGATGCCACCCACCCATAAGGCGCCACCTGTGATGTCATAAAAAGTGAACTTGCGACGCGTCATCTGTGCCACGCCCGCCACAAACGGCGCAAAAGTGCGCACAAAGGGCATGAAGCGAGCGGCAATCAAGGTCACGCCACCATAGCGCTCGTAAAACGCGTGGGCTTGGTCAAACGCGCGGCGGTTAAAAAACCTCGAGTCTTCCCAACCAAACACCCGAGGCCCAAAAAAACGGCCAATCATGTAATTGGTTTGGTTACCTGTTACTGCGGCGATAAACAACAAGGACACAGACAGGCCGAAATCCATCAAACCCACACCACACATGGCCCCCACCACAAACAAGAGCGAGTCGCCCGGCAAGAAGGGCATGACCACCAAACCCGTCTCCACAAAGATGATCAGGAACAACAAGGCATAGACCCATGTGCCATTGGCTTGCACAAAGGCTTCCAAATAGCGGTCTACGTGAAGGATGAAGTCGATCAAGAAAGTAATGAGTTCCATAAGCCCTATTATCCCTGCCCCTAAAATGGCTGCGTGCACCCTGCTACCCAACCCCCACGCGCCATTCGCGAGCTCCCAGACGAACTGATCAGCCAAATCGCCGCTGGCGAGGTGGTGGAGCGCCCAGCCTCTGTGGTACGCGAGTTGGTGGATAACGCACTCGACGCAGGCGCCACGCAAATCACCCTGCGTTTGCTGGCGGGTGGCGTGCGCCTGATCAGCGTGGAAGACAATGGTGTGGGCATTCCCGCCAGTGAGCTCCCCGTCGCCTTGAAGCGCCATGCCACCAGCAAAATCAACAGTCTGAGCGAGCTTGAATCCGTGGGCACCATGGGCTTTCGAGGTGAAGCCTTGGCTGCTATTCACTCGGTGTCCGAATTGTCGGTGCTGTCTCGCACCCCCGCGCAAGACACAGCCATGCGGCTCGATGGCCGCAGTGGTGAGCTGCAACCTGCAGCCCGCGCCCAAGGCACAACGGTCGAAGTCAAAGAGTTGTTCTACAGCACGCCTGCGCGGCGCAAGTTTTTAAAAACTGACCACACCGAGTTGGCCCACTGCGTGGAAGCCGTGCGCCGGCATGCCCTCACACGCCCAGAAGTGGGTTTTGCCATTTGGCACGAGGGCAAGTTGGTCGAGCAATGGCGCGCGCAACTGTTTGACGCCACATCGGGCGAGGACTTGAACATGCAACGCCCACGCGCCCTCGACCGCCGCTTGGCTGACGTGTTGGGCGATGACTTCTTGAACAACTCGGTGGCAGTGCACCACCAATCGGGCAACGTCACGGTGATGGGCCGTGCGGGCATTCCAGACGCCGCACGCTCGCGCGCCGACCATCAGTTTGCGTATGTGAATGGCCGCTATGTGCGGGACAAAGTCATCACCCACGCGGCCCGCAGCGCGTATGAAGATGTGCTGCACGGCCACCGCCAACCCATCTATGCGCTCTATGTGGACATTGAGCCCACACGCGTCGACGTGAATGTGCATCCCACCAAAATTGAAGTGCGTTTTCGAGATGGCCGCGAGGTGCATCAAGCTGTCCGTCACGCAGTTGAAAATGCCCTCGCAGTGCCACGCGCCAACATGCTCATGGCCAACGCACTGCAAAACCACGAACTGCCAATGGCAGGCACTTTGGGCGCAGGTAGCGCTGCCAGCAGCACAACGGCTTGGGGTGCAGCGACATCACCTAGTGGGCCCAACGCCAATTGGCAACAAGCGCCCATGCCCTTGGCTGGCACGCGTGTGACGGATATGGGTGCCCTGTGGCAATCGACACCACGCTCGGCTCTGCCCGCTGAAGAACAAGGTGCACAAAGCTTTGCGCCTAGCGCTTTCAGTGCGGCCAACTCGCCTTCGCTGCAAGATGCGGCGCCCGAAACCTGGCCTTTAGGCAAAGCGGTGGCGCAATTGCATGGCGTCTATATCTTGGCCGAAAACGCCCACGGCTTGGTGTTGGTCGACATGCATGCCGCGCACGAGCGCATCGTGTACGAACAGCTCAAAGCACAAATAGAGGTGCAACGCATCAGTAGCCAGCCGCTGCTGATCCCCGCCACCTTTGCTGCCACCGCGCAAGAGGTGGCGACGGCCGAAGCCTGTACCGATGCATTGCAAGCCTTAGGTTTGGACATCTCGACGCTGACGAGCAAAACCTTGGCAGT
>Ga0114979_10002409_pt1 | contig 12632 bp, 12 predicted proteins | sample S_140625_EF_Meta_FD_87315 | JGI IMG/M metagenome (GOLD analysis project Ga0114979, IMG submission 87315) | Freshwater microbial communities from Lake Simoncouche, Canada to study carbon cycling - S_140625_EF_MetaG | ecosystem: Environmental > Aquatic > Freshwater > Lake | place: Lake... | reverse complement strand
GCAACCCGGGCGCAGTGCCGGCAGATCGATGCCGAGTCGGTCAATCCCGCTGACGCGCTGCCATTCGGCGCGATCCCAGCCGTAGGTTCGCGCGACTTCCCTGCCGCCCTCGACACGAATCAGGGTCGGGACGATTTCGACATCGAGGCGATAAGAGTGTTCGAGACGCTCGTCATGCACGCTGCCCGGAAGGCCTGCGCCGAAATCAGGGTCGTCCTGGCTGTAGACCGTCAGGCCAGGCGACTCGGAGGCGAGTTGCGCCAGCAGCGGCTCGATCAGAACGCAGGTCGGGCATTCGCGCTTGGCAATGACGATCAGACCATCGGCCATGCCATTGAACGGATCGCTCAGGGGGATCGGCGGGGTACTGGTTGGCGTGCTCAGTGGCGTGCTCAGTGGCGTGCTCGATGGGGTGCTCATTGGCGCAAGCTCTCAGGCGGCTTTGACGTCTGTCTCTCGAGCGAGTGTAACCTGTCCACTCCAGGCCAATATTCCCCCTGGGCGCAGCACCGCAGCCGGGCGGGAAGCCCCTTCCGAGGAGACGACTATGAGCATTGCCGATCGCAGCGCCATCGAGGCGACGATTCAGACCTATTTCGACGGCCTCTATGAAGGCGATACCGTCAAACTTGCCAGCGTCTTTCACCCGACCAGCTCGCTGACCTGGGATCAGGACGACAAGCTCATGGTGTTGTCGCGCGATGCCTGGCTGCAGGCGGTCCGCGATCGCCCTTCGTCGAAGTCCAGGGAGCTGGCCCGCGACGATGCGATTCTGCTGATTGATCAGTCCGGTCCGACCACTGCCTTCGTCAAGGTGAAGTGCCAGATCCCGCCGCGCTATTTCACCGACTACCTCAGCCTGATCAAGGCCGAGGGGCGCTGGCAGATCGTGCAGAAGGTCTATTCCTTCGAGGTCAGAAACTAGGACTTTACGCGCGGCACGGGTATCGATAGTGGTTCGATCGGGAATTGCAGTCGCTTGATTGCCATGGCAACATTTGCCTATGCAATCAAAAAAAATCGGCTTTTACGGCAGTAATCGCGATCAGATCGTCGATAGCGTCGGCTACAAGCTGTTGCAGCTTGCGCTGGCGATGCGGCGTGAAACCGCCTCACGGCTGCTGTCGCTCGGTCTGACCGAAGCCCAGTGGCGCCCTCTCTGGATGCTCAAGGCAGGTCGTGCTGATACCCCGCAGGCCCTGGCCCGGGTGCTCGGCGTCGATGCCGGCGCCATGACGCGAATGCTCGACCGGCTCGAGGCCAAGGGGCTGATCGGGCGCGTGCGCAGCCTGACCGATCGGCGCGTCACGCAGTTGCGCCTGACAGCGACCGGCGAGGCGGCCACTGAAGGCATTCCGGAGGTTGTCGCGCGCGTCAACAACGATTATCTGCTGGGTTTCAGCCAGGAGGAGTTCGAGCAGCTCAATGCGCTGCTGGCGCGCATGAGGGCCAATGGCCGGGCGCTGGAGCCGCTTGACGGCGATGTTCCGGGGGAGCGCGGGTCTTGAGCCGACTCAGGCCCTCTCCCAGAGAATTTTCCTGTCAAGGCAGGGCGTCTGTGGTGCGAGCCCACCGGACCGCAGGCGTCGCATCGGCCGGGTGTCGGCTGGCAATCGTCTCGCTTGGCTTTTTGCTCGGTGCCTGCGCCTCGCAGGGCGACCCGACCAAGCGTCTCGCGGTGCTCGAGCCGGACGCTGTCGGTGCGCAGGTGTCGCCTGCAAACTGGCCTGCCGCACGCTGGTGGGATGCCTGGCGGGACCCCGAACTGTCGGCGCTTATTGATGCGGCCCTGGTCGGGTCGCCGTCGCTCAAGCGGGTCGAGGCGCGTCTCGATCAGTCGCGCGCGGCGATGCAGGCCGCGCAGGCTGCGCGCCTGCCCTCGGTTGCACTGCGAGGAGAGTCCGCCTACACGCTCTACACTCAGAATGGGTTTTTTGCGCCGCCTTATGCAGGCAATCGCTACTGGAACAGCCATCTCGAATTTGCGGCAAGCTGGGAGCTTGATCTCTTTGGCAAGCAGCGCGCAGTGCTCGATTCGGCGATCGGTCAGACGCGGGCCGCGCAGGCCGATGCGCAGGCCGCTTCGGTTTTGCTCGCGGTCAATGTCGCCTCCGCCTACATCAATCTGGCGAGACTGCTGGAGGCGAAGACCCTGGCCCGCGCAAGCATCGAGCAGCGGCGCCGAATCAACGCGCTGGTTGGCGAGCGCAAGACAGCCGGCCTGGACACTGCCATCGAATTGCGTCAGTCGGAGGGCACGCTTGCGCAGGCGCAGCTCGATGTTCAGGTGCTCGACGATCTGATCGCGCGACAGCGGCGCGCGCTCGCCGAGTTGTGCGGACAGCGCCCCGATGCGCTTGAAGGCTTATCGCCGCGTCTGACCGCGCTGCCAGGTCTGACCTTGCCCGACTTCCTGCCTGCCGATCTGATCGGTCGTCGGGCTGATCTGGTGGCGCAGCGCTGGCGCGTCGAGTCTGCGCTGCGGGATGTCGATGTCGCACGCGCGCAGTTTTATCCGAATGTGAACCTGATGGCCTTCGCCGGACTGGCGAGTCTGGGTTACGCGAGTTTTTTCGATTCGAGCTCGCTCACCTATGGCGCGGGTCCGGCCATCCATTTGCCGATCTTCGACGGCGGTCGGCTTCGTGCCAATCTGCGCTACCAGGAGGCAGGAATTGATGCGGCGATTGCCGGCTACAACGAGGCGTTGTTGCGTGCCGCCCGCGAGGTGGCCGATGAGGTCGGCTCGGCGCAGGCCCTCAGGAGCCAGGCGCGAACGCAGTCCGAGGCGCTCGCTGCCGCCGAATCGGCCTATGCACTGGCGATGCAGCGATTTGGTGCCGGGCTGGTCAGTTATCTGACAGTGCTGTCGGCCGAGTCGGCAGTCATTGTCCAGCGCCAGGCCGCAGTCGATCTGAGGGCCCGCCAGCTGAACACCGACATTGCGCTGGTGCGCGCCCTGGGCGGCGGTTTCCTCGGCGCCGGGCCGGCCATCGAAACCTCTCTTTCCGCAAACCGCCCATGAGTCAAGCCGCTACGCCCGCCGATCAATATGCGTCACGGGTCCAGAGCAATCGCGCTGTCGTGATGGCGCTGGTGATCGGTGCCATGCTGGCGATTGGGGCAGTCTGGGCCCTGTACTGGTTCAGTGTCCTGCGCGGCCACGAATCGACCGACAATGCCTATGTGCAGGCGCCGGTCGTTCAGATTACGCCGCAACTGGCCGGGACCGTGATCGAGGTGCTGGCCGACGACACCGATATCGTAAAGGCGGGCCAGCCGCTGGTGCGCCTGGACCCGGCGGATGCGCAACTGGCGCTGGCCCGCGCCGAAGCGCATCTCGGCCAGACGGTTCGCGAGGTCAGCACGCTGTATGCGAACAATTCAGCACTCGCCGCCAGTGTGTCACTGCGGGTGTCGGATGAGGCCCGCCTGCAGATTGAGCTCGGTCGTGCCCGTGACGACCTTGCCCGTCGAGCCCCGCTTGTCGCAAGCGGTGCGGTCGGGCTCGAGGATCTCAAGCATGCCGAGGCGGCAGTCGAATCGGCCCGCGGTGCGCTGGCTGTTGCCCGTGCCGCCCTGCAGGTCGCCAGGGAGCAGGCCTCGAGCAACCTTGCCCTCACGCAGGGCACCACCGTTGCCGCGCATCCCAGTGTCGAGCGCGCGGCCACGGCCTATCGCGAAGCCTGGCTCGCGGTGCAGCGATGCGAGATTCCTGCCCCGCTCAGCGGGCAGGTCGCCCGACGTACGGCACAGGTCGGCCAGCGGATTGCAGCCGGTGCACCGCTGATGTCGATCGTGCCGCTCGAGCAGGTCTGGGTTGAAGCGAACTTCAAGGAAGGGCAGTTGCGCCAGATGCGAATTGGCCAGTCGGTGCGCCTGCACGCCGATGTTTACGGGAAAAAAGTCGACTTCGACGGCAAGGTACGTGGGCTCGGTGCAGGCACCGGTGCGGCCTTTGCGCTGCTGCCCGCCCAGAATGCCACCGGCAACTGGATCAAGGTTGTGCAGCGTGTGCCAGTGCGCATCGAGATCGATCCTGAGCAGCTCGCCAGACATCCGCTTCGGGTCGGTCTGTCGATGCAGGTCGACGTCGATGTCTCGCAGGGTGACGGTGCGCCGCTTGCGCTGGTCGCGGTTCCCGAGCGCAGTAACAGCACCGGGGTCTTCGTGGTCGCCGGCGCGCAGGCCGATCAGCGCATCCGCGAGATCATCGCCCGCAACCTGGGTGCCGGCGCGACCGCTAGCGCGGGTCCAGTGAAGCAGTCACAGACCTCGCGTTCCGGCAGACGCGGCTCATGATGCCGACGGTCATCCGCTGATGAGTGCAGCCCCCCAGGCGCCGGCGGCCTTCGCGCCGCTGAAGGGCGGCGAGCGCGTGCTTGGTACGCTCGCCCTGGCCTCGGCCACCTTCATGAATGTGCTCGACTCTTCAATTGCCAATGTCTCGATTCCGGCAATTGCAGGCGACCTCGGCGTCAGCCCCTCGCAGGGGACCTGGGTGATCACCTCATTCACGGTGGCCAATGCGATCTCGGTGCCGCTGACCGGCTGGCTGACACAGCGCTTCGGACAGGTGCGCCTCTTCGTCGCCAGTGTTCTGCTATTTGTCCTGACTTCCTGGCTGTGCGGCTTCGCGTCGAATCTCGAGACCCTGATCGTCTTTCGGGTGATCCAGGGTCTGGTCGCCGGACCGATGATCCCGCTGTCCCAGACTCTGCTGCTGGCGAGCTATCCGCGCGAGCTGGCCGGTGTGGCCTTGTCGCTGTGGTCGATGACGACGCTGATCGCGCCGGTGGTAGGCCCCTTGCTGGGTGGCTGGATCACCGAGACGCTGAGCTGGCCATGGATCTTCTATATCAATGTGCCGGTGGGGCTGATTGCGGCCATGGTGACCTGGTCGGTCTATCGCAAGCGCGACGCCGGCCCGCGCCGCGTGCCGCTCGACGTCGTTGGCCTGGCGCTGGTGATCATCTGGGTCGGCGCGTTCCAGATGACGATCGATCTCGGCAAGGAACTCGACTGGTTCGGATCGATGCTGATTGTCGTACTGGCGACCATCTCGGCAGTGGGTTTCGTCCTGTTTCTGGCCTGGGAGCTCACCGAGCCTTCGCCGATCGTCAACCTCAGGCTGTTCGGGCGCCGCAACTTCCTTGCCGGCACGGTCGCACTCTCGCTGTCCTATGGTCTGTTCTTCGGCAATCTCGTCCTGTTGCCGCTGTGGTTGCAGCAATGGATGGGCTACACCCCGACCTGGGCCGGGCTGGCGCTCGCACCGGTGGGTGTCTTTGCGCTCACGCTCTCGCCGCTGGTTGGCCGCAAGATCGGGCTGATCGACTCGCGGCTGCTTGCGAGCATCGCTTTCCTGCTTTACGGCCTGGTCTGCTGGATGCGTGCTGACTTCACCGTCCAGACGCCCTTTGAGGTCATCCTGGTGCCAACCCTCATCCAGGGCATTGCAGTGGCCTTCTTTTTCGTGCCGCTACAGGCCATCATCTACAACGGCCTGTCGCCACAGGAGATGCCGGCGGCGGCCGGATTGAGCAATTTCGCTCGGATCAGTTCGGGCGCCTTTGTGACCTCGATCTTCGGAACCGTCTGGGAAGACCGTGCCAAGATGCACCATGCCAACCTGGCGGAGTCGATCAACACCGGTAATGTCGCGCTAGCGCAGGTCCGTGCCGACCTCACCGCACAAGGCCTGAGCAGTGACCAGATCAACACCATCATCAACCAGATGATCGATACTCAGGCCTTTACGCTGGCGGCCGATGACCTGTTCTATATCTCGTCCATTCTTTATGTGTCGCTGATTGTGATTGTCTGGTTTGCCTCGCCGAGAACCATTGTGCATCGACCTCAGGCGTCTGCCCCGCCGCGCCCGCGTGTTGGAGATAACCAAGCCGATGCGAAAGTCTGAGAGTGGCCTGACCGGCTTCGTCTGGGTCAGGGGACTGCTGGTCAGACCGCGTCTGGTGTTCAGCGTCGCGTTCGGACTTTTCGTCGCGCTGACGATGCCCGACAGCCTGGGGCTGCACCCCCTGACCCGCATCATCGTCGGCTGGAATGCCGGTGCCTGGGTTTATCTGGTGCTGGCCCTGATGCTGATGTTCCATTCGACCCATGAATCGATGCGCTCGCGCGCAATTGCCGAAGATGATGGCCGCACGCTGGTGCTGACCCTGGTCGTGCTTGCCGCGATCGTCTGCCTTGGCACGATCTTCGCGCAGCTGGCGGTTGCCAAGACCCTTTCAGAATCGGCACGCATGTGGCATATCGCGCTCTCGGTGCTCACGGTGGTGTCGTCCTGGGCGTTCACGCAGGTCATGTTTGCGATGCATTACGCCCATGTCTACTATGCCGCCGAGGCTGCCGGTCGTGCGGGCGGCCTCGATTTTCCAGGCGAAGCGCGGCCCGACTATGCTGACTTTCTCTATTTTGCGGCGATCATCGGCACGTCTGCTCAGACTGCCGATGTGGGGCTGAGCAGCCGCACCATGCGCCGTGTCGGTCTGGTGCACTGCGTGCTCGCGTTCTTCTTCAATGCAACCTTGCTGGCGCTCACGATCAATATTGTTTCGGGCTTGATTTGAACGCGATTACCCCTGATTCGCCGGTATCGGCTTGTGGTTTGCCTCGGGTGTTCAGCGTCGCTCCGATGATGGACTGGACCGACAGGCATTGCCGCTTCTTTCACCGACAATTGTCGCGTCATGCCCGGCTTTATACCGAGATGGTGACGACCGGCGCCATCTTGAACGGCGACCGGCAGCGACTGCTCGGTTTCGATCCGGGCGAGCAGCCGGTGGCCCTTCAGCTTGGCGGCAGTGAGCCCGACGATCTGGCGCGCAGCGCGCGCATCGGTGAGCAATACGGCTATGACGAGATCAACCTCAACTGCGGTTGCCCGAGCGAACGCGTGCAGCGCGGTGCGTTCGGCGCCTGTCTGATGCGGGAGCCGGCGCTGGTTGCCGATTGCGTGAAGGCGATGCAGGACGCGGTGTCGGTGCCGGTGACCGTCAAGCACCGCATCGGACTCGGCCGCGAGGAGCCTTATGCCTTTGTGCGCGACTTCGTCGGAGCGCTTCATTCGGTGGGTATCCGGATGTTCATCGTGCATGCCCGCAATGCCTGGCTCGAGGGCCTCAGTCCCAGGGACAACCGCGAGGTGCCCCCCCTGCGCTATGCCGTGGTCCATCAGCTCAAGGCTGACTTTCCGGATGCCTGCTTCGTGCTCAATGGCGGCCTCGACTCGATCGGCAGCGCCCTTCAGCACGGCGCCGGCCTTGACGGCGTGATGCTGGGTCGTGCTGCCTATCACGACCCGTGGCTGCTGGCTGAGGTTGACCGATGCTTTTATGGCGACGACACCCGGCCTCTTTCTCGCACCGAGGTGGTCGTTGCCATGGCCGACTATGCTCAGCGGCGGATTGCCGAAGGCGTGCCGCTGCGTTCGGTCGTGCGCCATATGCTGGGGCTGTACCACGGACGGCCGGGCGCGCGCGCCTGGCGGCGCACACTCAGCGATGCCCGGCTGCTTGCCGATGCCGATGCAGGCTTGCTGATGCAGGCAATGCGGGAGGTTGAAAGGGCGGGCGCGGGCGGCCCCGATCAGACCTTGGTGATGTCCGCGCCCTCGTTGTCCTCAGCGCTGCAGGCTTCAGCGTCCGATTCTCGGGCCGATTCCAGGTAGCGATCGAGGCGCCTGTCCATCACCGCTCGCCACAGCGGTGGCACCAGCGCGAGCATCACCATGGCCCCATAGCCCGCCGGCATCTGGGGCGCAGCACTGATGCTGCTCAGGCCAACATACGGTTTTGCGCCGTGGCTGTGGTGATCCGAATGTCGCTGCAGATTGAGCAGGAAAGCGTTTACCAGGGCGGTGTTGGCATTCCAGGAGTGGCGCGGCTCGACGGCTTCGTAGCGTCCGTCGGCCTGCCGCTTGCGCTGCAGCCCGTAATGCTCGATGTAATTGATGATCTCGAGTTCGAGGATGGCGACAGCCGAGGTCACCATCCAGAATGTCACTGCGTCGATACCCAGGGTCAGCCAGAGGGCGATCGCCAGCATCAGGCTGACCGTGATCCAGGCCAGGGCCTCGTTGCCCGCGATGCGACGCAGTTGCGATGCTGGGTCGGTCGCCGGATGCTGTCGCGACATCCGCGATGATTCAATTGCCAAAGCATGCCCGAAGGTCGAGATGACCGATCGCGGCACGAAATGCCAGAGCCCTTCGCTTCGCTGCGCAGTTGCGCCGTCCTCGGGCGTGGCAACCCGAAGATGGTGGCCCCGGACATGCTCGACCTTGAAGACGCCATAGCCGACAGACGACAGCAGCAGTCCGCCAATCAGGCGTTGCAGCCGGGTCGAGCGATGGATCAGTTCATGCCCGACATTGATCGCGACAATACCGCCGGTGGCGCCAGCAGATGCTGCCAGGGCCCACCATGTCACGCCCTCGATGGCGAGGCTCGCCTGGCAGCTGGCAACGAGAACCGCCAGCCAGGCTGGCAGACAGGCCATCGGCAGCAGGGTATTCAAGGGATGGGGCGCGCCACGTTGCGCCGGGCTCGAGTCGTTTCCAACGAATGCGTCAAGAAGCGGCAAGGTCAGATGGATCGACAGCAGCGGCGCCAGTGCGATCCAGAAGGTGCCGCCATAATTCAGCGGCCATGATGTCGGCGGCCACATCATCAGCGACCAGACGGTCAGTGCCAAGCCGGCCGGCAGCAGCAGCACCGCCAGAAAGCGCCATTGCGGTGACCCGCTCATGTCGCTTTGCCGGATCGCGCGGCCATGACATAGCCAATGATCGTGCCCCAGGTCAGGGTCGACAGCGCGACTTCTGCCCAGCCGAGCGCCCGTCCGACTGACGAGACATCGGTCATGCCGCGCACCACGCCTTCGCACAGATAGACCAGGATCAGCATCGACCACCATTGATAGGTACGAACATTGCCGCGGGCAAAAGCGGGCAGGGCGAATATCAGCGGCAACGCCTTGAGCGCGAGCATCGACCCACCCGCGCGAGCCGGCGCCAGCCAGAGTTCCCAGGCCAGCATCAGTGCCGCCAGGGCGCCTGCGCAGGCGAGCGCAAGACCTCGCAGTCGATCGGTTCGGGTCATCGCGCGAAGGTATCATGGACCGATGCATGAATTCTTCGCCAACCTGCGGATGCTGCTGAGGGCGATGCGGCGTCAGGCGTTCGAACTCAAGCTGCAGCAGACCGCGAGCAGTCTGACCCTGCTCACGCTGGGCGCAATCGTGCCGATCGCGGCAGTTGGCCTGATGCTGATCACCGCCTTGCCTGCCTTCGAATCGATGCGTATCGACATCGAGCGCTTTCTGGCCACGAATCTCTTTTTGCCGTCATTCAGCGCGACCATCATCCGCTACCTGAACCAGTTTCTGGCGGCCGCCGACAAGCTCTCGGCGATCGGGACGGTGGCCTTTTGCGCCACTGCGATCACGTCGATGCTGACCATCGACAGGACCCTCAACCAGATCTGGCGCACACCCCGTCCCCGCCCGCTCGCGCAACGGATGACGCTCTACTGGACACTTCTGACGGTTGGCCCGGTGCTGCTTGGCGGCGCGCTTGCATTGCAGACGATGCTGGTAACAAGGGTCCGGGCGGTCACCGGCATGGTTGATGTCCTAGGCGGCTGGCTGCCTGCTGTGCTGGGTATCGGGGCGCTCTCAATGCTTTACTGGCTTGCGCCGAACGACCGTGTCCGCTGGCGTCACGCCCTGGTCGGGGCGCTGGTCTGCGTCGGGCTGCTCGCGTTTCTCAATCTCCTGCTCGGACACTATTTCACCCGTTTCCCGAGCCATACGATTGTCTATGGCGCGTTTGCCGCGTTGCCGCTTTTTTTGTTGTGGCTGTTCGCGGTCTGGATGAGCATCCTGATTGGCGCACTGGTCGCCGCCAATGTCCGGTTCTGGGGGGTTTCGCTCGGCCATCCGCATGGGGCAACGCCATCGGCCGAGTTCGAGCGCATGGTGCGAATCCTGTCGGCGATTGTGCAGGAGTCGCCCAGGCCGGTGCCAAGCGAGCGCTTCCGTGCCGAGTTCGATGCAGATGCCAAGGCGGCTGACCAGGTCGCCGCTTTGCTGGCGTCGCAGGGCTATCTGATGCGGGTCTGGCCGGTTGGGGCCGATGGCGGATCGGCCAGTGTCTGGGACGAATACTGGCTTCCTGCCGCCGGGTTGCCGGACAAGACCTTGCGCCCGCTGTTTGATCGGGTCTGGTCGCTGCAGGCCGGGCGAGTCACCAGCCTTGACCGGCAGGCGACCGGCCTGACGATCGATCCGGGCAGCCCGCTGCTCGAGCGGCCCTTATCCGACGTTTTCGCCTTGCAGGCGACCGGCAACTTGCCGGCCTGATGGCCGACTTTCCCCTGCTGACCTGCCCGATGCTCAGGCTGTCGGTACCGCCTCAATGGCTGGCAGACGACGCATCCAGTCGGCGAGTGCATCACGGGTCTCGTCAGGCGCTTCGACCATGATTGCGTGTCCGCACCCCGGAATTCGAACGACCGTGGATGAGCGCACCACGTCGATCAGTGCCTTGGCCGCTTTAGGCGGGGTCATCACATCCCGTTCGCCCAGCACGAACAGCGCCGGGCAGTGCAGATGGCTCGCACGTTCCAGGCCGCGATCGTAAACATTGCAGGCGGTGAAGTCGTTCAGCAGCACGCCCGGCGCCTGGCGTTGCATCAGTCGCAGATTCTGGTTGTAGACCGAAAACCCCGGGCCCGGTGTGCCCGGTCGATGGGTCAGTCGGGCATGCGACCAGCGGTTGATCATGTCAAAGGCAGCCTGCTCGTTCTGGTCTGCCGCCTGCAGCAAGGTGTCTGCGACCTGCATCGGAAAGGCCGTGCCGACCAGCGCAATGCCGCTGACTGATTGGGGCTGCTGGCCAGCCGCCTCCAGCGCAATCAGCGAACCCATGCTGTGGCCGACGATGGCAGCCTGCTGCACGCCCAGGATGCCAAGCGACCGCAATACCCAGTGCGCCATTGATTCAATGTCGGTCAGCGGCGGGCCAGCGCTGCGGCCGTGTCCGGGCAGATCGAAGGCCAGCACCGACCAGCCGTGATGCGCCAGCCATCGGCTCTGCAGTGTCCAGACGCTGTGGTCGTGCTGCGCGCCGTGAACGAAGGCAACAACCGGACGCCCTGGATCGAATGCACGCCCGCCGGTGTAGGCATAGCCGCTGCGCCCGTCAAGTTCGAACATCATGGTGCCTGTCTCCCCGAACGCCGCTCAGGCGCCCTTTTGTGCGGCTCGAAGGCCGCGCTTGAGATCGCCGATCAGATCGTCGACGTCTTCCAGTCCGATCGACAGACGCAGCGTCGCTTCACCGATGCCCGCTGAGGCCAGCGCAGCCGCGTCCATCCGGAAATGGGTCGTCGAGGCAGGATGGATGACCAGCGATTTGGCATCGCCGACATTGGCCAGGTGCGAAAACAGTTCGAGGCTTTCGACGAAGCGCCGGCCAGCGGCGCGATCCCCCTTGAGATCGAAGCTGAAGACCGCGCCGCAGCCACGCGGTAACAAGCGTCGTGCGAGCGCCTGGTCGGGATGCGAGTCGAGTTCAGGCCAGCCGACATGCGCCACCATCGGATGAGCATTCAGGAATTCGACCACCTTTCGGGCATTGTCGACATGCCGCGCCATGCGCAGCGGCAGCGTCTCGATGCCCTGAAGGATCTGGAATGCGTTCATCGGCGACAGGCTCGCGCCGAAATCGCGCAAGCCTTCACGGCGCGCGCGCAGCAAAAAGGGCGCGACTGTCGATTCTTCGGCGAACACCATGCCGTGAAAGCCTTCATAAGGCTCGGTCAGTTCGGGAAAGCGCTTCGAGGCGACCCAGTCGAATTGACCTGAATCGATCAGCACGCCACCAATGACCGTGCCGTGCCCGCACAGAAACTTGGTGGCAGAGTGATAGACGAGGTCGGCCCCATGCTCGAAAGGGCGCATCAGCCACGGCGTGGTGAAGGTCGAGTCGACCAGCAGCGGCACCCGATGACCATGGGCGATTTCTGCAACGCGGGGAATATCGAGCACGTCCAGCCCCGGATTGCCGAGGGTCTCACCGAAGAGCAGACGGGTATTGGGACGCAGCGCGGCGCGCCAGGCGTCGATGTTGCGAGGCTCGACGAAGGTGGTTTCGATGCCGAACCGGGCCAGCGTGTAGTGCAGCAGATTGTGCGAGCCCCCGTAAAGCGCGCTCGAGGCGACGATGTGCGTGCCGGCGCCCGCGAGGGTCGCTACAGCAAGATGCAGCGCGGCCTGGCCGCTCGCGGTGGCAATCGCTCCGACCCCCTGCTCAAGCGCGGCCATTCTTTCTTCGAGAACCGCCACGGTCGGATTGCTGATGCGCGAATAGACATGACCCGAGCGCTCCATGTTGAAGAGCGCCGCGGCATGGTCGGAATCGGGAAAGACGAAGGCTGCGCTCAGATGGATCGGCGTTGCCCGCGCGCCGGTTGCCGGATCGGGTACGGCACCGGCATGAATCGCCTGGGTGGCCATGCCTTGGGGATCGCGTTGGGTCATGAGATTTCGCGTGAAAGCCGCGGGGTCGAAAGGCCTCGCCGATGCCGGTCGATCCTAGCATGCAG
>Ga0114979_10002407_pt1 | contig 12640 bp, 13 predicted proteins | sample S_140625_EF_Meta_FD_87315 | JGI IMG/M metagenome (GOLD analysis project Ga0114979, IMG submission 87315) | Freshwater microbial communities from Lake Simoncouche, Canada to study carbon cycling - S_140625_EF_MetaG | ecosystem: Environmental > Aquatic > Freshwater > Lake | place: Lake... | reverse complement strand
CTACACACAGGTGTGGACCAAGCTCATCAAGAACAGCGGCTTTCAGCCTCAATAACATGCGCTAACGTGCTGAAACGAAGTCACTGAAATTTCAGTGGCTTTTTTGTTTGACTTGTTTGACATATGTGTAATCGTTCGATTACAGTTGCATCATGTATTCGATCAAAGCGTTGCCCGAATTCACGTCTTGGCTCAACAGTCTAAAAGATGGTGTGACGCGCATTCGTTTGGCGCGTCGGCTTGACAAAGCTCAGCGAGGTAATTTGGGTGATGTGAAAGCTTTGGGCGATGGCGTGTTTGAGATGCGTGAGCATTTTGGCTCAGGCTGGCGCTTGTATTTCGTGCAGCGGGGTCAAACCTTGATCGTGATGTTGGCTGGAGGTGAAAAGTCCACACAATCAGCCGACATTGCCAAGGCGATCAAACTTGCAGCAACGCTAGAGGAGTAAATGATGGTTAAGAAAATTCAAGTCGCTGATTTGCCAGAGTTTGATTTGGCGGAACAGTTAAAAACTGAAGAAGACATTGCGGCTTATCTCACCATGGTGATTGACGAAGGCGACATGGCCGAGCTGGCGCACGCCTTGGGCGTTGCTGCGCGAACTCGCGGCATGAGCGATGTTGCAAAGGCGTCAGGCATCACGCGCGAAGCGCTTTACAAAGCCTTGAGGCCCGATGCATCGCCGCGCTTTGACACCATCAGCCGCGTCTGCGCTGCGTTGGGGGTACGTTTGGTGGCCCAACCTGTAGGCTCACAACTTTAAGAACTGGTTTATTCATGGCAATACCTTGGCTCTCTGCACTCAAAGTCATCCCTTGGGGTGATGTGATTTCGCACGCACCGAGCGTGCTTGAAAAAGCGCGCGATCTGATGGCTCGCAAACCTGTGGAAGCTGCACCATCGTCGTCGATGGCCACGCCCAATGCGCACGATGACGTGCCGAGCTTGGGGGAGCTGAAAAACCGTTTGCTCGCAGCGTCATCGCAAATTGACGAATTACAACAACGTCAAACACAACTCACCCAAACGGTTCGTGAACTTGCTGAGCAAAACGCAGGCTTGGTGTCTGCGGTGAGTGGCTTGCGTCAAACCCTGCGCCTTTTGGTGCTTGGGCTGGCGCTAGCGTTTGTGGGGCTAGGCGCTGTGGCTTACACCCAGTTTTTCTAAACTGGGTGTTTAAGCTTCGCGGCGCAAGGCGGGGAACAAAATGACGTCGCGGATGCTGGGGCTGTCGGTCAGCAACATCATCAAGCGGTCAATGCCAATACCGCAGCCGCCCGTGGGGGGCATACCGTATTCAAGGGCGCGCACAAAGTCGTGGTCGTAGAACATGGCTTCGTCGTCGCCGCTGTCTTTGGCGGCCACTTGGGCGTGAAAGCGTGCAGCTTGGGTCTCGGCATCGTTCAACTCGCTAAAGCCGTTGCCAAACTCGCGGCCTGTGATGTAGAGCTCAAAGCGCTCGGTCACATCAGGCTGGGTGTCGCTGGCGCGGGCCAAGGGTGAAATTTCTACGGGGTGCTCGCAAATGAAAGTGGGCTGCCACAGCTTGTCTTCCACCGTCTCTTCAAAGTACATCACTTGCAAGCTAGCCAAGCTGCGTGTGCTGAGCTTGTCTTTCTCTTCTTTGAAACCGAGTTTTTGCAAGGCGTTGATCAACCAGGTGGTGTTGTCCACGTTGTCGCCCGCTTCGGTGTGCTTGAGGATGGCTTCACGGATGGTGAGGCGCTCAAAGGCAGGTTCCAAGTCCACCGCTTTGCCACCATAGGTGAGCAGCAGGGTGCCAGCAGCTTTCATGGCGGCGTCGCGCACCAGCTCTTCGGTGAAGTGCATCAGGTCTTGGTAGTTCCAATACGCGGCGTAGAACTCCATCATGGTGAACTCGGGGTTGTGACGCACCGAGATACCTTCGTTACGGAAGTTGCGGTTGATCTCAAACACGCGCTCAAAACCGCCCACGATCAAGCGCTTCAAGTACAACTCAGGCGCAATACGCAAGAACATTTCTTGGTCCAGCGCATTGTGGTGCGTCGTGAAAGGCTTGGCATTGGCACCACCTGGAATGGGGTGCAGCATGGGTGTTTCCACCTCGAGGAAGTTGTGTTGCACCATGAAGTCGCGAATGCCGCTGACCGCTTTGCTGCGCGCCACAAAGCGCTTGCGTGCGGTTTCGTCCGTCATCAAATCGACGTAGCGTTGGCGGTATTTGATCTCTTGGTCAGCCACGCCATGGAACTTGTCGGGCATGGGGCGCAGGCTCTTGGTCAGCATGCGGATGCTGGTGGCATGAATCGACAACTCGCCGGTGCGAGTTTTGAACAGCTTGCCCTCGCACGCCACGATGTCGCCCAAATCCCAGTGTTTGAAATCGGCGTACAGATCTTCGCTCACGTCATCGCGTGTCACGTAAATCTGAATGCGGCCCGTGCTGTCTTGTAGCGTGGCAAAGCTGGCCTTGCCCATCACGCGCTTGAGCATCATACGACCCGCCACTTTGGCGAACTGGCCCTCTTCGGTCAACACCTCGGCGGTCTTGTCGCCATGCAACTCGTGCAAGGTGGCGGCGTGGTGCGCGGGTTTGAAATCATTCGGAAACGCCACGCCTTGGCCCGCAGCTTGCCGCTCGCGCATGACCTTGAGCTTGTCGCGGCGCTCGGCCATGAGTTGGTTTTCGTCGACGGGAGCGGCTTCGGGCGTGGCAGGGGTGTTGTTGTTAGACATCTAAAGGGACGTGAGTAGGAAAAAGGCTGCTTCAAATGAAAGAGCAGCAAGCCAGGTATTTTAAGAGGAAGGGGCTGGTATCTTGAGGTCTGCGGCCCCTCAGAAAAAAGCCACCGCTTTTCAGCGGTGGCCCATCCAACTTAGCCTAGCACCCAATGCAATCATCCAAGGCTACAAAGTGCATCAACCAAGGGCTACATGATATTTCAAGCCACAGCGTCGGCGGGTTGGCGTTGCAACATGGCCAAGGTGCTGGCAATGGTTTTGCGAAGTTCACGGCGGTCGCAAATCATGTCGATGGCGCCTTTTTCTTGCAAGAACTCGGCGCGTTGGAAGCCCGCAGGCAAGGTCACGCGCACGGTGTTTTCAATCACGCGTGGGCCAGCAAAACCAATCAAGGCGTTGGGCTCGGCAATCACCACGTCACCCACAAATGCAAAGCCGGCTGACACGCCACCCATGGTGGGGTCGGTCAACACGGCGATGTAGGGCAAGCCTTTTTTGGCCAAGCGGGTGAGCGAGGCATTGGTTTTGGCCATTTGCATGAGCGAGAGCAAGCCCTCTTGCATGCGTGCGCCGCCCGTGGCGGTGAAGCAAATGAACGGCACTTTTTGCTCGATGGCGGCGTGCACGCCGCGCACAAAGCGCTCGCCCACAACCGAGCCCATCGAGCCGCCCATGAAGTCAAATTCAAAACAGGCCACGACCACGTTGATGTTGTGGACCGCGCCACCCATGACCACCAAGGCGTCGGTCTCGCCCGTGTTTTGCATGGCTTCTTTCAAGCGCTCGGGGTATTTGCGGCTGTCTTTGAACTTCAAAGCGTCCACAGGCAGCACTTCTTGGCCGATTTCGTAGCGGCCTTCGGCGTCGAGGAACATGTCCAAGCGGTCGCGCGCGCTCACACGGTGGTGGTGGCTGCACGTGGGGCAAACGTTGTGGTTGGCTTGTAGGTCACTCTTGTAGAGCACGGTCTCGCAACTGGGGCACTTGACCCACACACCTTCGGGCACGCTGCGGCGGTCCGAGGGGTCGGTGTGTTGAATTTTTGGGGGCAGCAGTTTTTCGAGCCAACTCATGGTGAGCCTTTCGTCAGTTCTTTGATGGGTTTGATTTTAACGGGCGGGGTCGGTAGGGCGAGAAACGCGTTTTATGCGTCCAACGCCTGGCGGATACCCGCTAAAAACACATGGGCCGCAGCCACTTCTTGGCCTGCTGGTGCGGCTTCGAGCAGCTGGATGATGCGGCTGCCAATCACCACGGCATCGGCCACGCGGCCCACGGCCGCGGCGGTGGTGGCGTCGCGAATGCCAAAGCCCACACCCACCGGAATCTGTACGTGCTGGCGAATGCGCGGCAGCATGGCTTCTACAGCATCGGTGTCGAGGTTGCCCGCACCCGTCACGCCTTTGAGCGAGACGTAATACACATAGCCGCTGGCAACGCGAGCGACTTGCGCCATGCGTTGGTCGGTGCTGGTGGGCGCGAGCAAGAAGATCAGGTCCATGCTGTGCGCACGCAATGTGGCAGCAAACTCCTCGCATTCCTCGGGTGGATAGTCCACGATCAGCACGCCGTCAACGCCGGCCGCCGATGCGTCTTTCACAAACGAGTCTGCACCGTGCTTGAGGTTGTAGCACTCCACGGGGTTGGCGTAGCCCATCAGCACCACGGGGGTGGTGGCATTGGTTTGGCGGAATTCGCGCACCATGTCCAGCACTTGGGTGGTGCCAATGCCAAAACGCAGTGCGGCCTCGCCTGCTTTTTGAATCACCGCGCCATCGGCCATGGGGTCGCTAAACGGCACACCCAGTTCGATGATGTCCGCGCCCGCATCCACCATGCCGTGCATGAGGGCGGGCGTGATGTTGGCTTGCGGAAAGCCCGCCATCACATAAGGAATGAGGGCTTTGCGGCCTTGGGCCTTGAGGGCGGCGAGGGTGGCGTCAATTCTGCTCATTTCACAACTTTCACAATGTGTTCTGTCGGGCCACCTTTGACCGATTGACCTTGGCAGCTGGGGCGGCAGAAGAAGTCTGCGCCGCTCAGGTCGGCCACCGTGCCAATGTCTTTGTCGCCTCGGCCAGACAGGTTGATCAAGATGGATTGTTCGGGTGTCATGGTCTTGGCCAGCTTCATGGCGTAAGCCACCGCATGGCTCGATTCGAGTGCAGGGATGAGCCCTTCGGTACGGCACAGGTAGTGGAAGGCATCGAGCGCTTCTTGGTCGGTGATGCCCACGTACTCGGCGCGGCCAATGTCTTTGAGAAACGCATGCTCAGGGCCCACACCTGGGTAGTCCAGGCCTGCGCTCACGCTGTGCGTTTCGGTGATTTGCCCGTTCTCGTCTTGCAAGATGTAGGTGCGGTTGCCGTGCAACACACCAGGCGCGCCCAGCTGCAACGAGCACGAGTGACGGTCGGTGTCCATGCCTTCGCCTGCAGCCTCCACGCCAATCAGGCGTGTGTGGGCATGGTTGATGTAGGGGTAGAAGATGCCCATGGCATTGCTGCCGCCACCCACGCAGGCGATGACGGCGTCGGGTTGCTGCTCAGCCATCTTCAGACTCTTGAACATGGCGGGCATTTGCGTCAGGCACTCTTCGCCAATCACGCTTTGGAAATCACGCACCATCATGGGGTAAGGGTGAGGCCCCGCCACCGTGCCAATGATGTAGAAGGTGTTGTCGACATTGGCCACCCAGTCGCGCATGGCTTCGTTCAGCGCGTCTTTGAGGGTGCGACTGCCACTCTCCACGGGCACCACGGTCGCACCCAAGAGCTTCATGCGGTACACGTTAGGGCTTTGACGCTTGACGTCTTCTGCGCCCATGTAGACCACGCATTCCAAACCGTAGCGGGCGCAAATGGTGGCGGTGGCCACGCCGTGTTGGCCGGCGCCCGTTTCGGCGATCACGCGCGGCTTGCCCATGCGCTTGGCGAGCATGGCTTGGCCAATGGTGTTGTTGATTTTGTGGGCGCCAGTGTGGTTCAGGTCTTCGCGTTTGAAGAAGATTTGCGCGCCACCCATTTCACGGCTCATGCGGGCTGCGTGGTAGATGGGCGAAGGACGACCTACAAAATGGGCCAACTCGTTTTTGAACTCGGCGATGAATGCGGGGTCGTGTTGGTATTTGGCGTAGGCCTCTTTCAGCTCTTCGATGGCATGGGTCAGCGTTTCGCTGATGAAACTGCCGCCGTAAATGCCAAAGTGGCCTCGTGCGTCGGGTTGTTGATAGTTCGACAAAGAGTTAGACATACAGGGCCTGCAAAAAATGTCTTGTGCCAACTGCTGGTGTCACAGTCAGCTCAAGCGCTTCAAACAAAAAAGGGGAGAGGGCTTAGAGCGGATGCTCTGCGTCGGCTGCGCGGACGGCTCTGACGAATTCAAAAATCTTGGCCGCATCTTTGATGCCTTTGGCCGATTCCACGCCAGAGCTCACGTCAACCGCCAATGAATGGCCGTGGTGACGCAGCGCGCGAATGCCATCGATCACGTTGGCAGCGTTGAGTCCACCAGACAAGACGAGGTGAGCGTTGACGTTTCGAGGAAGCTGTGACCAATTGAATGTTTTTCCGCCGCCGCCGTAGCCCTCGACATGGGCGTCGAGCAGCACCGCTTGGGCCTCTGAATAATCTTGGGCGTATTTTAAGAGGTCGAAAGGTTCTTCGCCGACAGGGGTTTCTAGGGGGATTCGGGCTGCGCGAATCCAGCGTCGTCCCAAGGCACGGGCGATTTTGCGGCAATGGTCAGGTGTTTCGTCACCATGGAACTGCAGCCAGGCGCCAGGCACTTGGGCGCAGGTGTGAGCGATGGTCTCGGAGGTCTCATTCACAAACAGCAGCACGGGCGTGACAAAGGCGGGCAGCCGTTTGGCCAACTCAGCAGCGCGCTCTACCGCCACTGCGCGCGGGCTGGGGGCGTAGATGACAAAGCCAATCGCGTCCACCCCTGCAGCAACAGCGGTGTCGATGTCTTGCTCACGGGTGAGTCCACAAATTTTGATGCGCGTGCGGTTCATGGCAACCCATCATACGCAGGCGTGCGGTCAGGCAAATCCCATAGCGCGTCATAGCGAGGCCCCAGGAAATACAAACCATCGGGGCTGAAGGTGGGGGCGGCCGCATCGCGGTCGCGTGCTGCCAGTACCTCGGCCAGCCATTCAGGGGGTTTGTCGCCAGTGCCAATCTTGACCAGGCAGCCCATGATGTTGCGAATCATGTGGTGCAAAAACGCGCTGGCTTCAAACTCAAAGCGCCACACGGCCGAGCCGAGCTGGGTGCTTTTTCGCGTGATGTCAATGCGCGTGATGGTTTTGACGGGCGTGAGTGCTTGACAGCTCGAGGCGCGAAACGAGGTGAAGTCGTGTTCGCCCATCAAATATTGGGCAGCTTTTTGCATAGCTGTGAGGTCGAGCGGACGGTAGACCCAGCCCACGCGGCCGACTTCAACGCTCGGACGCACGGCTGATTCGAGCACCACATAGGCATAACGGCGTGCGATGGCACTGCCACGGCAGTGAAATTCACGCGGCATCTCCCGCGCCCATTGGACCGCAATGTCGAGCGGCAAATAGCGGTTGGTGCCGCGCAGCCACGATTGGGCGGAGCGCTCAAGTTCGGTGTCAAAGTGGATGACTTGCATGAGGCCATGCACGCCCGCATCGGTGCGGCCTGCACACAAAGTAGACACGGGGGTTTGGGTGAACTTGAACAGCGCTTTTTCAAGTTGGTCTTGAACCGTTTTACCTGAGGATTGGCTTTGCCAGCCCTCGTAGGCTTGGCCGTTGTAGCTCAAGCCCATCGCGATGCGCATGCGGGTTAGCCTCGGTCAGCCAGCCACTTCAGGGCTTTTTCTTTGACAGCGCCCGATGCTTCTTGGGCCACTTCTTCCATCAAGGCTTTGCTGGTGTGGAGTTGACCCAAATTCCAGAGTTCGTCGGCCAAATCAATGCGCACTTGGTAAGGGCTAGCGCTGGTGTCGGGTTCGTCCAAGTCCAAGGAAATATTGGGCATTTCCAGAGTCGGACGCAGGGCTTGCACATCGTAGGGGGACGGCGCTGGCGCAGGGTCATGCGCATGCGAATCGTGCTGGTGCGAGGCCACATCATGGATGTAGGCGCGCTCAACCGGCTCAATGTGGTCGTGTTCAGGTAAATCTAAGTTGAACTTCACATTCAAAGGCGGCAAACCTTGGATGTCGTCTTCAGCTTTGTTGCGGCTACTGCGACGCCACAAACCGATCAGCACCAACAGGGCAATCAGGCTGCCCGCGCCAATGGGGGTGAGGCTGTGCTCGCGCAAAGTCGTGAGCCACTCATCATGGGATTGGGCTGCGTTGGCAGGCACGTCAACAGGCACAACACCGCCCGCAGAAGCCGCGCCCGAGGCGGACTGCACGGCTGCTGCGACAGAGGCGGCCGCTATCTTGCCTAAATCGTCAAGGTTGCGACTGAGTGCTGAAGTGCGCTCGGCCACGTCTTGGGCTTCGCGTTGTTGGGCAATTTTGTCTTCGGCCGCGCTGTCTTTGCTGCCAGGCTTGGCCAAGGTCAACTTGTCTTGGTTGGCCTTGGCATTGTTGTTTTGCACCTTGGCGTCTAGCTTGCCTGAGGTGTCTCGGGCCACTTTGGGCACAGCACCGCCAGGCGCGCGCGCCGCCAGCTCTGCACGGTAGGCTTCAAAGTCTTTGGTTTGGATTTGAATCGCACGTCGCGCCTCATCGCGGGACACCGCTTTGGCTTCTTGCTCGGTGGGCAAGGTGAGCAAAGCACCTGCTTTCATGCGGTTGACGTTGTTGTCGACAAATGCATCGGGGTTGCTGCGCAGCAAAGCCAACAGCATTTGATCGAGCGAGACCCCGTCGGGTGTCTTGCTCACCGTCAACTCGCTCGCCGTGTCACCGCGCTGGACGGTGATGACGCCTGAGTTGCCGACCCCGCTGCTGGCCAAACTGGGCATGAGCGGGCTGATTTTTTTGCTGGCGCTGGCCTCGTCCAGGGACAAGTTGAAGTCGCGCAACATGCGTCCCGTGGCCCAGCGCAAGTCAATCAGCACGTCGAGGGTGTTGCCGTAGATGGGCTGCTTGCTGGTAATTTTGAGATAAGGCCTGCCGTTGTCACGGCGCAACAGTTGCACTTGGATTTCGACAGGCGAGCCCTGACTGACGGGCGTTTCAATTTTGGCTGCTTTATAAATCTCTGGGGTGGCCATCTCAGCCTGCAGCTCAATTTGCTCGGCTGGCGTGATCTCACTGATGTCGATTTCGGCCCGCAAAGCCTCACCCTGCTTGCTTTGCACCACGGGACGATTCAAAGTAAGTGCCTGGGCACTGCCCAAAACCGACAGTGACAGGGCTGCCCACAAAGCTGATCTCTGGAACAAACTTGAAGCGTTGCGTGTGGCTTGGGTCATAACCAGAGATATTACTTGGTTTTATCAGGCTTGCAGAAGGATGCGCAACATGCGGCGCAGCGGCTCGGCAGCCCCCCACAAGAGTTGGTCACCCACAGTAAAGGCGCCAAGATACTCGTTGCCCATCGCCATTTTGTGCAAACGTCCCACGGGCACGGTCATGGTGCCTGTCACGGCAGCAGGCGCGAGGTGGCGTTCGCTGAGCTCTCGTTCGTTGGGCACGACTTTGACCCAGTCGTTGGCTTGGGCCAAGATGCTTTCGATTTCGTCCATGGGCACGTCTTTTTTCAGCTTGATGGTCAAGCCTTGAGAGTGGCAGCGCATGGCGCCAATGCGCACGCACAAACCGTCGATGGGTATCGAGCCCGCAGAGCGGAACGCGGGGTTGCCCAAAATCTTGTTGCACTCGGCGCCGCCTTTCCATTCCTCCTTGCTTTGGCCGTGCTCCACGGGCACGTCAATCCAGGGAATCAAGCTGCCAGCCAAGGCTGTGTTGCGAAAGTTCTGGGTGGGAAACTCGGCGCTGCGCATGGTGGCCGAGACTTTGCGGTCAATGTCCAAGATGGCAGAGGCGGGGTTGGCCAGGTCGTCTTTGACAGCGGCGTGCAAAGCGCCCATTTGGCTCAGCAACTCGCGCATGTTTTGCGCACCCGCGCCCGAAGCCGCTTGGTAAGTCATGGCGCTGACCCACTCCACCAAGTTGTGTTGGAACAAGCCGCCCAAGCCCATGAGCATCAAGCTCACAGTGCAGTTGCCGCCGATCCAGTTTTTGCCGCCTTTGGCCAGCGCGTTGTCGATAACGTTGCGGTTGACGGGGTCCAAGATGATCACCGCGTCATCCGCCATGCGCAGGCTAGAAGCTGCGTCAATCCAGTGGCCGTTCCAGCCTGCCGCGCGAAGTTGGGGGTAGACCTCTTTGGTGTAGTCGCCGCCTTGGCAAGTGAGCACGATGTCGCACTTCTTCAAGGCCTCAATGTTGTGGGCGTCTTGAAGCATGGTTTCGTTCTTGGCTTGCGCGGGGGCCTTGCCACCCGTGTTGGAGGTGGAGAAGAACACGGGTTCGATCAGATCAAAATCTTTTTCCTGAACCATGCGGTCGATCAACACCGAGCCGACCATGCCGCGCCAACCGACTAAACCTACTAACTTGCTCATTTTTAACGCCTTTTCAAATGAAGAAAACAGTGCCAGACCTGACTGTTTGCCCGGCTCGTCTGGCCGGGGGGCGCACGACGAACCAGAGCTGACTAGCCCTTAATGGTCGTGGTTTTGAGGGTGATCACGCGTGCGAGAGCGGCCACCGAGGCGGGGGCAGCGGAGTTCAGAGAGAACAAGCAGGCGTGAAACATGGCGCTTATTGTAGTGGATGGGTCCTTGCGCCTAACTGACCCCCTGAGATGCTCAAGCCAATCCGCACACCGTCTTCGAGCTTTCCCAGCTGCTAAGTGCTTGGCTCAAGTCCACGCCGCGTCGCATGGCGGTCATCTCGGCCACGATGCTCATGGCAATTTCTGGGGGGGTCAAGGCGCCCAAATTTAAACCCACGGGGCCACGCAATTGCGCGGCTTCGGCTTCTGACACGTCAAACTCCAGCAAGCGCTTGCGGCGTTGCGCGTTGTTGTGGCGCGAGCCCAAAGCACCTACATAAAAAGCGGGCGTGCGCAGCGCTTCCATGAGCGCCAAGTCATCGAGCTTGGGGTCGTGTGTCACCGCCACCACCGCGCTGTTGTGGTCCAAGTTCATGGCCAGCACCAAATCGTCGGGCATTTGGGTGGACAAAGTCACACCGGCCATGGCTTGCCAGCCTTCGTGGTACTCGGTACGCGGCTCGCATACCGTGACTTGGTAATCCAGCATGACGGCCATGGCAGCCAAATAACGCGACAACTGCCCCCCGCCAATGACGAGCAAGCGCAAGCGTGGTCCGTGGACCGTGGTGAGGCTGTCGCCATCAAACTGCACTTTGTCGCCGTCGGTGGCCGCTTGCATCTTGACCACGCCTGTGGCCATGTCCAAACGGCGTTCTACCCGCTGGTGTTGCTCTATCAGCACCAACAATTCGCGCAAGTGAGACTGTGGCGACAAAGGTTCCAGCACCACTTGCACCGAGCCGCCACAAGGCAGACCAAACCGGCGCACCTCTTCAGCCGTTTGACCATAGGTGGTGGTTTCGGGTTTGCGCATGGCCAACTCGCCTGCGGCCACGCGGCGAATCAAATCGTCTTCAATGCACCCGCCCGACACCGACCCAGCCACTTGGCCATCGTCGCGAATGATCATCAGCGAGCCCGGTGGGCGTGGGGCTGATCCCCAAGTGCGCACCACGGTGCCCAACACCACACGGTGGCCTTTGTGTTGCCAATCCAAGGCCGTGCGAATCACGTCAATATCGATGCTGTTCATGGGGAGCTTCAATCAATGTGGAATCAATGTGAACTATCGGGCCAAATTAGTTTGAGGCCTGTGCGCTGCTCTAATGTTTCTATGTCCTCCAGAGTATCCACATCCCAGCGGTAATGCTGGTTGGTGTTTACCCAGTGATGGACCCGCTCTGGGTGGGCCTGTTGCCACTGGCGACAGCCAAAGTGGCTGTCAGCCGCCAAGATGTCTTGACGCACCTGTGCGCCGAACATCACGGGGTTGCCAGGTAATCCGTCCACCTGGGGTTGAACCACTTGCATGCCCCGCGGTCGGTGTTCGTAGGCCTGCAGCAGATCGCAGATGTCTTGAGATTCGATCAGCGGTTGATCGGCCAAGGCAACCAACACCGCCTCGCAATGCGGTGACAAAGCTTGCAGTCCCAAATGCAGTGAAGCGTTTTGTCCGTGGTCTGGTTGAGGGTTCAGAACCTGCTTGACAGGCCATTGCGTGAGGGCTTGCGCAATGTCTGGCGCGAAATGCCCCAAGACCACCACCACATCCTTGAGCCCCGCTTGAGACAAGGCCATCAGCAGTCGATGAATCAGGGGTACCCCGTTGAGTTCGAGCAGGCATTTGGGGCGATGCCCCATGCGTGACGCGGACCCCGCCGCTAAAACAACCGCACCGACGCTGTGTGGGGGAGAGAGGCCGCGGTCGATCGCCATGTGCATCCGCCGATGGGCTGGTTGGATTTAACGCAACGCCTTTTTAACCCAACGCCTTCACCACTGCATCGCCCATTTGCGCTGTGCCCACTTTGGTGGTGCCTGCGCTGTAAATATCGCCCGTGCGCAGGCCTTGTGCCAGCACGTGTTGCACGGCTGATTCGATACGGTCAGCCGCAGCCGCTTGGTTCAAGCTAAAGCGCAGCATCATGGCGGCGCTCAAAATAGTGGCCAAGGGGTTGGCCACACCTTTGCCCGCGATGTCGGGCGCACTGCCGTGACTGGGCTCGTACAGGCCTTGGTTTTTGCTGTTCAACGAGGCGGAAGGCAACATGCCAATCGAGCCCGTGAGCATAGAGGCTTCGTCGCTCAAGATGTCGCCAAACATATTGCCCGTCACCACCACGTCAAAGCGCTTGGGCTCT
>Ga0114979_10002406_pt1 | contig 12648 bp, 11 predicted proteins | sample S_140625_EF_Meta_FD_87315 | JGI IMG/M metagenome (GOLD analysis project Ga0114979, IMG submission 87315) | Freshwater microbial communities from Lake Simoncouche, Canada to study carbon cycling - S_140625_EF_MetaG | ecosystem: Environmental > Aquatic > Freshwater > Lake | place: Lake... | reverse complement strand
TTGGTTTGGCTGGTGTGGGGGGCTGTCAATGACGCATTAGGGGCAAACCCTGCGGAATATTTGATTCGCGCTACGGGTGATTGGACGCTTCGCCTTCTTTGTGTGACCTTGGCGGTCACCCCGCTGCGTGTGATGGTGGGCTTGCCTGAGTTGGCCAGACTGCGACGCATGTTCGGCTTGTTCACCTACTTTTATGGGGTGTTTCATTTGCTGTGCTACAGCTGGTTGGACATGGGTTTTGAGTGGGCGGACATCGTGAGCGATATTGCTAAGCGCCCCTTCATCTTGGTCGGCTTTAGCGCCTTCGTGTTGCTCACCCCCTTGGCCCTGACCTCGTTCAACCGCGCGATTCGATGGTTAGGCGCCAAGCGCTGGCAGGGGTTGCATCGGATTGTTTACATTGTGGCTGTGCTGGCGGTGTTGCACTTCTTTTGGATGCGAGCTGGGAAGAGCGACTTTGCAGAGGTGTTGGTGTACGCCGCTGTTTTGTTTGCCTTGTTGGTGTGGCGGTTCTTGCGCTCATCTTTGTGGCGCTTCTGTTTGCGGCTGTTTGGGTTCGCTCGCTGATGTGACTACGGGCATGCGCCCCTGACGCATGCTGGTGTATCAGAATCCGAAGCCACGGCGAGCAGTCAGCGCCTGACTTGGCGAGATTCGTCGCGCAGCGAGGGGAGCCATGTCAGGTGATGGCTGATCGTCGTGGCGGAGTGAGAGAAATACGCCAGAAAAGCAGTTACGAGACGAGAGATTCGCAAGCCATCTGATCCGCCACCGTCTCTCGCCGACGAATCACATACGCCTTGTCTTCGTCTACCAAAATTTCAGCTGCACGACCACGCGTGTTGTAGTTGCCTGACATCGCCATGCAATAAGCGCCGGTTGACAACACGGCCAGCAAGTCGCCCGATTGCACGGTCAGTGGGCGGTCACGTCCTAACCAATCACCGCTTTCGCACACAGGGCCCACCACGTCGTAAGTGGTGGCGTCGCCCGCACGCGTAGAGACCGCCACAATTTGATGAAAGGCCTCGTACATGGCAGGGCGGGGCAGGTCATTCATGGCGGCGTCGACGATGCAAAAGTTCTTTTGCTCGCCGGGTTTGAGATACAAGACCTCGGTCAAACACACCCCCGCATTGCCCACCAGGGAGCGACCGGGCTCGATCATCAATTGACGTTGACCGAAGCCGCGCGCATCGAGTTTGGCCAAAAGTTGTGCCCACAGCGCGTCTGCGGCGGGGGGCGTGTCCCCGTTGTAGTTGATGCCCAAGCCGCCGCCAAAGTCGATGTGATGAATGGCAATGCCTGCCGCTTCAATGGCTTGCACCAAATCCAACACGCGGTCCATCGCGTCAAGATATGGTGTCGATTCGGTGATTTGTGAACCGATGTGGCAGTCAATGCCCATGACTTGCAAGCCTGGCAAGCTGGCCGCACGTTGGTAGGTGGCCAAGGCCTGTTCGTGCGCTACACCAAACTTATTGCCTTTGAGTCCCGTCGAAATATAGGGGTGGGTTTTGGCATCCACATTGGGGTTGACACGAATGCTGATGGGCGCGCGCTTGCCCATGCTTTGCGCCACCTCGCTGAGGACTTCAAGTTCAGCGTCGCTCTCGACATTAAAGCAAGCAATGCCCGCTTCCAAAGCCTTGCGCATTTCTGCGCGAGTTTTGCCCACGCCAGAGAAGATGACTTTGGACACGTCACCGCCGGCGGCCATGACGCGATCGAGTTCACCGCCCGATACGATGTCAAAGCCGCAGCCTGCTTGCGCAAACACTTGCAACACCGCGAGGGATGAGTTGGCTTTCATGGCGTAGCAAATGCGTGCATTGCGGCCCGCAAAGCCGCGTTGGTAGGCGGCGAGGGCACTGAGCATGGCAGCTTTGGAATAGACAAACAGCGGTGTGCCGTGCGCTTGCGCGAGATCGGCCAACTTCACGCCTTCCAAATACAAATCGTTGTGTTGGGTGGCCACAAAAGGCGCACCGGCAAGCGTGGTGTGTGTCATGCGTTGTTGAGAAAAAATTTAACGGCCGGTTGCGGCAGAGGCAGGGTTAGCGGGGGGCTCAGCAGGGCTGCCTGGCAATTGGCGGCGCACAATGTCGGGCAATGTCGCACGTTGCTTGAATTCGGGGTCGTTGGGCATGTACAACGCGCCTTTTTGGCCACAGGCAGCGAGCAGGGCCATGGCGCACGCGACAGAGGCCACACGCGCACCTCGGCGGGCGCCACTCACTAGAATCTTTTGTTCAATACCCATGGCGCAAATTGTAATGACCGATCTCGAATTCTTAGACCGCGCAGAACTTCTGCTCAAAGCCGTTGAACTGGCTTGCGACCGCATCAACGATGAAGGCGACGCCGACATCGACAACCAACGTGTGGGTGGCATGATCACGCTGACATGTGAGAACAAGAGTCAGATCATCATCAATCTGCAAAAACCCCTGCATGAGGTGTGGTTAGCGGCCCGCTCAGGCGGCTATCACTTCAAGTTTGAGGGGCAAGCATGGCGTGACACCAAAGGTCAAGGTGAATTTTTTGAACGCCTGAGCCAAGATGCCAGCAGCCAAACGGGGCTGGCGCTGGTTTTTCAAGCTTAGTTCTTAAACAGATCAAGAATCTTTTTCTTTTCATCATTGGCTGGAAGCGGTTCGCTGCTGCCCGTAGGCCTGTTATCCAGCCCCAAGCTGCTCACGCCACCGCCTTTGCTGAACTCGGCAAAGGCCCAGTCGCCGCCTTCATGGCTCAAGCCCGCAGGGGGAATAGGCTCAGCGATCGGCACGTTTTGCAAAGCGTGTTGCATGTAGCTGATCCACACAGGCAAGCTCAAACCACCCCCAGTTTCGCGGTCACCCAGTTTGCGCGGGGTGTCATAGCCAATCCAAGTCACGGCCGTGAGCGTGGGGTGATAGCCTGCAAACCAGGCGTCCATCGAATCGTTGGTGGTGCCCGTTTTGCCATAAATGTCGTTGCGTTTCAAGGTGGCCTGAGCCCGCGCGGCAGTGCCTGAGCGGGTGACTTCTTGCAGCAAGCTGGTCATCACAAAGGCGTTACGCGCATCGATGGCACGGGCCGACTCATCCAGGGCTGGGGGCGTGAACTCTGACAGCACTTTGCCCATTTGGTCGGTCACCTTGGTCACGAGGTAGGGGTTCACACGGTAGCCACCGTTGGCAAATACCGAATAGCCCGATGCCATTTGCATGGGTGTGACCGAGCCAGCACCGAGCGCCATGGTCAGGTAGGGGGGGTGTTTTTCGGCATCAAAGCCAAACTGCGCAATCCAGTCTTGCGCGTTTTGTGCGCCAACAGCTTGAAGCACGCGAATGGAAATCATATTTTTGGATTTGGCCAAACCTTTTCGCAAGCTCATGGGGCCTTCAAACGTGCCGTCGTAATTTTTGGGCTCCCAGGGTTGGCCGCCCGTCACGCTGGCATCAAAGAACAGCGGGGCATCGTTGACCACCGTCATCGGCGTGAAGCCTTTTTCCAGCGCCGCCGAATAAATGAAGGGCTTGAAGCTCGAGCCTGGCTGGCGCCACGCTTGGGTCACGTGGTTGAACTTGTTTTTGTTGAAGTCAAAGCCCCCCACCAGCGCATGAATGGCGCCGTCGCGGGGATCGATGGATACAAACGCGCCTTCTACTTCAGGCAGTTGGGTGATTTCCCAGCCGCCTTTGGCGGTTTTGGTGATGCGCACCAAGGCGCCTGGCCGCAGCTTGATGTTGGGTGCGGCCTTGTCAGACAAACCCGATTGCACAGGCTGTAAGCCCTCGCCTGTGATTTCAAGCACCTCGCTGTTTTGGCGCATCACGCGCACTTTTTTGGGGGTGGCTTCTAGCACCACCGCCGCCAGCAAATCACCTTTGTCGCCTTGCTCAATCAAAGCGTCGTCAATCGCGTCTTCGAGTTCAGAGGCTTTGTCTGGCAAAGCGATAAAGCGCTCAGGCCCGCGGTAGTGTTGGCGACGCTCAAAGTCCATGATGCCTCGGCGCAGGGCAAAGTAGGCTGCTTGTTGGTCGCTGGCGCGCACCGTGGTGTAGACGTTGAGACCGCGCGTGTAAATCTCGGGGCCGTATTGCGCAAACATCAGCTGACGGGCCATTTCGGCCACATAGTCGGCGTGGGTGTTGAGGCTGCTGGTGGCGGTGCGGATCTTCAACTCTTCTTGCTTGGCGGCAACGGCTTGTTCCTTGGTGATGAAACCGTTTTCTTCCATGCGCTCAATGATGTAGAGCTGGCGGGAGCGGGCGCGCTTGGGATTGACGATGGGGTTGTAGGCCGAGGGCGCTTTGGGCAAACCCGCCAGCATGGCGGCTTCGGCGATGCTGATGTTTTTCAGTGGCTTGCCAAAGTAGGCCTCAGACGCAGCGGCAAAACCATAAGCGCGGTTACCCAAATAAATTTGGTTCAGATAAATTTCAAAAATCTGGTCTTTGCTGAGCATGTGCTCGAGCTTGGATGTGAGCAAAATTTCATAAATCTTGCGGGTGAAGGTTTTCTCAGACGACAGGTACACATTGCGAGCCACCTGCATGGTGATGGTCGATGCGCCTTGGCTTTTGGCGCGTCCCAGGTTGGCCAGGGCCGCTCGCGCCAAGCCGATGTAGTCCACCCCACCGTGTTGGTAAAAACGTGCGTCTTCAATGGCCAGCACCGCGTCTTTCATCACCTTGGGGATTTCTTTGAAGGGGGTGAGGTTGCGGCGCTCCTCGCCAAATTCGCCAATTTGAATGCCTTCGACCGAGTACACACGCATCGACAGTTTGGGACGGTAATCGGCCAAATCTGAAATATCGGGCAACTGGGGATAGGCCATCGCGAGGGCCACGGCGACCAAAAGACCCAAGATCAGCACGCCCGCTGTCACAAGACCGACGGCCCAGAGCAAGGCATAGCCTACTAAAGAGCGGGGCGCTGCAGGGGCAGCGGCGTGTTCTTTCGAACCTTCGGGGGGGTGGTTTGTCGCCATAGATGTGAGAGATTATAAAAACACGCCTTCATCACAAAAGTGTCGAGTCAAACACCGCCGCAAGCGCAGCCCAACGCGCTGAAATACAAGCCCTTCTTTCATTCGCAAAGGTGGTGTCATGCGTTGGACAACTGGGTGGCCCCGCTTGCGAGCTCGTCCGCGCTGCGTGGTGGGCTTGGACATTGGAACGCAGGCTTGTGAGGTGTTGGTATTAAGGGGCTCAGCCAATCGGCCTGAATCCGTGTGTTGTGCCGAGCAGTTGAACCTGCCTGAGGCTTGGGTGGTCGATGGCGAGGTGAGGCAAGCGGCGGCATTTGGCCAATGGCTTAGGAGCTATTTGGCTTCGCAGCAGTGTGTGCCTAACGCGGCCTACCTGGGGGTGGACAGTGCCTGGGTAACAAACCACCGCATCACTTTGGCTGAGGGCCTGTTGCCTGAAGACGAATCGTTTCAATTGCAAGCAGAGGCGCAGTCTTTACTGCCAGACGGTGCCGCTGAGGTATGTATCGACTACGTCAAAGAGGCTTCGCCAACTGCCACCGAGCCACCTCGCTTTCAGGTGCAGGCGGCACCCCGTCATCAGGTGCAAGCTTTGCAACATCTTGCACAAGCCGCGGGACTACACGCCATGGGGGTTGAACCTCGGCACGAGGCCGTTCAACGCGCGCAGGCCAGTGACGTGATCAACGACTTGCCACCCACCAGCCGGGCCTTGGCGACCCAGTGCCATGTCGCGTTTGGTTTGGCGCTGCGGGCTTGGTCCGAGGAGGGGACCAATTTTTTACCGTACCGCGAGCAAGCGCGCCGCAGGGCTCAACGCGCATGGGTCTTGACGATGTCTTGTTATGCCATAGGTGGGGCGATCGCGGCGGCGGGCTTTGCGCTGGCCATGGCGGATGCTGCGCAATCGCAACATCCGCCCGTCAGTGATCTGGCAGCCTCTGCCCGGGCCTATGACGAAGCGAAGCAGGCGCACACCGAGGCCCTTGCCAAAGAGACGCTGCGCCAAGAACAAATGCGTTGGTTGGCCTCGCGCCAGGCCCTGCAGTCACAAAGCTTGCAATGGAGCCGCGTCTTGAGCGGCGCTGCGCAAGGCGTTTGGGTGGAGAGTGTCACCCAACAAGCCGCGCGTTGGACGGTGCAGGGCGAAGCTTTGTCGCCTCGCCATGCGCAACAGTTGGTGCAGCAACTCAAAGCCTTAGACATCTGGGCGCAGGCCCCTGAGCTACCGCTCTTGCAAGCGGCCCCAGAAAGGTCCAAGGTCGGGGTGACTGTGTGGCATTTTCGAATCGAAGCAGGTTTGAAAGTGGGGTTGTGATGAAGCGCGTGACCCTGAATTGGCAACCGCTCAATGTGCACCAACCGTGGCAGTGGCCTCAAGCATTTCAATATGTGCTCAATGGGGGCGCCAGTGTTTTAGGTGTGTTGCTGCTCAGCCCTTGGTGGCTGCACAGTTGGCAGACATGGAACGAAGCTCAAGCCGCGCAAGCGACTTGGTTGGCTCAGCAAGAGGCCACGCAGGTGCTGCGCTTGCAAACGCAGCAGCGACTGCAAACACAGCTTCAGCCGCAATTGCCGTTGGTCAACGTGGCCGTGCTCACCCAACTGGCACAGCAGCAAGGCTTGCAGTCTGCCCAGTTGGGCATCGACAAGCCAGCACCAAACGCCGCTGTTAATGCGTTGCAGCTTCAACAGTTGCCCGTGCATTTAAAGGTTCAAGGCACATGGGACGGTTGGCTCAATTGGCTGACACAGTGGCCCAATGCTGCGCAGGGGGTGACGGTGTCATCGTTGGCACTCAAAGCCGATTCCGGTGGCGGTGTTTCTGCGCAACTCTGGGCCGTGCTGCCCCAATTCACGGGGGTTGAGGCTGCTTTTGAGCCTAGCCATCGCAACACAGACGGGACAGCAATGGCGGATCCCTTTGATGCACACAGTTGGGCCTTGGTACAACGGGGGCATGCCCAGCAGCATGCCAGCTACACGCGTTGGGTTGTGCCTGAGCTCATGCGTGCGCGGGATGTGTTGGAGGCGTTTCCAAGGGAGCGTTTGCAATATGTGGGGCACATGGCATCGGCCACAGGGGTGGAGGCATTGGTGAGGGTGGTGCCGTCCACGAGCACCCAGAGAGCCGCCCAAATGATGAGCGTTTACCGCGTGCGCGTGGGCCAGCGCTTGGGACAAGACTTTGGCAAATTGCTGACGGTTCAGCCCCATCAGTTGGTGGTGCAAGAGCTGGCAATGTCAGCCCAAGGCGAATGGCAAACCCGTGAGGTCCACTTGCCCCTGCATGAGGCTTCACCATGAGCGGCCAGTTTGCGTGGCGATGGTGGATGTGTCGCGCTCTGTGGCGTGTTTGTTGTTATGGCTTGTGCGCATTCACCTGGCCCGTGTATAGCCAAGTGCCCCAATCAACATTCACGGGCGCCCCCATGTCGATGAACTTTCAAAACATCGAGGTGCGCACGGCCTTGCAAATCTTGGCAGATTTCACAGGTCTCAACATCATCACCTCTGACAGCGTGTCGGGTTCGCTCACATTGCGACTTCATCAAGTGCCATGGGACCAAGTGCTGGACATCATGTCGCAGGCCAAAGGCTTGAGCGTGCGCAGGGACGGGAATGTGCTTTGGGTTGCGCCACGTGCTGAAGTTGCAGCGCGTGAAAAGCTGGAATATGAAAGCAAGCTCGCCGCACAAAACCTTGAGCCCCTGCAAACCCGTGGTTTTATCCTCAACTACGCCAAAGCGGTGGATGTGCTCACCCAAATTCAGGGCGGCACAGCTTGGCCAAACCTGCCAGCAATGGGCACTTATGGCGCTGGACTGGGTGGCTTCGGCGGTCTGGGCTATGCGCCGCCCACAAGCTCTGCCTCTTTGAGTCTGTCGTCCGTGGGGGCGGGCTCGCGCCTGCTCAGCACACGCGGGAGCGCCATGGCTGAACCACGCACCAATCAATTGTTTGTGACAGACATTGCCGAGCGGCTCACCCAAGTGGCGCAAATGATTGCCAAAATCGACATCCCATTGCGCCAAGTGATGATCGAGGCGCGCATCGTGCAAGCCAGCGACACCTTTGGTCAAACGCTGGGCGTGCGCTTGGGCGGCATGGGGCAAGGCGGTGCACAAACCGTATGGGGCCCGACCAATGCCAACGCCGTCGCCAATGCCAACCCCACGGCGCTGCAAGGCACCAGTTTCAACATCGCCGATAAAGCGCTCGACACCTCGGGCAGCTTTGTCAACTTGCCCGCTGCCAGCTTGAATGGTTTTGCCTCTGCCAGCTTTGCGGTGTCCATCTTTAACTCGGCCAAGAACCGTTTTTTGAACCTGGAGTTGTCGGCGCTTGAGGCCGATGGCAAAGGCAAGGTCGTGTCCAGCCCACGCGTGGTCACGGCTGACCAAGCCAAAGCCGTGATCGAGCAAGGCACCGAGTTGCCCTACCAAATCGCGGCAGCCAGCGGTGCCACCACTTTGGCATTTCGCAAAGCCAACCTCAAGCTCGAAGTCACGCCGCAAATCACCCCCGAGGGCGGTATCTTGCTCGAGTTGGATATTTCAAAAGACAACGTGGGCCAAATTACCCCCGCTGGCTTTGCGATCGATACCAAGCACATCAAGACCCAAGTGCTGGTGGAAAACGGCGGAACCGTCATGATTGGCGGTATTTACGAGACCAGTGAGCAAGAAGACGAATACAAAGTCCCTTTTTTCGGGGATATCCCTGTGCTGGGCTATTTGTTCAAAAACCGCCGTAAGGCCCAAGCCAAGCAAGAGTTGCTGGTCTTCATAACCCCTAAAATGCTAGAACACAGTGCCGTTGCACGTTAAGAAAGCATATGTTGTTGGTTTTGGTGGGTCTGCCGGGTTCTGGCAAAACAACCGTTGGGCGGCAACTCGCCAGGCGGCTTCACCTCCCCTTTGTTGATTCGGATCACGCGATTGAGCACCGTCTGGGTTGTTCGGTCCGCGAATTTTTCGAGCGCGAAGGGGAAGACCGCTTTCGCGACCTCGAATCTGAAGTCCTTGCCGATTTGTGCCACAACCACCAGGGTGTGTTGTCCACGGGTGGCGGCTCGGTGTTGCGCCCCATCAACCGTGAACGCTTGCGCCAACATGGCCAGGTGTTTTATTTGCGCTCCAGCCCAGAAGAGGTGTTTCGCCGTTTGCGTCACGACCAAAACCGCCCCTTGCTGCAAGTCGCCGACCCGCAGGCGCGTTTGCGCGAGTTGCTGAAAACGCGTGACCCGCTTTACCGCGCCGCTGCCCACTACGTCATCGAAACGGGGCGCCCCAACGTGACGGCCTTGGTCTCCATGATTGTGTCGCAACTCGAACTCGCTGGGCACCTCAAACCCGTTTCACCCCCTGCGCCTGCGGACCGTCCGCGCGTGTCGCCGCCACACAGAATCTGAGCCATGTCGAACACACCACACCTCGAACGCGTTGCCATTGACTTGGGTGAGCGCAGTTACAGCATCTTGATTGGCGAACAGTTGCTCAACGCCGCCAGCACGTGGGCCGATTTGCCCAAAGCCTCTGCGGCCCTCATCGTCACCAACGACACCGTGGGCCCTATTTATTCCGAGCGTTTGCAAGCCGCACTCGCGCCGCTTTACAAACACGTGCACACCGTGGCCTTACCCGATGGCGAAAGCCACAAAGATTGGCAAACCCTGAACTTGATTTTTGATGAGTTGCTGGGCCAAGGGGCTGACCGCAAAACCGTGCTGTTCGCCTTAGGTGGCGGCGTGGTGGGCGACATGACCGGCTTTGCTGCGGCTTGCTACATGCGTGGCGTGCCCTTTGTGCAAGTGCCCACCACGCTGTTAGCGCAAGTCGATTCATCGGTGGGCGGCAAGACGGCCATCAACCACCCCATTGGTAAAAATATGATTGGCGCGTTCTACCAGCCCCAACGTGTGGTGTGCGACCTTGATACCTTGCAAACCTTGCCCCAGCGTGAGATGAGCGCGGGCTTGGCTGAAGTCATCAAATACGGCCCAATCGCCGATATGCAGTTTTTGGATTGGATTGACAGCCACCTCGACGCGCTCTTGGCGCGTGACCCCAAAGCTTTGGCGCATGCCGTCAAACGCAGCTGCGAAATCAAAGCCTGGGTGGTGGGCCAAGACGAACGCGAAGGTGGCATTCGCGCCATCCTCAACTTTGGCCACACCTTTGGCCACGCCATCGAAGCGGGCTTGGGCTTTGGCGAATGGCTGCACGGTGAAGCTGTGGGCTGCGGCATGGTCATGGCCGCGCATCTCTCGCAGCGTTTGGGTCTGGTGGACGAGGCGTTTGTCTCGCGCTTGACCGGGTTGATTGAACGCGCAGGCTTGCCAACTGTCGGACCCAAACTTGGCGCAGACGTTTACTTGCACCACATGCGCGTGGACAAAAAAGCCCAAGCCGGTGAAATTAAATTCGTGCTCATCGACACACCTGGCTCAGCCACCGTACGCGGCGCACCCGATGCCTTGGTGGCGCAAGTTATTGATGACTGCTGTGAAAAATAAGCGGCAACCGAGCCCCGACGCAGTCTGGCGGTATGGGCGATGTGCCGCTGATGATTTCTGGAACAGTATGAAGAAGCGGCACATCGCCCATGCCGACAGCGAGCACAGAAAACAATAGCAATGCCCCAACTCGCCCCCTACGCCTGCCAGCCCGAACAATCCCGTGGCCGCAGATACAAAGAGCCCGAAGCCCCCGCCCACGCCCCCAGCTTTCGCAACCCGCATCAGCGTGACCGCGACCGTATCGTTCATTCCACCGCGTTTCGTCGCTTGGTCTACAAAACCCAAGTCTTTTTGAACCACGAAGGCGACTTGTTTCGCACCCGTATGACGCACTCGCTCGAAGTGGCGCAACTGGGACGCTCCATCGCCCGTGCATTGAATTTGAATGAAGACTTGGTCGAAGCCATTGCCTTGGCGCACGACCTCGGCCACACGCCTTTTGGTCACGCTGGGCAAGACGCGCTCAACGAATGCATGGCCCCCCACGGCGGCTTCGAGCACAACCTGCAAAGCCTGCGCGTGGTGGACGAATTGGAAGAGCGCTACCCTGCGTTCAACGGGCTCAACTTGAGCTTCGAAACCCGCGAGGGCATCTTGAAACATTGTGCGCGCCGCAATGCAGAAGTCATCAATGCTGATGAGCCCAATGGCGTGGCCGCGCGTTTTTTAAAGGGCACGCAGCCCAGCCTTGAAGCGCAACTCTGTAACTTGGCCGACGCTATTGCCTACAACGCGCACGACATTGATGACGGCGTGCGCTCTGGGTTGCTCACGCTCGAACAGTTGCAAGAGGTGTCGTTGTTTGCCCGCTACCAAGCACAAACATTGTTGGACTACCCGCATTTACAAGCGTCGCCGACTCCGCAAGGCCGTCGCTTGCTCTACGAAACCATTCGCCGCATGTTGAGTGATCAGGTGTACGACGTGATCAATGCCTCGCGCGCAGCACTCGACCAACATGCCCCTGTCAGCGCCGACCAAGCGCGTCAGTGTCCCGCACTGGTGCAGTTCAGCGCGGCGATGCACGAAGAGTCGAAAGCGCTCAAATCGTTTTTGTTTCGCAATTTGTACCGCCATCCGCAGGTCATGCAAAACACCGACGTTGCTCGCGCGATGGTGCAAGAACTGTTTGCCGTCTACTTGGCCAAGCCCCAAGAAATGCCCGCGGCTTATGCCCAGCGCAGCGATGTGCCACGTGCTGTGGCCGACTATTTATCGGGCATGACGGATCGTTTCGCCACGCGTGAGCACGCCAGACTGACTGCATGAGTGACTTAGAAGCAACCGCCATCGAAGACACTCAAAAGTGGCTGCTAGAAGCCGTGGTGGGCCTCAACCTGTGCCCCTTCGCCAAAGCGGTAGTCGTCAAAGACATGGTGCGCTACCGCGTGTGCGCATCCGCCGAGCCCGCTGATGTGTTGGCCATGCTGCGCGAAGAGTTGCAATATTTGACCAAGACCGACCCAGACAAGCTCGACACCACGTTGCTCATCGCGCCCAAGGCCTTGCCCGACTTTTTGGACTTCAACGATTTCTTGGCCGACTGCGACGATGTGCTGATAGACCTAGGGTTAGACGGCGTGCTGCAAGTGGCTGACTTTCACCCGCACTACCAATTTGGTGGCACGGAGGTGGACGACATTGAGAACTTCACCAACCGCACGCCTTACCCCACGCTGCATTTGCTGCGCGAGGCGAGCATTGACAAAGCGGTGGCGGCCTATCCGGATGCGTCGCTCATCTTTGAGCGCAATATAGACGTGTTGAATCAGTTGGGGCAGGCGGGGTGGGCTAAGTTGGGTATTCAGACTCGTTTAAGTGTGAGCGAATAGTTGTTCAGTAACGCAGTCATTGCGTGATGCGGCGCCATTAAGGCGCCATTACGGCGCGTTAGCGACGTTAAGCCGCAGCGCGTGCTGCCTGTGCTGCTGAACAACGGACTCCCACGGCACAATGAGCCCATGCCCAAACACAAACAAGCTGTCGCACCCCAACCTCTAGACCTCGACCTGCGCCCCGGCCAGTCCATCGAGTTGCTTAAAGAACTCCACATCCTGACCCGCGACGGCAAGCTCAACCAAGATTCTCGTCGCAAGCTCAAGCAGGTGTATCACCTGTTTCAGTTCATCGACAAGCTCTTGAAAGAACT